>Ga0310695_10005038_pt1 | contig 23466 bp, 22 predicted proteins | sample RumenRJG_04DNA_FD_203882 | JGI IMG/M metagenome (GOLD analysis project Ga0310695, IMG submission 203882) | Bovine rumen microbial communities from Lethbridge, Alberta, Canada - RJG_04 (v2) (version 2) | ecosystem: Host-associated > Mammals > Digestive system > Stomach > Rumen | place: Canada...
CCATGGAGCGGATAGGATAGGACAAAAGTTTCGAAAAAGGTGTAACGTTTTTGATACAGTATCCGGAAAAGTGGCAAATACAAGAAAAATTTGCCACTTTTTTCTTACATGTGTCTTTCGAGGGTTGTCAAAAGTGAAAAAATACGGTATAGTATACGGTATGAAAAAACAAAAAGCCGCGATAATCATTATTTCGCGGAAATTGGCGTTTCATGAAGAATAAAATATCCATTGGAGGGGTATCAGATGATGAAAAATGAGGATTCCAACGAGAGAAACAGCTACTTCCTTGTAAAGGAAGAAATCCTGCCGGAGGCCATCAAGAAGACGATCCGCGTCAAGGAGATGCTGAAACGCGGCGACGCGCGCACGATCAATGAGGCTGTGGAGCGCATGGAGCTCTCGCGCTCGGCTTACTACAAGTACAAGGACTATGTCTTCCCGTTCTACGAGGCCAGCAAGGACAAGCTCGTCACGCTGACGTTCCTGCTCGAGCATAAGAAAGGCGTGCTCTCCAGCGTCCTGAACACGATCTCGAACGATGGCGGCTCCGTCCTCACGATCAACCAGGGCATTCCTCTGCAGGGCGTCGCGAACGCGACGGTCTCGATCGAGACGATGCACATGTCCGTCGACCTCGAGGCGCTGCTCGACAAGCTCCGCATGGTCAGCGGCGTCAAGCGCATCGAGGTTTTGGGTCAGGCCTGAGAACAGGAAAAGGGGTGTGTCACATGGCTAAGGAAATTTGCATCGGTCTTCTCGGCTCGGGAACCGTGGGAACAGGGGTGGCCCGGGTCCTCACGATGAACCAGCAGCAAATCCGGGAACGTGTGGGTGCATCTCTGATCCTGAAGAGGGTTCTGGTCCGCGACCTCAAGAAAGCGCGTCCGGGACTCGAGGGCGTCGAGAAAACCGACCGTTTCGAGGACATCCTCGAGGATCCGGACATCGACATCATCATCGAAGTCATGGGCGGAATCCATCCGGCCAAGGAATATATGCTGCGCGCGCTAGAGGCGGGCAAGCATGTCGTGACGGCGAATAAGGACGTTGTCGCGGAATTCGGACACGAGCTCTTCGATATGGCCGCTGCGCATCATGTGAACTTCCGCTTCGAGGCGGCGGTCGGCGGCGGCATCCCGATCATCACGCCGCTCAAGGAGTGCCTGACGGCAAACCGCATCACGAAGATCATGGGCATCCTGAACGGCACGACGAACTACATGCTGACGAAAATGTCGGAATGCGGCAGCGACTACGACACCGTGCTCAAAGAGGCACAGGACAAAGGGTATGCCGAGGCTGACCCGACCGCGGATGTCGAGGGCCTCGACGCCGCGCGCAAGGCGGCGATCCTCGCGTCGATCGCGTTCAATTCCCGCGTGAAGCTCAGCGACGTATCCGTCGAAGGCATCACGAAGATCACGCCGGAGGATATCAGCTATGCAAAAACCCTCGGCTATACGGTGAAGCTCCTCGTCGTCGGCACGGATTCTGAGGATGGCATCGATATCCGCGTACATCCGGTATTCCTGCCATGCGACCATCCGCTCGCGTCCGTGAACGGCGTCTACAACGCCATTTTCGTACACGGCAACGCGCTCGGCGATGCGATGTTCTACGGGCAGGGAGCTGGCTCCCTGCCGACGGCGTCGGCCGTTGTCTCGGACGTCATCGCGGTGACGCGCGATATCGAGCGCGGCGAGGTCACGGCGGTCGGCTGCACCTGCTACGAGGATAAGCCGATCTGCCCGCTCGAGAAGACGCGCTCGTCGTACTATGTGCGCCTGCTCGTCGATGACGAGCCGGGCGTGCTCGGCCAGATTGCGACGGCGTTCGGCAACGCGGGTGTCAGCCTGAATTCGGTCGTGCAGACGCGCCGCAACGTCGTCGACCATGCGGAAATCGTCGCAATCACGCATATCGTTGAGCACGCGAAAGTCGAACAGGCAATCGCGTGCCTGCGCAAGCTGTCGGTCGTCGATGAGATCCGCAACATCATCCGCGTCGAGTCTGGGAGGTAAATCTGGCCTATGGCAGAAGAAAAGACGATCCACGTCCGCGTGCCGGGAACGAGCGCGAACTGCGGCCCGGGGTTCGATACCCTCGGGCTCGCCTGCACGATATACAACGACCTGGAGATCGCGTTCCGTCCGGAACCTGTGTTCGATATCGAGATCACGGGTGAGGGGGCGACCGGGATTCCGCGCGACGCGACGAATGTCGTCTGGACATCCGCACAGTACCTGCTGAAACAGGCGGGCCGTGAAAAGGATTTCCTCGGCGCGATGATGCGCATGCATAACCGCGTGCCCGTCTCGCGCGGGCTCGGCAGCAGCGCCGCGGCCATCGTCGCGGGGCTGAAGGCCGCAAACGTCTGGATCGGGAATCCGTTCAGCCGCCGCGACCTCCTGCAGTTCGCCACGGCAATCGAGGGACATCCGGATAACGTTGCGCCGGCGATTTTCGGCGGCTTCACCGTCAACATCCAGGCCGATGGCGGCGAGACGGAGTGCTTCTCTTTCCTGCCGAAGCTGCGCCTGAAGCTCGTCGTCGCCGTGCCGGATTTCCCGCTCGCAACGAAGAAAGCGCGCGAGGTCCTGCCGAAGCTGATTGACCGGCAGGATGCCGTGTTCAACGCCGGACGCGTCGGCATGATGATTGCGGCGCTCGTGCAGGGCCGTGAGCGCTACCTCAAGCATGTTTTCGAGGACCGCCTGCATCAGCCATACCGGCAGTCTCTGATTCCGGGGATGCCGAAGGTTCTCGCGGCGGCGAAGGAGGCCGGTGCAATCGGCGCGAGCCTGTCTGGTGCCGGCCCATGCCTGATTGCGTTCGTGCTGCAGGAAAAGCAGGTCTCGCGCGAAGTCGGCGAGGCCATGCGGCAGGCGTTCCTCGAAGCGGGCGTCGCGTCGCGCTATCTGCTGCTCGACCTCGATACCAAGGGCGCGCATGTCGTTGATACTGTGCAGAAAGCGTGACTGCCGTGCTGGAACAGGAATTCATAAAGGATATCGCAGGGCTCGGCGGCCGGTGCTTCCTTGTCGGCGGCTGGGTCCGGGATCAGATGCGCGGCGTTCCCGCGCACGACAAAGACTATATGGTGTCCGGAATATCCGAAGAGGCTTTTGAACATGCCTTCCCGAAAGCAAAGAAAGTCGGGAAGGCATTTCCTGTGTACCTGCTCGGGATTGATGGCCGTTCCTCGGAAGTGGCCTTTGCCCGCACAGAGAAAAAAACGGGGACAGGGTATACCGGTTTTTCCGTCGATGCCACTCCGAAGGTGACGCTGCTCGAGGATCTCTGCCGCCGCGACACGACGATGAACGCCATGGCCATCGAACTGATTCCCGGCAGAGATGGACTGGAGCAGAAGCTATGGGATCCGTACGATGGGCAGAAGGATATCGCTGCGAAAAAGATCCGCGCGGTATCGGAGCATTTCTGCGAGGATCCGGTGCGGGCTTTGCGCGCGGCACGTCAGGCGGCACAGTTCGGCTTCTCCATCACGGATGACACCTATGCGCTGATGCAGAGATGCCGGGACGAACTGCGCCATGAGCCATCGGAGCGCCTGCTCGGTGAACTCAGCCGGGCCCTCGAAGTCGAGCGCCCATCCCTGTTTTTCCGTGCATTGCAGCGGGCGGGGCTTTTAAACGTCACGTTCCCTGAGCTGCACGCGCTGATCGGGAAGACGCAGCCTGTTGCCTTCCATCCAGAGGGCGATGCCTTTGAACATACGATGCTCGTGCTCGATACGGTGTCGGCGGCCACGGGGGATAAGCTCGTGCGGTTCTGCGCGCTCGCGCACGACCTCGGCAAGGGGCTGACGCCAGAGTCTATGCTCCCGCATCACTACGGGCACGAGGAAAAAGGCGTCGACGTACTGCACGCATGGAATCACCGGATGACTCTTCCGCGGACATGGCTCAAAGCCGCGCGCTTCGTCATCACAGAGCACATGCGTGCGCCGCGTTTGGGACATCCCGGCAAGATCGTGCAGCTGTTGCTTTCCATCGAGCCGTCTGGCCTGTCCATCGAAGGGTTCTGCACGATCATACGCGCCGACCATCACGGACTGCCATATTATCTCGAGCACGCAGCGGAAATCGTATCCTTGCTCCAGACCGTCAGTGGGGATGACCGTCCGGCTGGGATGAAGGGTCCAGTCATTGGTAAATGGGTGCTGAGCCAGCGGATATCCCTCTTCAAGAGCTGGAAAAATTCTTATTTCGAGGAAGGAAATCCTGCGGAATATCACGAATAAGGAATAACAAGAAGGAAAAACCTTATTGCAAAACGCAGGGGGAATCTATATGGCCAACATCATTCCATATAAAGGGCATTCGCCCAATATTGCCGGGAATGTATTTCTTGCGCCGACTTCGGTTGTCGTCGGCGATGTCGAGATCGGGGAGGGCTCCAGCGTCTGGTTCAACGCCGTGATCCGCGGGGACTTCCAGCCCATCCGCATCGGGAAATACTCGAATATCCAGGACAATGCCACAATCCATGTCATGGGGGACACCCCGACGATCATCGGTGATGAAGTCATCATCGGCCACAACAGCATCGTGCATTGCGAGCACATCGGCAGCCATACGCTCGTCGGCATGGGTTCCATCCTGCTCGGTTACTCCGAGATCGGTGAGAACGTCGTCATCGGTGCGGGCACGATGATCACGCAGCATAAGAAAATCCCGTCGAATTCCCTCGTATACGGCAGCCCGGCGCGCATCATCCGCGGCCTCCGTGATGACGAGATCGAGGCACTTCACGCCTCGGCGATGAACTACCAGAAAATCGCTCAAATCTACAAATCAGAATTACTATAACAACAGAAGGAGATCTTTTATCTCATGGAAAAGACACTTGTACTCATTAAACCGGATGCTTTCTCGAAACACTACAGCGGCGACATCATCAAACGCTACGAGCAGGAGGGCCTGCGCATCGTCGCGATGAAGCTGCTCAAGATGGATGAGCGCCTCGCGTCCATCCATTACGAAGAGCATATCGGCCGGCCATACTACAACGATCTCGTCGGCTTCATGACCTCCGGCCCGATTGTCGCGATGGTCCTCGAAGGCGAAGGCGCCATCGCCAAGGTCCGCAAGATCAACGGCAAGACCAATCCGGCAGAGGCAGAGGAAGGCACGCTCCGCAAGCAGTTCGCAACCGCGAGCAACCGCAACGCCGTCCACGCGTCCGACAGCCCCGAGAGTGCAAACCGTGAGATCCACATCTTCTTCAACGAAACGGAAATCTACGACGGGGAGTATTCGATCCCAGAATAATCCGTCGTTTCAATGAGGAAACCGCAGGACAACTTTTGGACTGCGGTTTTTCTCATGCTTTTCTTGCGTCATGCTCCGCATTCATTGACGGCATTTTCTTAGCGGGGTATAATAAGGGTTATGTTGAATGTTGAAATTGGATGGTGATATCGATGAAGGTTACCAAGGAAGATCTCGAGAATGTTGCCGTGCTCTCGCGGCTCAGAATTCCGGAGGATCAGCAGCAGAAGTACATGCAGCAGATGGATTCGATTCTGACTTATATGGACAATCTGTCGGAAGTGGATACGACGGACGTCAAACCGACGACGTATGCCCTGCCGATGCAGAATGTGTTCCGCGAGGATGTCGTGCGTCCGTCGCTCGACCGCGAGGCAGCACTGCAGAATGCGCCGCTGCGCGATAACGGCTATTTCAAGGTGCCGAAGGTTCTCGAGGGCTGATAGGGAGGAACTGTTTTGAGACTGTATGAAAAACCAGCGCATGTCCTCCACGACATGCTGAAGAACAAGGAAATCACGGCGGCGGAGCTCACGGAAGATGTGCTCGCGCGCGTCGATGAGGTCGAAGGCGATGTGCAGGCTTATCTGACGCTGACGCGCGAGGACGCGCGGAAGCAGGCAGAGTCCGCGGACCAGAAAATCGCCGCAGGTGAGAAGATCTCGTATCTCGAGGGCATTCCGGGCGCCATCAAGGACAATATCTGCACGAATGGCGTCAAGACGACCTGCGCATCGAAGATTCTCGACAATTTCGTTCCGCCGTACGACGCGACCGTCATCACGAAGCTCAAGCAGCAGCAGCCGGTGCTCGTCGGCAAGACGAACATGGATGAGTTCGCGATGGGCGGCTCCACCGAGAACTCGGCGTATCATGTCACGCGCAACCCGTGGAACCTCGACTGCGTGCCGGGCGGTTCGTCGGGCGGTTCGGCGGCTTCGGTCGCCGCTGGCACGGCGGTCTGGGCGCTCGGCTCGGATACCGGCGGATCCATCCGCCAGCCAGCTTCGTTCTGCGGTGTCGTCGGCCTCAAGCCGACCTATGGCCGCGTTTCGCGCTATGGCCTCGTCGCCTATGGCTCGAGCCTCGACCAGATCGGTACGCTGACGCGCGACGTCACGGATGCGGCGCATATCCTCGGCATCATCGCGGGCCATGACGAAATGGATTCGACGTCGGCGAACGTCGAGGTACCGTGCTTCGGCAAGGCGCTGCGCGAGGACGTCAAGGGACTCAAGATCGGCCTGCCGAAGGAATATTTTGTCGACGGCATGGATCCGGAGGTCGAGAAAGCCATCCGCACGGCCATCGAAGACTACAAGAAGCTCGGTGCGGAGGTCGTGGAGATTTCCCTGCCGCATACGAAATACGCGATTTCCGCATACTATCTGATCGCCCCGGCAGAGGCCGCGACGAACCTCGAGCGCTACGACGGCGTCAGCTATGGCGAGCGCGTAGATGGTGAGGATCTCGTGCAGATGATGACGAACACGCGCACGGAGCTGTTCGGCGAGGAAGTCAAGCGCCGCATCATGATCGGCAACTACGCGCTTTCTGCCGGTTACTATGACGCCTACTATCTGAAGGCGATGAAAGTCCGCACGCTCGTGCAGCAGGATTACAAGGACGCATTCGAGAAGGTCGACGTGATCCTGACGCCGGTTGCGCCTACACCGGCGTTCAAGATCGGCGAACTGACGTCTGACCCGCTGAAGCTCTACTTGCAGGATGTTTGCACGGTTCCTTTGAACCTCGCCGGCCTCCCGGGCATTTCCCTTCCGTGCGGCCGCAGCTCGAAAGGGCTACCGATCGGCATGCAGCTCATCGGCAAGGCGCTGGATGAGGAGACAATCCTCCGCGCGGCCTACACCTATGAGCAGAGCCATGACTATGCGAACGCACTGCCAGAGCTGGGAGGGAAGAACTGATGAAATACGAACCGGTAATCGGTCTGGAAATCCATTGTGAATTAAAGACAAAGACAAAGATCTTCTGCGGCTGCGCGACGGGATTCGGTGCAGAGCAGAATACGCATGTATGCCCGGTCTGCCTCGGTCTCCCGGGCGTCCTGCCGACGGTCAACAAGCGCGTCGTCGAGTTCGCCATCAAGGCGGGCCTCGCGACGAACTGCCACATCAATGGCTACAGCAAGTTTGACCGCAAGAACTATTACTATCCGGATCTGCCGAAAAACTGGCAGACCTCGCAGTACGACCTGCCGATTGCGGAGCACGGCTGGGTCGATATCGACGTGGACGGCGAGAAGAAACGCGTGCGCCTGACGCGCATCCACATGGAGGAAGATGCGGGCAAGCTCGTCCATTCGGGCACGACCATCAAGGACTCGATCACGAGCGACGTCGATTACAACCGCACCGGCGTCCCGCTTCTCGAAATCGTTTCCGAGCCGGATATGCATTCGGCCGAAGAAGCGCGCGTCTACATGGAAAAGATCAAGGCCATCATGGAGTACATCGACGTCTCGAACTGCAAGATGGAGGAGGGCAACCTCCGCGCCGATGTCAATGTCTCGCTGCGCCCGGCCGATACGGAAGAACTCGGCACGCGCACCGAGATGAAGAACATCAACTCGTTCAAAGGCCTCGTCGATGCCATCGATTATGAGATCGAACGTCAGACGGAAGTCCTCGAGGATGGCGGCCACGTCGTGCAGGAAACGCGCACTTGGGATCCGGCACGCGGCATCACGCTCTCCATGCGCAGCAAGGAGAACGCGCACGACTACCGCTATATGCCGGAGCCGGATCTGCCGCCAATCGTCACGAGCGAGGAGACCATCGAGAAATACCGCAAGGAGCTGCCGGAGCTACCGGATGCGCGCCGCGCACGCCTCGAAAAGGACTACGGCCTTTCCGATTACGATGCAGGCATCCTGACAAGCACGCGTGCGATGGCGGAATACTACGACGCCGTCGTCGCGACGGGCGCTGACCCGAAGCTCGCGGCGAACTGGATGATGGGCGACCTTGCCAAGGCGCTCAACGCGGAGGATATCGATATTTCCAAGTCCCCGGTCGACGCGGAACGGCTCGGTGAGATGATCCAGCTGATTTCGAAGGGCACGATTTCCGGCAAGATCGCGAAAAAAGTGTTCAAGGAAATGTGGACGAATCCGGACGCACCGGAGAAGATCGTCAAGGACAAGGGCCTCGTGCAGATCACGGATACGTCGGCCATCGAGGGCGTTGTCGACGAGGTCATCGCGAAGAACGAGAAGGCGGTCAGCGACTATAAGGGCGGCAACAAGAAAGCCATCGGCGCGCTGGTCGGCCAGGTCATGAAGGCGACCAAGGGCAAGGCAAACCCGCAGATGGTCAACAAGATGCTCGCACAGAAACTGAATGGATGACGGGCAGGATAAGCCTTTCAGCCGGTACAACGGAAACGCGGTTGTGCCGGCTGTTTTCTGCGTGGAAAACACCAGTTTACGTCTGGCGGTGTTTATGGTAAAATAATACGGTATACATCGCTAAGGAGGCAGCTCATGGAAAAACGTATGAATACGAGCCGTCAACGAAATACAAATCCGAGAAAGAAAAAGAGCGGGGGGACGGGCAGCCGCGTCCTGATGGGATTCGGCATTGTCCTGCTCGTCATGATCGTCGGCATCGGCTGCGGTTTCCTGACCGCGAGCATGAACACGAAGCCGGATCTCGCGAACGATATCCGTCCGCCGGCGACCTCGATCATCTACGATATCCACGGCAATGAGATTGCGAACGTCCATGCGGATCAGAACCGCAAGCCGGTGAAGCTCGCACAGGTCCCGAAAGACCTGCAGAACGCGTTCGTCGCCGTTGAGGATAACCGTTTCTATGAACACGGCGGCATCGATCCGCGCGGCATCGTGCGCGCGCTCTACGCGAATATCCGCGGCCGCACGGTTTCTGAGGGCGGCTCTACGATCACGCAGCAGCTCGCGAAGAACGCGTATCTGACGCAGGATCGCACGCTGAAGCGCAAGATCCAGGAGGTTTTCCTCGCCCTGCAGCTCGAGCGCCAGTACACGAAGGATGAGATCCTCGAGATGTACCTGAACCAGATCTATTTCGGTCAGGGCGCTTATGGTGTGCAGGCGGCGGCGCAGACCTACTTCGGCAAGAATGTCGAGGATCTGAGCCTCAATGAATGCGCGATGCTCGCGGGCATCCCGAAGAGCCCGAACTATTACTCTCCGCTGAACAACCTGCAGGCCGCGCAGGAACGCAAGGCGACCGTCCTCGACCAGATGGAGAAATACGGCTACATCAACAGCTCCACGGCGGCGAAGACGAAGAAAGAGAAGCTCAATCTCGTTAAGCCAGCGAAGAAGGAAGATACGACGCCGGCATCGTATTTCGTCGACTACGTCACGCAGACCATGATCGATAAATACGGAGCTGATGCGGTCTATAAAGAGGGCATGCAGATCTACACGACCCTCGATATGGACATGCAGAAGGCCGCAGAGGCCGCGATGAAGAACCTGCCGAACTCCCGCAAAGATGGGAACGGCATCGAGCAGCCGCAGGGCGCGCTCGTCGCCATCGACCCGCAGACCGGCTACGTCAAGGCCATGGTCGGCGGGCGCGGCACGGATCAGTTCAACCGCGCGACGATGGCTGTCCGTCAGCCGGGTTCAGCCTTCAAGCCGTTCGTCTTTGCGGCAGCGCTCGAGAACAAATTCACGCCGGATACGGTGATCGACGACAGCCCGCTCAAGGACTCGAACGGCTGGAATCCGCAGAACTTCGACCGCTCCTTCCACGGCAAGGTCACGCTCCGCGAGGTCGCGCAGCATTCGCTGAATGTGCCGACGATAAAGATCGCAAAGCAGCTTGGCATCGATAAGCCGATTTTCTATGCACAGGAAATGGGCATCAGCACTTTTGTGCTCGACGGGCCGCAGAACGATAAGAACCTGTCGACGGCAATCGGCGGCTTGACGAAAGGTGTGACGCCGCTCGAGATCACGAGCGCGTATGGCACGTTCGCGAACAAGGGCCTGCATGTCGACCCGGTCGTCGTCGTGAAGGTTGTCGACCGCAACGGGAAGGTGCTCGAGCAGGCGGCGCCGAAGACCAAGCAGGTCATCAGCGAGTCCAGTGCGGCAGACCTCACGAGCATGCTCGAGACCGTCGTCGAGAAGGGCACGGGCGCGCGGGCGCGGCTTGCGGATCGTCCCGCAGCGGGCAAGACTGGCACGACCGATGATTACCGCAACGCCTGGTTCATCGGCTATACCCCGGATCTGGTCGTCGGTGTCTGGATCGGTTGCGACGACAACGCCTCGCTCGGCAATATGACCGGCGGCACGCTGCCGGCATCCATCTGGAAGGCCTTCATGACAAAGGCGCTTGCCGGCACGCAGGCGAAGAATTTCGACGGCTCGGCGGTATCGCGCCGCGGCGGCATCAACGAGCTCGAAGATGACCGCGGCAATGGCACGAAGTCGAAAAAGACCGAGAAAGAAGCAAAGAGCACTACGAAAGAGAAAACGCAGGAAGGCTCGAAACAGAACAACGCAGGCGGCGGTGACGGCGGCAACCAGGCGCCGGCTCAGCCGGCAGCACCGGCTCCTGCGGCACCGGAACCCGGTGAGAACATCTCGAAGGGCCGGAACTGACATTAGGAATACATCTCAAAAGGAGAGAGTCTGTTGGCAAACGTATTCGATACACTGAAAGAGCGCGGATTCATCGCGCAATGCACGAATGAGGCAGAGCTCCGCGAGCTCTTTGACAAGGAACGCGTGACGTTCTATATCGGCTTTGACCCGACGGCGGACAGCCTGCATGCGGGCCATTTCCTCGCGCTGATGGCCATGGCGCATATGCAGCGCGCCGGGCATCGGCCCATCGCGCTCGTCGGCGGCGGCACCGGTACGGTCGGCGACCCGACGGGCCGCACGGATATGCGCAAGATGCTGACGGATGAAGACATCGAGCACAACTGCGAATGCTTCAAGAAGCAGATCAGCCGCTTCATCGACTTCTCCGATGGCAAAGCGCTGATGGTCAATAACGGAGATTGGCTCCGCAAGCTCAATTACATTGACCTCCTGCGCGATGTCGGTGCCTGCTTCACGGTCAACCGCATGCTGGCCGCCGAGTGCTATAAGCAGCGCTGGGAGAAGGGCCTCACGTTCCTCGAATTCAACTACATGGTCATGCAGGCCTACGACTTCCTCGAGCTCAACCGCCGCTATGGCTGCAAGCTCGAGATGGGCGGTGACGACCAGTGGTCGAACATCATCGCAGGCGTCGAGCTCAACCGCCGCAAGCAGAACGTGCAGGTCTACGGCCTCACGAACCAGCTGCTGACGAAGAGCGACGGCAAGAAGATGGGCAAGACGGCCGGCGGTGCGCTCTGGCTCGACGCGAACAAGACGTCGCCGTACGAGTTCTACCAGTACTGGCGCAACGTCGACGATGCCGACGTCGAGAAATGCCTCTCGTTGCTGACGTTCCTGCCGATGGAGGAAGTGCATCGGCTCGGCGCCCTCGAGGGTTCGAAGATCAACGAGGCTAAATCCGTCCTCGCGTACGAAGTCACGAAGATCGTACACGGCGAGGAGGAGGCCAACAAGGCGAAGAAGTCTGCCGAGGCACTGTTCGGCGGAGCAGGCAATGCCGCCGATATGCCGGAAGTGCAGGCAGCGAGCGGCAAGAAGCTTCTCGATGTGCTGACGGAGGGCAAAGTCTTCGCTTCGAAGGGGGAGGGCCGCCGCCTGATCAAGCAGAACGGCCTTTCGCTCAATGATGTGAAAGTCACCGATGCGGACTATGTCCTGCAGAACAGCGATTTCACGGACGGTGAGGCCATCGTCAAGAAGGGCAAGAAAAAGTACTATAAGCTCGTCAAGTGATTGACGGGGAAGCGCCTGCGGCGTTATAATAACTAAGTTACCAACGAATTGTTAAAGGAGCGAAATACATTGTCAGGACATTCTAAATGGGCAAACATCAAACGCAAGAAGGGTGCAAATGACGCCATCCGCGGGAAGATCACGACGAAGATCGGCCGCGAGATCACGATTGCCGTACGCATGGGCGGCGCGGACCCGACGGGCAACATGCGCCTGAAGCTCGCGCTCTCGAAGGCGAAGGCGAACAACATCCCGAAGGACAACATCAAGCGCGCCATCGACAAGGGCCTCGGCAACACCGAGGGCTCGAACTACGAGGAGCTCACATACGAGGGCTATGGCCCGGCTGGCACGGCAGTCATGCTCGATATCCTGACGGATAACCGCAACCGCACGGCGGCTGATGTGCGCCACCTGTTCTCGAAGTTCGGCGGCAACCTCGGCCAGGACGGCTGCGTGGCCTGGATGTTCAAGCAGAAGGCCGTCTTCGTCGTTGAGAAGGAATCGTTCGACGATGAGGATACGCTCATGGAGATCGCGCTCGATGCCGGTGCCGAGGATATGAAGGCTGAGGATGAGTATTTCGAGATCACTGGCGAGCCTTCTGCCTACGACGACATCGAGAAGGCGCTGGAAGAAAAGGGCATCCCTCTCGCTTCTTCTGAAGTCTCGATGATTCCGGACACGACGGTTCATCTCGAAGGCAAGGACGCGGAAAAGATGCAGAATCTCCTCGATGCCCTCGAAGAGAGCGACGATGTGCAGAACGTCTACAGCAACTGCGATATGGATGAGGCGTAAGTCTCGATACTGGACGATAAAAAAACTCCCTCGACCGAGGGAGTTTTTTTGAACAAGGACAGAGATCCGATTTTGGGAGGAAACTATGCTGGCATTGGGCATTGACCCGGGGACGGCAATCTGCGGATACGGCTTTGTCGAATCCGTCGGCAGCCGGCTCATCCCACGGGCCTACGGGTCGATTTTCACGACGCCGAAAATGAAGATGGAAGACCGCCTCATGAAGATTTACGATGACCTCGATATGCTCATCAAGAAATACCAGCCGGACGTCATGGGCGTCGAAAGGCTCTATTTCAACCGCAATGTCACGACGGCCATCCCGGTCGGGCAGGCGCGCGGCATCGTGCTGCTCGCCGCGGCGAAGAACCATCTCCGGCTCGTCGAGCGCACGCCGATGCAGATCAAGCAGGATGTCACGGGGTACGGGAAAGCGACGAAGGAACAGGTCATCTACATGGTCACGAAGCTGCTGAACCTTGAAAAGCCGCCGAAGCCCGATGACACGGCCGATGCGCTCGCTATCGCCATCTGCACGACGTATTGCATGAACAGCCCGGTTTTCCGGAACCGACTGTGATCATTTCAGCAAGTCCTGATGCGCATTGATGATCTCGGCCATGAGCATCTTTCCGCGGATGTCCGGGTGCAGGCCGTCGGAGCAGATGGCTGGTTCCATGACGGTGCCTGTCGTATCGTAGAAAAAGGGCTCAAGGTCGATATGGTACTTCTGCTCCTTGATCCACGCGTTGACTTTCTTCAGCTTTTCCGGCCACATCGGGTCGGTATCCGTGTGGAACGCATAACGGATATTGTCCGGATGGATCGGCATGAGCGTCAGGAAAATCGGCCGGATATCGTTGGCCTCGCATTTCTTTTCGATTTCCTGCAGGTCATGGATGATGCTTTCCGCTGTGATGTTATCGGCGCGGAGGGAATTCGAGCCAGTCAGGATCAGCAGATTCTCCGGCTGGAAGGGCAGGACATCCTGATCGAAGCGCAGGAGGGTCGTATGTGAGGTATCGCCGCTGCGGCCGAGGTTGATGCACGGGAAATCCAGATAGGTCGTATAGCTGTACTCGAGCGCGGACGGTGCGTTCGATACGGCGCCGCCCCCGTGCGTGATGCTGTCGCCGAGCGCCGCGGCGCGCACGCGCTTCGCGTGCGAGGCGACGACGAAGTGTTCGGTATCCGACCAGGTGCCGATCGGCTTTCCTTTCTTGTCGACGGCGCGGACCCGCCAGTAATAATCCCCGGCGTAGGGGCGGGGGTATTCATCGTAGCAGACCATTGCGCTCTGCACGGTCTTGTACCAGACGCGTTTCGGATCCGGCTTCGTCCCGTGTTCCTCCGCCGGCTTTTCCGTCAGCAGCTCGACCTCATAATGCTCGATATTGTGCAGCGGAATCCAGTGGTACACCGGATAAAGCGGCTGCTGGAAATCCGGCATCTGGTCGAAGTTGTTGAGCATGGGGCGGTTGGGAGCCTGACGCGCAGGGTCGATGCAGATTTCCTCCGCCTTGGAGAAAACGCCGATCGGCTGCAGGTGCAGATCCAGCGCGCGCACGCGGTACCAGACGCTTTTGCGGCCGCGGTACGGGCGAAGATCCGCCTGCCAGCCGTTCGTATAGATTTCATGCGTATTCTCCAGATGGTTGGCGCTTGGATCGAGCTCGGTGCCGCCCTCCTTTTCCGGCGACGCGGCCAGCAGTTCAACCTCATAGCAGACCGCCCCGGGAATCGTATGCCAGACGAGGAACGGCATCAGGCTCGCCGGATCCTCCTCTGTGTAATGGTAGATGCTGACCGGCGCGGCCTCCGCCGGCTTTTCCGCAAAATCTGGGTTCGCAATCGGTTTCGATGGCCCGGCGATGCGCCCGAAGATGCCATAGGCCGTCACGCGGTACGAGACCGGGATGGCCGTACCCGGCACGGAAAACGAATCCGAAAGCGTATAAGAACTCGTCAGCAGGTGCTGTTCCGGGGATCCCGGCACGAGCCCCGTCGTCTGCGAGAGCGTTTCGACCTTGTAGAGGCAGGGATAGGGCAGCCGCTTCCAATGCAGCGTGAGTTTTCCGTCTCGCTCGTCAAAAGAGGCCTGCGTATCCCAATCGGAGAGACCGAAAACATCGGTCTTTTCGGCAACGAACAAAGAAATCACCGAAAAAAATAAAATGACACAGATAAAAAGAAGAAATTTCTTCATAAAATTCACGCCTTGTCCGTTATTCCATCGCAGGATTTCCAAAGCGCTGTTCTTTGAAAATCGTGCATATATCCTATTATAGCATAAACCAAGTCAGAAACGGAAATGCCGCGGACAAAGAAGCATCGGAAGGAGAACGAGATGAGCAAAAGAAACGGTCTGCTGATCGTGCATACCGGCGATGGCAAAGGGAAGACGACGGCCGCGCTCGGCCTTGCGCTGCGCGCGTGCGGCGATGGGATGAACGTGCTGATCCTGCAATTCATCAAAGGGAACTGGGACAGCGGGGAAGTGCGCACCATCGAGGCGCTTGGCAAGGTATCCGGCATGGGGCTCGGGCATATCGAGCTGCGCCGCTTCGGGCGCGGTTTCACGAGGAAAGAGGAGTCCGATGAGAAACGGCTCGAGCACGTCAAAGCGGCACATGAAGCACTGGATGCCGCGCGTATGGCAATGGACGCGGGGAAATGGGATCTGCTGATCCTCGATGAAATCAACTACGCGGTCGACTTCGGCCTGATTTCCGAGCAGGAAATGCTCAGCCTTGCAGAAGACCGTCCGGAAAATCTCCACCTTGTCTTCACCGGCCGGAATGCGCGCCCCTCCATTCTCTCACGCGCGGATCTCGTCACGGAAATGCACTGCGTCAAGCACCCCTATGCGAAAGGAATCCGGGCGCAGCGAGGCATCGAATTCTGATTTTTTCCCGCGTCTTGAATCGCGCGGGATTTTTCGTTATAATGATAAGGTCATAAGGACAAGGTCTTAATTTTCACGAAACAGAAAAAGAAGGTTATTTTCTTGCATATCGTATTGATTGAGCCGGAGATTCCGGGGAATACGGGGAATATTTCGCGAACCTGCGCCGCGACGGGCATCCATCTGCATCTCGTCAAGCCGCTCGGGTTCTCCGTCGATGATAAACATTTGAAACGGGCAGGTCTCGATTACTGGCCGCTCCTGCATGTCGAGATCCACGAGAATTTCGACGAAGTGCTGAAGAAGTACGGAGAGCACCGGTTCTTCTATTTTTCCACGAAAGCGCCGCATGTGTACACCGATGTGCATTACGAGCCTGAGGACTTCCTCGTTTTCGGCAAGGAATCCGCTGGCATTGATGAGCACATCCTGAAGGCGAACTGGGATCACGCGATCCGCATCCCGATGATCGCCGAGGCGCGTTCGCTGAATCTCTCGAACTCGGTCGCGATTGTCGCCTACGAGGCGGAACGGCAGCTCGGCTACCCCGGCATGCGCGAAGTCGGGCCGGGGCTCCGCATCGATGGGAATTATGTCAAGTGAAGAATGAGGATGAGCATAGACATGAAAAATCAAGCATTTGAGGAAGCCTGCCGCGCCTTCCTGCCGGAAGGGCAGTTTCTCGTTGATGAACCGATGAAGAAGCACACGACGTTCCAGATCGGCGGACCGGCGGATTATCTGGTTCTGCCATCGAGCACGGAGGACGTGCAGCGCATCGTACGCGCGGCATCTGCGGCAGAACTGCCCTACATGGTGCTCGGGAATGGCTCGAATGTTCTCGTCAGCGACCGCGGTATCCGCGGCGTCGTCATCAAGCTCGATGCGCCGATGGCGGAGATCCGCGTCGAGGGGAACAAGGTGACGGCCATGGCAGGCGCTCTGCTGAAAGATGTCAGCAAGGCCGCAGCGGAGCACGGTCTCGCCGGTCTTGAGTACGCCTGCGGGATCCCGGGCAGCGCCGGCGGTGCGGTGTTCATGAATGCCGGGGCATACGCGGGGGAGACGAAGCAGGTCGCGCATTCGGTCCGCGCGGTAACGAAGAACGGGGAAATCCGGGAATTCTCGCAGGAAGAGCTTGACCTCGGCTATCGGCACAGCGCGTTCCAGACGAACGGTGCAATCATCTGCGAGGTGACATTCCAATGCGCGCGCGGTGATCAGGCGGAGATCAATGGGAAGATCCGCGACTACACGGAACGCCGCGAGAGCAAGCAGCCGCTCGAAATGCCGAGTGCAGGAAGCACCTTCAAGCGCCCGAAGGGCTATTTTGCCGGGACTCTGATCGATCAGACCGGGCTGAAGGGGCTGACGGTCGGCGGCGCGCAGGTGTCTACGAAGCACGCAGGATTCGTCGTGAACAAAGGAGATGCGACCGCGGCCGATGTGCTCCACCTGATTGCCGAGGTGCAGCGGCGCGTGCAGGCCGCGCACGGCGTCCTGCTGCATCCGGAAGTCCGACTGATCGGCGACTGGGATCCGGCGCTGCTGGCATCCGTCCAATAAAAATCTCTGAAATTTCCGGAGAAGCAGGATTTTTCTCGCCCATTTCCGAATATAGACAATATACAAGAAATCGGAAATGGGAGTGATTACTATGCGGCTGAGTTTTTTAGGTGCGGCACATACGGTAACGGGTTCCTGCTATCTGCTCGAGACCCAGGAGAAGCATTACCTGATTGACTGCGGCATGTTCCAAGGCTCGAAGCGCATCCGCCAGATGAACTATGATGACTTTTCGTTCAATCCGGCGGATATCGAAGGCGTACTGATCACGCATGCGCATATCGACCACTGCGGCCTCCTGCCGAAGCTGGTCAAAGAGGGGTTCAAAGGAAATATCTACGCGACGAAATCGACCTGCGATCTCGCGAAGATCATGCTTCCGGATTCTGCGCACATCCAGTCCGCCGATGCGGAAATGCTGAACCGCAAGGGAGCCCGCCGCGGCGATCAGCCGGTCAGCCCGCTCTACTCCATGGAGGACGCGGACGAGGCATTGAAGCATTTCATCGCGGTTCCCTACAATGAGGACCTGCAGTTCGCCGACAATATCCGCGTGAAATTCCGCGATGCCGGCCATATCCTCGGTTCCGCCATCATCGAGATGTGGGTCACCGAGGATGACAAGACGACAAAGCTCGTATTCTCCGGTGATCTCGGTCAGCCGCATCAGCCGATCATCAAGGATCCGACGGTGATTGACGGCGCGGACTTCCTGCTCGTCGAATCGACGTACGGCGACCGCGTGCACCAGATCTATGACCATGAGGAAGCCCTCATGGAAATCATCAACGATACGATGGACCGCGGCGGCAACCTCGTGATCCCGTCGTTCGCGGTCGGGCGCACGCAGACCCTGATTTATCATTTCTACCGCCTCTGGAAACAGGGGAAGCTCGACGGCGATATCCCGATTGTCATCGATAGCCCGCTCGCCATCGCGGCGACAAAGGTTTTCCTGCAGAATTTCATGGATTTCGATGACGAAACAATCGCCTTTTTCCAGAAATCCGGCAAGGTTCCGAGTTTCCCGCAGCTCCGCATCTGCCAGACGGCAGCAGAATCCCGCGCATTGAATACGTCCGAGGGGTCGGCAATCATCCTGTCGGCCTCCGGCATGGCGGATGCCGGCCGTATCCTGCATCACCTCAAGCATAACCTCTGGCGCCCGGAGTCGACCATCCTGTTCGTCGGCTATCAGGCGGAGGGGAGCCTCGGGCGCCGGCTCGTCGACGGCATCAAGCGCGTCCGCGTGCTCGGCGAGGAGATCGCTGTACGCGCGCAGATCAAGATGCTCGACGGTTTCTCAGCCCATGCAGATGCCAATCAGCTCATGGACTGGATTTCGAAGATCCAGGACCCGAAGCCTGCGAAGGTATTCATCGTACACGGGGAGGGGCAGTCGCAGGAGGCGCTCAAGGACCGCATCCAGAAAGAGTGCGGCGAGGAAGTCTACATCCCGTTCCGCGGCGATCTCGTGCAGATCAGCGGCCGTGCCTCGGAGATCCAGCCGTCGAATATCCCGGAGGTTTCGGTCGAGAAGGAAATGGAAGACGTACTCAAGGATTTCGATGCGGACTATCGTCAGCTGCGGCATAAGGTTCTCCAGCTCGTCATCCGTCAGCCGAAGACCATGGAACCGATCATCAAGGTCATGACGAAAGGGCGGAACTATCTGCGGAAACTCTTTACGCCATTCAATGTATGATGCTATAATGACGGGAGGAGGCCGGTCATGCTGTCAGAAATCGTCATGAATCTGATCCGGGATCTTGGCATACCCATTCTTCCTCTGTCCACGATTGAGCGGAACCTGCGGCCCATGGAACAGAAGGGGCTGCTCGAGATCCGCTCCATCAAAGTGCGGCAGCACCGTTCCCTGAGCGTCGTATTCACGGGACTGGAGGAAAAACGCCGCATCCTCGCGCGGGCAAACGGGGAGGATTACGCCCCCGGCTATCCATACTACAAGCTCATGATTTTTGACGATGGCTCCTGGATGACGAAGGTCGCTTCTCTCGATGAGATTCCATACTGGCCGCGGATTATCGATGCACTGTATGGAGATCATCTGCTGGAAATCTACCGGATGGAGGACACCCGGTATCGGAATCTCTACATGCCGCCACCTTCTTATCCTCATGAAAGTGACGACGGGAAAGAAAAGAATTGAAGGAAGGAATGGTGGCGTTATGCCTTCATGGGATATCTTATTGGGATTGCTGATCGTATCGTTGTTCGGTTTCTGGGAGGGAGCCTGCTCCATGATGGTCCGGTATACCTCGCAGGGCTATCCCGTCGAGAAGATCAGCAACGACCGTTTCAAGTCTGAGGGCTCCCTGATCATTGCGACCTTCTGCTTCTTCCTCATGATCATTGTCGGCTTTCTGTTGATCTACGGCATGAATAATTGAACATGACTTGAAAGCAAGGAATGAAAACGTTATGCGCTCATTCCTTGCTTTTCGTTTCCGTTTATGGTATGATAACGGAAAGCAAGAGAATATGCCTTTTAACAGGGTCCTGCGAGGCCGCAAAAGGAAGCATGAAACGACGCTATAAGTTTATGTAAAGCCAAGAGCTTTCTTATGCCTTCGCATAGGAGAGCTCTTTTTTTGCGGGAAATTATCTTGCAAGAATATGCATGAAAGATGTATAATTATTCTAAGGAGTGATGGACTTGGACAAAAGCAGCGTATCGATGCGCGGAAAAAATGTCTTGGGACTGCAGGATTTCTCTCCGGAGGAGATCCGGCTGACTCTCGACACGGCAAAAGAAATGAAGAAGATCATCCATCGGGATATCAAGAAAGTCCCGACGCTTCGCGGCAAGTCCATCGTGACGCTCTTCTACGAGCCGAGTACGCGTACGCGCACCTCGTTTGAGCTTGCCGGCAAGTACCTCGGCGCGGATGTCGTGAACATCACAGCGGGTTCCAGCAGCATCGTGAAAGGCGAGAGTCTGCGCGATACGCTCTACACCATCGAGGCGATGGGCGTCGACGCGATCGTCATGCGCCATAAGGCCGAGGGTGCCGTGGAATACGCGTCCCGCGTCGTGAGCCCGGTCATCCTGAACGCCGGCGATGGCGCGCACGCGCATCCGTCTCAGGCTCTGCTGAACCTCTTCACGATTGAAGAGCACAAGGGCCATCTCGAGGGGCTGAAGGTCGCAATCCTCGGTGATGTCCTGCACAGCCGCGTCGCACGGTCGGATATCTATGGGATGCGCAAGATGGGGATGGAAGTGCATATCGCGGGGCCGAAGACCCTGCTGCCGCGTTTCCTCTATGAGGAGCCGGGCGTCGTCGTGCACGAGCGCATCGAGGATGCCATCGCGGACGCCGACGTCATCGAGGTGCTGCGCATCCAGCTCGAACGCATGAAGGGCGGCCTGTTCCCGACGACGCGCGAGTACGCGCGGATCTTCGGCCTGAACCCGGAGCGCATGAAGCTCGCGAAGGACGATGTGCTGATCCTGCACCCGGGCCCGATGAACAAAGGCTGGGAGATTTCCCCGTTCACGGCATACAGTGAGAATTCGGCAATCCAGGAAGAAGTGCAGAATGGCGTAGCGGTCCGCATGGCGCTCTACACGCTGGTACTGACGGGAGGCAGAGAGTCTTGAAACAACTGATCAAAGGCGGCCGGGTCATCAATCCGGCAACGAAGTTCGATGCAGAAGCGGATGTGCTCGTCGAGAACGGGAAAATCGCGGCAATCGGGCCGGATCTGCCGGCCGATGGTGCGGAAGTCTACGATGCAACCGGGAAAATCGTGAGCCCGGGCCTCATCGACATGCATGTGCATTTCCGCGAGCCGGGCCAGGAGGCCAAGGAAGATTTTGAGTCCGGCAGTAAGGCGGCCGCCGCGGGCGGCTTCACGACCGTTGCGACGATGCCGAATACGAAGCCGGTCGTCGATAATGCGGCGCTCGTGTGCAGTATGAAGAAGCGCGCCGAAGATGTCGGCCGTGTGCATATCGAGATTATCGGCGCGGTGACAAAGGGGCAGAAGGGCGCGGAGCTCGCGGAACTCGGCGACATGATTGCAGCGGGTGCTGTGGCGTTCTCCGATGATGGCCATTTCGACCCGACCGCGAAAGTGCTGCTCGCGGCCTATGACTACCTGCATACGTTCGACAAGGTCATCATCAACCATGAGGAAGAGACGAGCCTTGTCGAGGATGGCGTTATGAATGAGGGCCACCGTTCTGCCATGCTCGGCATGAAGGGCCGCCCGACGGTTGCCGAGGATATCGCCGTCGCGCGCGACGTCCTGCTCGCCGAGTACGCGGGGGCGCGCGTGCACGTCGCGCATATCAGCTCGGCGCGTTCCGTCGATATCGTGCGCGCGGCAAAGGCGCGCGGCGTCCGCGTGACCGCAGAGGTCACGCCGCAGCATCTGACCATGACCGATGACCTTGTGAATCTCTATGATTCCTCGACCAAGATCAACCCGCCGCTTCGCGAGGAAAAGGACTGCAAGGCCCTGCTTGAAGGCCTGAAGGACGGCACGATCGACGCGATCGTCACGGATCATTCCCCACATGCACAGGAAGAAAAGGACCGCGAGTACATCTACGCGCCGAGCGGTTTCCCGGGCCTCGAGACGTCGCTTGGCGTCATGCTGACCGATGTTTATGGCAAGGGACTGCTCAGCCTGCCGGAAATCCTCGAGAAGATGACCATCAATCCTGCGAAGATCCTCGGCCTCGATGCAGGCTCGCTCGAAGTCGGCAAGCGCGCTGATATCACGGTCATCGACCCGGCACTCGAGTGGGTGGTCGACGCGAAGAAATTCTATACGCGCGGCAGCCATTCGCCATTTGTCGGCCGGAAGCTTACGGGCAAGGCCGTGCTGACGATGGTCGATGGCAAGGTCGTCATGCGCGACGGAAAAGTAGATTGAAGACGGTTATCCTGCTTTTCGCAGGAATTGGAGTTAAGGGGTGTTATTCTTGAAGGGAAAATTGATCCTTGAAGATGGCAGTGTCTTTACCGGCGACTTGCTGAACGATAGGAAAACGTCGGGCGAAGTCGTCTTCAACACGGGCATGGTTGGCTATCAGGAAAGCCTGACTGACCCGTCGTACTGCCGCCAGATTCTGACGCTTACCTATCCGCTGGTCGGCAACTACGGCATCGCGGATGTTTTCATGCAGTCGCGGAAATCCTTTGTCAACGGCTTCGTGATCGGTGAGCTCTGCGAGCATGGCAGCAACTGGCATTATGAGGAAAGCCTGGCAGAGTTCCTGACGCAGCAGGACGTGCCGTGCCTGTACAACGTCGATACGCGCGCGGTCACGCGCCGCATCCGGTCTGCCGGCACGATGAAGGGCGTCATCGTTCGCGAGGACGCGACGAAGCAGGAAATCGACGCGCTTTTCGCTGAGCCAATCCAGAAAGATGTTGTCGCACAGGTGACGACGGAAAAGGCCTATACGATCGAGCCGGAAGAGGGCGTCAAGGATGCGCCGTACGTCGTCGCGATGGATTTCGGTGTCAAGCAGAACATCCTGAACGCGATGCACAAGAAGGGCTGCCGCCTGACAGTCGTTCCGGCGGATACGAAAGCGGACGAGATCCTCGCGATGAATCCGGATGGCATTTTCCTGTCCAACGGCCCGGGCGACCCGGAGGACGTGCCGGAAGCGGTCGAGGAGATCAAGAAGCTCATCGGCAAGAAACCGATTTTCGGCATCTGCCTCGGGCATCAGCTGCTCGCGCTCGCGCTCGGTGCGAAAACCTATAAATTGAAATTCGGTCATCGCGGGACGAATCAGCCGGTCAAAGACCTGCGCACGGGAAAGGTCACGATTTCCTCGCAGAACCACGGCTTCGCGGTTGATGCAGACTCGCTGAAGGGCCTGCCGCTCGAGGTCACGCATATCAACGTCAACGATGGGACCGTCGAGGGCATGCGCCACACCGAGCTCCCGATTTTCTCCGTTCAATATCATCCGGAGGCCGCTCCGGGACCAGACGACAATATGTACTTGTTCGATGAATTCTGGTCTATGCTGAAGAAAG
>Ga0310695_10005040_pt1 | contig 23462 bp, 22 predicted proteins | sample RumenRJG_04DNA_FD_203882 | JGI IMG/M metagenome (GOLD analysis project Ga0310695, IMG submission 203882) | Bovine rumen microbial communities from Lethbridge, Alberta, Canada - RJG_04 (v2) (version 2) | ecosystem: Host-associated > Mammals > Digestive system > Stomach > Rumen | place: Canada...
TTTGTGGCACTCTAAAATATTGATTTCCTGACACCAATAGTCCTCGATCAGAGGAAGCATTTCTTCATCCACTTCAACCTCTACACTCTGTGTAAAGGTAACCTTCAAATCCATTTCAATAGTTTTCTTTGCCATAATTTTGTATATTTACTAACTTTACTAAATTAACAATGTTTACTTTATACGCGCATTTAACAAGAAACACTAATCAAACAAAGTTTGCGTCTTTTGTAAAGTTAGCGCTTTCTTGCCATGTCTCTTCCGAATGTCATCCAACCCCTTCTGAATGAGTTGCTCTGCTGCAGAAACCTCGGAGCAGCAGAAAAACTGAGCCACAGCTTTCACCTGATTAATCATCTGTTCGGGCAACACATACGTGTGACGGGTATAGCCAGGCTTACAGCCGCGAGCCGCACCAATAGTAGCTCTTTCGCCATTGGTTAATTTCACACTATTGTCAACCCTTACAGTCTTCTCTTTCTTTGTCTTAGACACTTCTTTCTTGGAGGTATTTGTGGCTTCATCTCCGCTTACCACACTGGCCATGTTAAAATCGTCCAGTGAATTGTGAAACTTCTTTGCCATATTATTTATTATTTAAAAGGTTAATAACTTCAATGATATTGTCAAAGGACAGTCTTACAGTCTGCCGCTGCTTATAATTCATACCCAGAGTGTTTGACACCCTGATGGCCAACCGATCCGCGAGGCAGGGTAGAATACGTCCATACCTGCCAAGGTCGGTGTTGGCACGTTCCATAGCCTTAACCAGTTCCTCACGCTGGTCATCATATTGGGTGACCATGTTCGGCAAGAAAAGCAGCTTTGCCTTGCTTATTTTTCGAACTGTCTCGGCGAAGGTTGCTGCCTCACGGACATTCATCCTATCAAAGCGGAAGGGGATAATTATGACATCTGAAGAATGATAGACATATTTTAAATTGTCATTGTCAACAGAGCCAGGACAGTCAATCACAACAAGTCCAGGGACTTTTTTTAGTTTGCCCATCCTCTCCTTAATTTCGTCATCAACATGTAAAGGCCACACCCGCCAAGGAGTTGGGGGATTTCTAATACCTAAGTCGTCGAGGCGGTTATTGCTTATTGAACGCTGAGTATCAGCATCCATGACAGCAACGGGAAATCCCTGCTCAACTGCATAAGTTGCAAACAAGGTACAGAGTGTGGTCTTACCGGTACCTCCTTTCAGGCCACCAAAGGAAATAATTAGATTATTCATACTCATTTTGCTATTTTTACGTTTATACCTAAATTAGTAAATTTTACTATGATAATATTTTAAAAAGGAGAAAAATCCCTTTGGCTGCTCTCACCCAGCATGTCTTCCGATATTTTCTCATCTGTTATTTCGCTGGAGTTGCTATTATTTGGTTTTTTCAAGCGCTTATCCTCGGGATTCTCAAAGCGTGTAAACTCACCACGAAAGGTCAATAATATGTCGCCTGTAGCACCCATACGCTGCTTCGCAATGATAATCTGCGCCATACCGTGCAGATCGTTTCCTTTGTCGTCTTCATAAATGTGATAATACTCAGGACGATGAACTAAAATAACCATATCAGCATCCTGCTCTATGGCTCCAGATTCGCGGAGATCCGAAAGTTGAGGACGCTTGCCCTCCAATCCTTCACGACCCTCCACACCGCGATTCAACTGGCTTAAAGCTACGACGGGGAGATTTAATTCTTTGGCTAAACCTTTCAAGGAACGACTGATAATTGACACTTCTTCCTGACGTGATGATGAGTGTATGCCGTTGGCATTCATCAACTGTAAATAATCGACAAAGATAATCTTTACTCCATGTTCACGAACTAATCTTCTGGCCTTGGTTCTCAATTCCATAAGAGACAATCCGGGTGTGTCATCAATATAAATAGGTGCATCTAAAAGAGGTGGAAGACTTTTGTCGTAATGTTCAAAGTCCGATGGCGACAGTTGTCCACCTATAATTTGAGAAAGTGTGATATTTGTAACATTTGATATGAGACGTTGGGCCAACTGGACACGAGACATTTCGAGAGAAAAAAACGCTGAGGGAATATTTCTGTCAACAGCCATGTTTTTGAGAAGAGAAAGTGCAAAGGCTGTTTTACCCATTGAGGGGCGACCAGCAACAATAATGAAATCGGATTCTTGTAATCCATTAGTTATTTCGTCCAAGCGCAAATACCCTGTCGGTATTCCTGTCAGTTCCCCTTTATGCGAGTAAGCCTTCATCAACTTGGCTTCGGCTTCTTTTACGGCAACTATGACACCAACATAATCTTGTTTAATGTCCCGCTTTGCAAGTTCAAAAACCGATGCCTCTACATACTCCATCAGATCGTCAGCATCGGTAGTTTTGTCGAAAGCCAGAGTCAGCACATCACTGCTGAACGAGATAAGTTGGCGGAAAAGACGCTTCTGCGCAATGATTCGCGCATGATACTCTATATTGCACGATGAAGCCACACTCAACGATAGTTCCGTCACGTAGCCAGGACCACCGACATCCTCCAAATCACCTTGCCTACCCAGCTGTTCTGTAATAGTCCATACGTCGGTAGGCAACTCGTGCATCGACAGCTCCATAATGGCACTATACACTTTTTGATTTCGAGGATCATAGAAACTTTCGGGGCTGAGAAGACTTCCAACACACAAAATTGCGTTTTTGTCAATCATCAAAGCACCCAGCACGGCTCGTTCGATCTCTATAGCCTGCGGCTGCACATGTGCGTAGTTCGGGTCGACAGGACACTGTTTAACTGCGTTTCGAATGCTTTTCTTGTTGTATGCCATATTCTTATCAAATTCAAAATTATAAATTTGCATCAAATAAATTTGCTACATAGCCTGTATCAATTGAAGTGGTGTTAGTAGATGAATGTTTTTTTATATCTACGATATTGCCTTTTAAGGCATTTATAATCCAGCCCTTGTCTTTGTTTCCAATCCTCCGGCGGTTTTGGATATCGCGAAGCTTATCTGGAAGATTAGGTATAAGTTTGGTTGCTTCCAGCAGCAACTCCTTATTGCATTGGACCTCCTTTAATTCAAATCCCATTGTTTGGATCATATAATCAACGGCTTGTTGATTAATCAGGCTGACAGAGGTTTGAGCCATCAAAGACCTTTTCTCCAAGTTCTCGTCGCGGAACTGTGACTGTTTGACCGGAATGAAACGAAAAAATTTCACGGACGAACGCATATTACTCGGGTTCTCTCTGATCTTCTCATATTTAAAGGTATAAGGACATGATTCATTTAATGCTTTCTGGGACGGTCGAATAATACGTTCTTCCAGGTGGTCAATTCTGTCTTTCCCATCCTTGCGCTTGTAATCTTCTGCAGAGATTCCCAGCCGTTCTTTTAGATGCTCAATGGTTATATTTTGTGGTTCCGATTTTTCCGAAATAAACATATAGAACCACATCGAGTATACAGTTGGAAGCATAAGGGCTTTTGACAACTCGCATTTCCGAATGCCGTGCGTTAAATTTAGAAGAACTTTCCAAAACTGGAGATCAACTTTAAACTCCATCATTCCAGTTCGCTCATATACGTGAGGTTTTTCAATGATACCGCAAGCACTCCAGGCTTTTGTCTCATATTCATATAGTTCGATGGTTCTTTCTCTAAGATCTTTCAGGTCTGCCCGTATTGACTTTAACGAGAAATCTGAGAAATATACATCCGAAACTGGTATTTTAATGAGAACATCATCATTTTGATACTCAAGCTGTCTCAAGTTATCCTTGATTTTTAGACCTTTCAATTCTGCCTGACAAAATTCAAGAATGCGAAGAATAAGGCGCATCTGGTGGATAGTCAGAGTTGACTTATGCCGCGCCCAAACTAACAGCCAAGATATGGTTATATCCTGGTTGTCTGTACGGATGATGATTTCGCGCTTTCTTTTCATTCTTCGTGCCACTATAGTTTACTACTTTATACGCGGATGGGGTTAGCCGTTGTATATGCATTGACTTGGTCATTGAGCTGTTCTTCGGTCTTCACAGCAGCAGATCTTATCCATTTGTCCAGCTCGGCCCGCTCAAAAAATACAAATCTGTTGGGTTTGTAGTGGGGAATTTCTTTCTTCGAAGTGAGCTTGTATAGTGTGCTCTTACTCATATTTAAGTAAGTAGCTGCCTCGTCAAAATTGAAAATGTCTTTCTGGCAGAGAAATACGTTTTCAAGCGCCTCTATGCGCTGCTCGTTCTTACTTTGCTCAAAGAGTTGGTGAGCAAGTAGGACTTTGATGTCATTGCTGTTGCTAAGCATCTGCTCTGCAGGGCCGAGAAACTGCTGCCAACCTTCTACATGTTCTTTCCGATTATCCATAACATTTGGTTATAATTTCTTTATTTGCTGCAAAGGTATGTTTAATCATTTATTTGCTTATATTTTTCCAAAACTTTGTCTTGATTTAACACATTTACGATTTTTCAGCCCGTAAAATGGGCATTTCAGGGCTCTGCTTGCTGAAAAATTGCATTTTATACTACCTTATCTAATTCCACTATTTTGCATCTTTTCGATTTCTCTGATAGACTATGGCATTGATTTGACTCTTGAGTAATAGGAAGGGAATATATCTTTGCTGCTTTCTTGATAAGTTCAGACAACCCGTTAAGCATGCCAGCATTTAAATACCACACGTAGCACATCCTGCCATTTTCCCTCCAAATGAAACCGTTGGCTATCGAGGCATCAGAACCAAATCTTTTTTTGCAATAATCAATGAACTGGGATAACTTAACCAAATCTATAGCCATACCAGAAGGCCACACGATCCCAAACGGGAATATGGTGCCTCCGTCCGCGAAATCTTTTTTGGGGAGTATCGTCAGAAATTCGCTGGTCAGACATGACGGGTGCCACCATGCCCATATACTTTCTGCACCTTTTGTGAGAAGTCTCAGGTAATTCTTCGCTTCTTCTCTTTTTTGTTTTTCAACATCTTGTAGGACTTTTTTCTCGAAAGACTCTAAATCTTTCAAATCCTTTAAGTTCATTTCTGTTTTCATGTTTGCTACATCTTATCGCTACCAGAACCGCTGGCACGGTGACAAGGAAACGGCTGCACATCCCGTTGCGATAAGATGTAGTCCTCTCCGGAGAGCAGATAATCTTCAGGATGGCAGCCGCTATATTTTTAGCTATACCAATTAACCCACAATGTAACGAGTAAATACTCGCTGGCTCTTGGCCAATAAAAAAGCCCAAGCCAAAGGCTGAGCAGTTGCGGTTGCTCTTACCGGATAGAAGTAACTATCATCTTATCGCATTTGCAAAGGTACGAAGATTTTTCGAAACTGCCAAAAATTTATTGAAAAAACTTTCAATTTTCTTGCCCACATTACTTTTTGCTATGTGGGTTAAAAGGTTAAATATGTGGGTAAGAAGAATTCTCAAAAAGGTTAAATATGTGGGTTTTAAAGGTTAAATATGTGGGTAAGAATCTTCAGAACCATTATTGAATATAGGTGATTCGCCGAATGCAGTATATAGTAATTAGCAGACCTTACTTATAATAGCAGGTAAGGTGTTTACAGGAGTGTCATCAAAGTCCGCTTCCGAAGCGAAAAAAGCAAGTATCCCCCTTGATGGGGGTAGGGGGTGTTAGTTTGATATCAGACTTTTTTTGTGCGTTAAAAAATGTTTCCGTCTGCAAAATTGTGTAAATAATATTGCTTACGCAAGCTTCTATAACTTATAGAAAACTTAGTAACAAAGGGGTTAAATATGTGGGAAGAAAGGTTCAGGAAGCCATTATATATCGGGTGTGCCAGAAAAGCGATAATAAAGAGGTAAATTAACAGCATAAATCTGAAAACTAACAATAAATAAGTATAATTTCTTTGGAGATGTTCTAAAATAGTAGTATCTTTGCATCTGAAAATTATTGTTCCTATAGTTCAATGGATAGAATAAGGTCCTCCTAAGACTTAGACCCCAGTTCGACTCTGGGTGGGAATACGCCAGGTATTGATATAGTGCTGAATGTACAGAAATGTCGTTTTCTACACTTTTTCTACACCTTTTGAGATACTAAGTATGTATAACTGATTGAAAATGACCCTACTATATGGAATATAAGATTCTCGGTCGGGGTACTCAGTACACCAACACGACCTTTACCACTGATGAACAGATTATTATGTGTGATATGGAGCCTTTTGCTTCTCAGTCTACCGCTGAGAGCAGAACGTTTTGTTTTTACGACTATCTGGACGGCACAAGCCCAGTTTGCTGGTTATTATGTGGCAAAGGAGAAAGGATTCTACGACGAATTGGGTCTTGATGTGGTCATCCAGCATCCCTCATTAAATAGTTCACCACTTTATCGTTTGCAACACGACGAGAGTGATGCAGCCATGTTTTCACTACTTTCGGCTATAGACCTTATCTCGCAAGGAATTCCCCTGGTAAATATCTTCCAAGACTCCATGAACAGCAGTAATATTCTTGTATCCCGATGGGGTGTGAATCCACTTCAGATGAAGGACAAGAAAGTGGCTGTTTTCAATTCTGATCCAAACTACCTGTTGTATATCTTAAGTAAACAGCAGGACTTGAACTACCAGTGGATACCTTTTACGAGTGGAATCAATGTGTTCTTGTCTGGAGCCGTTGACGCTACGATGGTGGTTAGCTATAATGAGTATTTCCAATTGCAGCAGGCAGGATTTAAGATGGATGAGAACAGCATCTATCGGTATAGTAAGCATGGATATAATATTCAAGAGAATGGTGTCTATGTAAAACCAGAATACTACAAAACACACCGTAGTCAGGTTCAAAAGTTTGCCAAAGCAAGTAAAAAGGGGTGGGAATGGGCTGCAGCCCATCCCGATGAGGCTTTAGAAATAGTGATGAAATATGTCCGTGCAGCCAAGGCTCCCACGAATAAGGTGTTACAGAAACTAATGTTGCATGAGATATTACGACTACAAATAGACCGTGAGTCTGGACGTCGTGAGTTCCGTGTCCGTCCTGATATGGTAAAGAAAGCCAGTAGGCTGATGTTTGAGTGTGGCTTGATAAAGCGGCAAGTAAGCTATAATGAACTGATGGGTAATGAGTAGTGAGAGAGGACATGTAGGACATTCATTTTCAACCCGTATGAGTATATGGGTTGTGGTGATTGTAGCAGTTATTTTCACGACAGCCCTCGGCATCATGTTCTATTTCAGTCGTAATGCCGTACAGGAGGAGGCATTACAAAAAGGAAGGCAGACCCTGGAGAATACAGCATTGTATATTGATAATACATTGAAACAAGTGGAGATAGCTGCAGACAATATGAAATGGCATGTTGAACAGAATCTACAGCATCCTGACACTATGTTTTTCCTGGGCAGGCAGATTCTGAAGAGTAATCCTAATCTGACAGGCTGTTCTATTGCTTTCGATCCTTATTATTATCCGTCAAAAGGTAGGTATTTCTCTCCTTATTCCTATAATGGTAAGGATGGTATACAGACAGAGCAGGAAGGTAGTGACAGTTACCAATACCATTGTATGGATTGGTATTTGATTCCGAAATTGTTAAACAAGCCATACTGGGTGGAACCTTTCCAGGAATTTAATACGGAAGGTATTGCCGTAAGGGAAGTCATGACTTCCTATTGCCAACCCATATACGACGGTTCTGGAAAGTCTGTAGGTGTATTGTCTGTAGACCTATCGCTCGACTGGTTCTCACGTACCATACTATCAACAAAGCCCTATCCCAACTCATACTGTATCCTCTTAGGACGAGGCGGTACGTTTATAGTGCACCCAGACAGTACGCGTTTGTTCTATGAATCGATACTGACACCAACGTTAGAAACGCCCGATTCTGCACTGAAAGCTCTTGGTGAAGCTATGCTGGCAGGAGAAAGTGGTTTTAGGCAAATTCACTATGAGGGAACAGATAGTTACGTCTTCTATATGCCTTTTAAAAGAACGGAATGGAGTGTGGCTATCATCTGCCCCGAGAGTGATATCTTCGGCCCTTATCAGCGTCTGATGTCTTATGTCCGTATGATAACCATTGTCGGTCTGTTGTTATTGCTGATGTTCTCTTGGTATATCATTCGCAGGAAACTAGAGCCTCTTCATTTGCTGGTCCGTTCAACGGAACATATTTCGCAGGGGCATTTCGATACCCCTATTCCCAAGAGTGATAGGCAAGATGAGTTAGGACAGCTGCAAAACAGTTTTGTCAACATGCAGGAATCGTTGGCCGCTTCCATACAACAAATCCGTCAGTCTACCAATATGCTCCGTCAGCGTAATGTAGAACTGCTACAGGCTTATGAACATGCACGGAAGGCCGAGGGTGTGAAGACTGCTTTTGTGAATAATATGACAGACCAGATGAGACAACCTGTTCGTGAGGTTGCTGCCATAACGGATGATATTAGAGAACATTATATGAGTCTGAAACCTGAAGAGGCTCAGCAAAAGGTTAAGCAAATGATGATAAGCACGGAAGTGATATTGAAGTTGCTTGATGAGTTGATAAAAGTTGCGCAAAAAGAGTAATTTAATCATTCTAACGAAGAATCAAATAGCTGATGAGAAGTTTCCGCACCATATTTCGTCAATCGCTTTCTGCGCAGTTGAGTCTGTCGATTCTAATCTTCGCAGTCCTAATCTTCGTGGTTTCTATTGGCTATATGTTCTATCAGTCACGTCAGTCTGTTCAGCAGGAAGCTTTCTTGCGTGCCACCCAGGTTCTGAATAAGACAACACTCCGTGTAAATACGATTCTTCGTAGTGTAGAGACTGCAACGAACAACGCAGAATGGCTGGTGACATCTGATGTTCAGCCCGATTCTGTTTTTGCTTGTTCGCAGATTGTTATGAAACTGAATCCTAATCTGAATGGTTGCTCTATAGCGATGGAACCTTTCTTCTTCCCTCAGAAAGGAAAGTATTATTCTGCCTATACCACCTATCGTCATGATAGTTTGGTAACAATCAATGAGGGGCATGAGGAATATGACTATTTTTTGAAAGAATGGTATAAGAAGGCTAAGGAACTTGATAAGGCTTGTTGGGTAGAGCCATATGTCGATTATAATCCTCGTGCTGCCAATTCTAACGAAATGTTGGTTTCTTATTGTAAGCCTTTACATGATAAGACAGGTAAAATAATCGGTGTGATGGCTAATGACCTTTCCTTGCTCTGGCTTTCGAAGACAATTTCTTCTGAAAAGCCTTATCCAAATTCCTATTGTGTCATGTTGGGAAAGGAAGGAAATTATTATGTTCATCCAGACTCTACCAAACTGGTTCATCACACTATTTTTGAGGAGGCTCGTCAACAGCAAAATGCAGGGCTGGAATCATTAGGCAAAAAAATGGTGGAAGGTAAGTCTGGAATGCAGCATGTCTATATTCATGGTGTCAGTTGTTATGTGTTCTATAACCATTTGCCACAAACAGAATGGAGTATCGGGCTGATATGTCTGGAGAGTGATATATTCGGAGGTTACAATCGGCTTTCGTATATCGTGATATCTATAATCATCGTTGGACTGTTGTTCATGCTGTTATTCTGTTATCACTTTGTCAAGCGTAGCGTAGCTCCTTTGAACCATCTGGCACATGTGGCTCATCATATTGCTGATGGTAATTTCAATGAGAAACTACCCTTACGTAAACGTAATGATGAAATAGGAAAACTACAGGATAGTTTTGCTGCGATGCAACGTTCTCTTGCATACTATATACACGACTTACATCAAGTGAATGCAGAAACAGACCAGCGAAACAAGGAACTTGCTCTTGCCACTAAACAGGTTGAGGAAGCTGACAGCAGGAAATTGGCGTTTATCCAGGATATCACCCATCAGATTCGTACACCACTTAATATTGTTACAGGTTTCTCGCAGATTTTGCGTGATGGCTATAGTATTGTTGGGGAAGATGAGATGAAGGATATCATCACTGCTATGCAAGAAAATTCGCACAATATTGTTCATATTGTCAACAAACTGATTATGGCTGCAACGCTGGAGCAACAAGTGGATATCAAATGCACCGACTATGTGGATTGCAAGAGTATATGCTGGCAGGCAACAAAGTCAATTCTGCTCAGGAATCCTGAAACTGTAACGTTGAAGGTGGATACTCCAAAGAGTGGGGCACAGACCATTCATACACATCAGGACTACTTGTTAAGAGTGTTGACGGAGTTGTTGAACAATGCGAATCGTTACACTTCAGAAGGTGTTATTTCAATAGGTTGGTATCGTAAGGATAATGATGCGGTTTGTTTTACTGTGACGGATACAGGTGTTGGTATTCCAGCAACAGAAAGTGAACGCGTTTTTGATCAGTTTACCAAACTGAACAGTTTTAATGAAGGTTTGGGATTAGGGTTGACGCTTTGCAGGAAGATCATTACCTTGTTAGGTGGAACGATTCTGTTGGATACCACCTATGTTGGGGGAGCGCGTTTTGTAATAACGCTACCCATTAATGTTTCCTAACTTTTTGTGAAGCCATAGGTCAAGATGCTAATACGGATGCCTTCCACCTGTTTGATGGCATCGGCACAGGCCAACAGAGTAGCTCCTGTTGTGCAGATGTCGTCAATCAGTAGAATATGCTTGTTTTTAAGTTTGGTGTCGTCCTGTAATAAAAACATGTCCGTGACATTCTCCTGACGTTCATGACGACTTAATTTCGTTTGGCTCTGAAAAAAGTGTTTACGACGTAATGCTTTGGTGATAATGGGCAATCCCGTTTTCTCATGTATTCCAAAAGCAAGACGTTCACTTTGGTTGTAGCCACGTTGTCTCAGTCGTTTTCGAGAGAGTGGGACGGGTAACAAGGCATCAATTCCTTCGAAAAAATGTCCAAACTCCATCTCCACAGCCATCAAGCGTCCCATGTCTTCTCCTATGTCTGGACGTTGTCCGTATTTAAGTTGATAGACAATCTGTGCCATTTCGGAATGTGGCTCATAAAAGACATAGGCAGCTGCCCGTTCAATGGGGGCCAGATGCCAGAATAACTGTGCCATAGGATTGTCATCTGGTGTGAACTGATAGGTGGTACGTGGGAAATGAAGCAGACAGGAAGAACAAACAGAGCGTTCGGTAGGAGCCAAACGTTCACCACAGACTACGCAAAGTCGCGGTGAGATAAAATCCAATATCCTAGTCCACCAACTCACCTTCATCTTCTACGTCTATACATTGTTTGATGATGTCGAATGTAAACCCTCTACCCAAGGCAAAACGCATCAGTTTCTGGTTTAATTCATAATCGTTCTGTGCTTTTATCGACTTCCGCTTCTGTTTCAACAACGGTCGCAGGACGCTGAGGTATTCTTCGTCATCAATTTCATTTAAAACGTTTTTTCTGATATCTTCATCAATACGTTTCTGCCATAAAGCTTGTTCCACCTTACGACGTCCCCATTTGTTATAGCGTACCTTGTCTTTTGCAAAAGCCCTGGCAAAGCGCTCGTCGTCCACATAGCGCTCCTTTACCAAGCGTTCCATGATACGAGCTTGGGTTTCTTCTGGAATTTCCCATTTTCTCATTTTCTCCACCATTTCCCATTGGCAATGTTCCGCTTGGGCGCAGAGGGCTGCTAAAGTCAGGTAGGCTTCTTGTTCTGTCTTCATCGCTTATCACTTATCATTTATCACTTATCACTTTCTTCGCTCTTATCATTCGTTGTTTGCCGTATTGGTCAAGCTTGAGGCAGATGTCATGATACGACATCATACGTAACATGTCACACAGAGGCTGTGCGTAGAGAGGATTGATTTCAAAGTAGAGCCATCCTCCAGGTTCTAATGCTGTTTGTCCATATTGAGCGATGGCACGATAGAACAGCAGAGGGTCTTCGTCTGGTACAAATAGAGCGGTGTGTGGTTCATGTTCCAGAACGTTGGCCTCCATGCGCGCGCGTTCCTTATTACATATATAAGGAGGATTGCTTATTATTAAAGAGAAATGAGAAGTGGAAAATGAGGAATACGGTATGTTCAAAGCATCCACTTGCTCAAACGACACGTGAACGTGGGCACGTTTGGCATTCTCACGGGCAACCTCCAAAGCCTTAGGGGAGATATCCCAGGCTGTTACTTCTGCGTCTGGCATTTCGGCAGCCAGCGTAATGGCAATACATCCAGAGCCAGTTCCTATATCAAGTAACCTCACAGGGTGTCTGTCCCCCTGTGAGGTTATCCATCTGCAGAGATCTTCCGTTTCTGGTCGCGGAATCAGTACATGTTCATTAACCATGAAGGTCCTGCCACAGAAATCAGTTTGTCCCAATACGTATTGTATGGGCTCTTGTTCTAACAGTCTATCCGCAATTCTCTTTAGTTCCGTTTGGCTGTTTGCAGATAATTGTGTATCTTTGCCCAGGCAAATGTCTGACATGGAGAGTCCAAAACGCACTTCATAAACCAGACGTGCGATAGCTTTGGCCTCACCATTGCCATAAAGCGGTGCCAACAGATGCCATAGTTCATTGTAAGTCATACTGCAAAGGTACAAAGAAAAGTGAAAAGTGAAAAGTGAAAAGTGAAAAATATATGACCGAAGACGAAAAATACATGCGGCGCTGTCTGCAATTGGCAGCAAACGGCATTCAAGGTGCCCGTCCTAATCCGATGGTCGGGGCTGTTATAGTGGCAAATAGACCTTCCGACATCAGCCACCAGCCGTCAATCATCGGCGAGGGCTACCATGTACGTTGTGGCGAGGGACATGCAGAGGTTAATGCCTTTGCTTCTATCAAACCCGAAGATGAATCGTTATTGCCCAGTGCAACGATATACGTATCATTGGAGCCTTGTGCCCATTACGGAAAGACTCCCCCTTGTGCCGAACTGATTATCAGGAAAGGGGTACGTCGTGTTGTCGTAGGCTGTGTTGATCCTTTTGCCCAAGTGCAGGGTAGGGGTATTGAGATGATTCGAAAGGCTGGTATAGAGGTGACTGTTGGCGTGCTTGAACAGGAGTGTCAATGGCTCAATCGTCGTTTCTTTACTTATCATGCCAAGCACCGTCCTTATATCATTCTGAAATGGGCGCAGACTGCTAATGGTTTTATTGATGATCATGGTCGTGCCTTGCAAATCAGTAATGAGCAAACGCAGATGCTTTCACACCAACTACGAGCAGAGGAGGATGCTATTCTGGTTGGCCATACAACTGATGTTCGTGAGCACCCTCAATTAACTGTTCGTCATTGGTGTGGACCTGATCCCAAACGTATTGTCCTGACACATAATCGTCCATTGCCACAAATGATAGATGACCTTTATCAACATGGAATCCAATCGCTTATTGTAGAGGGAGGCCTTCAGACTCACGAGTCTTTTATTTCATCTGGCCTTTGGGACGAAATCCGTGTGGAAACGGCTCCTTTTGTAGTCAGTGGTGGAACTCCTGCACCTCAGTTGCCTGTTGAGGCTCTAATATATAATAAGGTGGAATACGGTGACAACACAATTTACTGTTATAAGTAAGTAAAACAGCATTGTTTTATGCATCAATTGTCCGCTTTTTTCATTTTTTTTTATCAAATACAAAAAAAATCGTTTTTTTTTCTTGTACGTTCCAGTTTTTTTTACTAATTTTGGGGGCATAAAAGCTAAAAGACCAATTTTCATTTATATTACTGATGTTAAAAAGGAAAGTACTATTGGTGTTATTGATAATTGCAGGGGTCGTTTCGACTCATGCGCAGCGAATAGCCGTCAACAATAACATTCTCTTTGATTTGATGGGGGCCTTGTCGGCAGGTGTTGAAATTCCATGTACGAAGTCTACTTCGTTGGACATTTATGGAAGTGTCCGGCCATGGAAAAGAGGAGAAACAACGGTGCATAAGCACTGGTTGGTTCAGGCTCAATATCGTATATGGCCCTGTCAGGTAATGAACGGATTCTTTTTCGGTCCTTATGTTCATTCTGGTGAGTTTAATTTTGGAGGTCAATCTCTTTTGTTCACTTTGCTCAATGGGCTCAAGCAGAAGCGCTACGAGGGCTGGTTGGTTGGCGGAGGCATAGGTTGTGGCTATGAGTATGCCTTGGCCAAACACTGGAACGTTGGTGCGGAGATTGGTGTTGGTTATACTTATATCAATTATAAAAAGACTGATTGTGAGAATTGTGGAACCTATTATGGATATGATGACTATCACTATATAGGTATCTCCAGATTAGGCTTAAGTATTTCATACGTATTTTAACATTAACAGCATCTTAACATGAAACTATTCCGAATTCTATTCCTGATATTATTACCTGTCACGGCATCCGCTTCATCTACTTTTGCAGATGTCAGGACTAAACAAGCCAAATACGATTATCTGATGAAGATAAACAGTTCTGCCATAGCAGTGGTGGACAGCAATGTTGTGGTATCCTTACAGATTACAGCCATACAGGATGTACCCGCTTCTCAGTCGGTTGTTCTGTCTCCTGAATTGGTGGATACTACCTCATTGCGTAAAGCAGAGTTGCCACTTATCTTTGTTAATAGTCGTAACCAGCAAATCTACTTTGAGCGTGATTTGAAAAGTGAATATCCTGGTGCCTTAGCTTTGCGCAAAAAGAACGGTCAGGATTTGAAGATTGACTATCTTCGTACTGTGAAATATGAGCCTTGGATGGAGAAAGCTGTGCTGAAGGTCCGCAAACTAAGTTGTGCTTGCAGCAGGCAGAAACCAAGAGGTGAGGAGTTGGTCGGTGCATTGCGTCCTCGGCCGGTGGAAACTAACGCTGTCGCTGAGAAGGTGAACCTGTTCCCTGTCTATCTGGTTCCGCCTGCAGATAAAAGCGTAAAGGTTCGTGAAGAGAAAGGATCGGCTTTTATCAACTTCGTAGTGAACAAGTGGGATATCTTGCCTGACTATATGAACAACCCCACAGAGTTGCAGAAGATACATAACTCAGTGAACATCGTTCGAAATGACTCTAATGTCACAATCAGTAAAATGGTTATTGAAGGTTATGCATCGCCTGAAGGCTCAAATTCTCATAACTTGTTCCTCAGTGAGAAACGTACCGAAGCCCTTAACCAATATCTGAAGCGGATAGGTACGGTGAAAGGAATCAGAATGGAGGCACGTGGTAAGGGTGAAAACTGGGAAGGATTTCTCAAGCGTTTGAGGTCAGACAGGAGTATTCCACAGCGCGAGAAGTTGCTCAGTATAGCTAATGCCAATATTGATCCCGATGTAAAGGAAAGACGTATGCGCAGTGAGGCAGGCCAGGGATATACCTATGTGCTGAGAAACATCTTCCCATCGTTACGTTGTTCTAACTATACAGTGGTTTATACCGTCAGACCATTTACCGTAGAAGAATCGGAAGTCGTATTTGAGACACGTCCTATCAATCTTAGTCTCAATGAGATTTATAAGCTGGCTGACAAGTATGCCCACGACCAGCAGAAATACTATTCTATTATCCGCAAGGCATCCCTGCTTTATCCCAATGATACCTATATCAACTTGACGATGGCTTATCTGGCTATCAAGAAGGGTGAGGCTGACGAAGCTGCCGAGTATCTGAGTAAAGTAAAGAAATGCCCAGAGAAAACGATGAATGAAGGTCTCGTGGCATATCTCAAGGGAGATGTCGAAAAGGCCATCAAACTGGTTGAACAAGCTCAGAAGCAGGGCCTCAAACAGGCTTCTGTTCAGTTGGAAGAATTCAAGAAAATAAACAATAACAATTAAATAAACCAAAAACATGTCACATCCCAAACAAATCTCAATTCTACTGTGCTTGACACTATTTTTCCTTTGCGGTTGTAGCACGGATGATGCTCTTGTTGAAGAGAGTAAGGGCACTACAGAAACAACAGCAGAAAGTGTCAATGTGGTGTTCCGTTTGCAGAGTAATCAGACCTCAATTGTAACTCGTGCAACTACAGAAAGCGGCGATGGAGAAGACCCAGGATTGCCTGCTGAGTACAAAGTAAATAATGCCAGAGTATATTTCTTTGACAGCAATACTAAACTCTTCTCGAAGTCTGTACCACTTAAAGATCTGACTCCAGATCCTGCTATTGGCTGGGTTTATGAGTCAAGTCCCATCTCAGCTCCACAGGGCATCTTTGACATCTTTGTCGTTGCCAATAGCAACCGTGAGATCAACAAGGAAACCGAAGACGAGTTCCTTGCCGATATTGATAGCCAGACTTATACTGACGGAGAACTTATCGATGTCAATAAAGGGCTTGTCATGGCAAACCGTGCAGTTGCTAACCTTAACACAGAAATTAAACCAGAAAACAAAGCTGATAAGGTAAAAACCATTCAAGTAGTTTTGGAACGTGTAGTTGCACGACTTGATGTGGGTGTTAAGAAATCTTCTTTCGAACTGACAGATGACGGAGGACACATTTATGCTATTATTAAGATCAGTGACTTCTACGTTGTCAACTATCCAAGAAGTTATTATACCTATCGTCATATAGCATCTCTTAACACGTTGAAGGAGCCTGTATGGACTATGCCTACAAATTTCGGTGATATCTCTTATGATCAGCAGCATAATACTTATGTTATTGACCCCTATTTCTTCAATAAAAAGGCTGATGCTTCCGGTTTTAGTAACCAGGATGATTATTATGCGAATTTCTATGGCAAAGTATCCGATCCGAATGGCGTAAAATGGAAGGCTCTTACTGCTCCTGCAAACCCATCAGAAGATGTTAAGTATGTGACCAGTTACTGTCTTGAGAACTGTATGCTGGCACCTGCACAGAAGAACGGATATTCTACTGGTGTTTTATTCAAGGCAACGATGGAACCTTACAATAATGTATATCGTCTGAATAGTGCTGGTAATCTGGAACTGGTTACCGATAAGACACAATATGCGGATGTGTTACACTATTATGATTATCGTTTCTTCAATTCTGCTGCAGCCTTGGAAGCTTATGTTAAGCAGACCATGCCTGGTGCAACAACAGTAGAGTACGAGGCTCAGAAGTTTGCGAAGACGGACAGTGGTTACCATTGCTATTATATATCTTGGGTCAAGCATCTTGATAATTTCAATGATTATTTGATGGGTACTATGGAGTTTGCAATAGTTCGCAACAACTTGTATAGTATGACTGTTGTCAGTGTAGGTGATTTGGGATTTGGTGGAGATGGCAAAATAGTGCCAGATGTCGATATTCCAGATGAAGGTGAATCCAAATTGAAGGTGATTCTAAATGTGAAGAAATGGATACAGAGAAATATAGACGTAAAACTTTGAAACAGGTCATATACATATTATCTGTCTTGTTGATTACCTCATGTACGTGGGTAAAAGACAATGACGAGGATTGTCCCTATGGATTCTGGCTCAATCTGCACTATACATACAACATGCTTGATGTAGATGCAGCACCAGAATATTTAGATGAAGTCTCGGTATATGTCTATGATACTATTGGTAACTATGTCACACGCATAGATGCTCCTGCTCAGGTCTTGAAAGCCAACGATTATCGTGTCAAGGTGGAAGGTCTTGCAGATGGTGATTATAGTTTTGTAATCTGGGGTGGAGTATCCAATAGTCATTATGCTGTTTCTGGCGATAAATCTACGATTGCGGATTTTCGCGTGAGTCTTTCTGCATCAAACGGGACCAGTTCTGGCCAATTGTCTGATTTGTATTATGGCAATTTGTCTAAGGTACACTATGACAATTCGTATGCCGTTCATGATGTCTATCTAATGAAGAATACTAATGAGCTGGCATGTTGTATAGTGACAACAGATGCTGAAGTCGCCATAGACAAGGATGATTACAGTATGAAACTGGTATCGGCTAATGGTACAATGGATGCTGCCAACCGTTTGGTCTCTAATGATAAAATAACCTATCAGGCTTTTGATAAGGATATAGTATTTATTGAAGATGCAGACTATGGCGATTTGCATGGTATCAAGTGCAAAATCAGCACCTTGCGTTTGATGCAGAATAAAGATTGTAGAGTCATTCTTGTGAAAAAGACAGGTGAAGAGATTTTCAACATTTCACTGCCTGATCTTCTAGGACAGTTAGGTTCTCTCTATACAAAATTAGGTCGACCGCTTTCTATACAAGAATATCTTGACAGAGAGGATTTCTTCACGCTTATCTTCATCTACTCAGGTGAATTTGATCAACTCATTCAATTCCAAGTCAATAGTTGGAAGTTACGAGCAAACAAGTATTTAAAAGTATAGTGTTGTGAAACGAAATTGTAAATCATATTTAGCACAATTATTCATCGTGATCGTTACAGGCATGTTATTCTCATGCCTGAACGATGATGATTCTTCCAACAATAGTCGTGAAATTGTGAAAGTCGGTGACATAGTGCCCGAATTTTCCCTCATTGGTGTTGATGGGAACATGATTTCATCCGCCTCATTGCGTGGACAATATTATCTCCTTAATTTCTTTGATACAGGTTGCAAGGATTGCCAAAAGGAATTCCCTGTTCTTCAGAAGATATATAATAAATACAAGGAAGATTTGTCTGTGCTTAATGTGCCACGGAGTCAGACAGCCGACGAAGTAAATGCATATTGGAGTAAAGAAGGATTGTCTATGCCCTTTTATACGGCAACGGATGAATCCCTATATTACAAATTTGCTACAACGGGAATACCCCGTACTTACATTGTTGACAAGGAAGGAAAAGTGCTTGATGTATTTACAGACTCTCCTATAGCTGACTATGACACTTTGGATGATGCTTTGCAACAACTGCTGGAAAGCGAGCAACCTGATGGGACAGTTAAAGTCTCGTTTAGGGCAACGGTTCCTTTAACCGCTTCAAGTGATACTAATACTCAGACAGAAAACAATATCAGTACAATTGACATATTTTTCTTTAGCTCTTATACTCAGAAATTAGTTAAAAGGTTTACCTTGACAAATTTGGAGAAAGAGGAAACTGATGACGGTTCCCAATATGCTGCCACGTTTACCACTCCGCAACTGAGAATTCCAGTTGATGTGTACAATATCTTTGCTGTTGCTAATTACACCAATATGCCAGTGGATATCGTTGATCAGAATGATCTTCTTAAGATTGTTGATACGAAATCATTAGCAACTGGAAAGCAAGAGAATATCATAGGTTCCGGACCTATCATGACAAGTCCAGCTACAGCGCTATTGGATGTCGATTTATACCCATGGAATCGTAAGTCTGTCTTTGTCAATGTTGAAATGGAACGAGTTATGGCCAAGCTTCAATTAGGTCTGAAGGAAGAGTATTTTCAACTGTCGCATAATGGCACCAAGTATGCTGATGTAAAAATCACTAATAGTCAGTTGTTGAACCTCAACAAGTCCTTTTATTTGTTCCAGCATACAGATGTCATGACAAAGTTAGGTGAAGCAAGCGGGTTCAAATTCCCAGATAATTACCAACCTTATGATTCTTTGGCTGACAATCAGTACGTAATAGATCCGCTCTTCTATCAGAAAACCCCGAATTTAGAAGATGTAATGAAAATGAAAGATCTATATTCATCGTGGTATGGCGATTTCAATACAGAGGAGTTTGCCCCTGTTCTTCCTAAAGGTACCTATAGTAATATATACATCTTGGAGAATACGGCATATAAAGATTGCCAGAAGAATGGTTATTCTGTCGGTATTGCTTTCAAGGCTTCAGTTGTTCCTGAGTTTGCTTGGGTCTACGATTCCAAAAATAAGAAGGTGGTAAAAGAGACAGAGTCAACTTACTGGGGCAATACCATCTATTTGTATGATTTTAATTTCTATGGATCTATAGAGGCCCTTAACGTGGTTTCAGGACTGTCACTTAACCCAGAGGCAAGTTATACTGATAAACAGTTGAGTGCTTACGGTGTTAAGCAGTGTAAGTTCATTTCGGGTGTATATGAAACATACTACACTTATTGGATACATGATTTTACAGATAAGATGGAATGTATGGCCTATAGCATTGTAAGGAATCATTTTTATAAGATAACGATATCGGGTGTTCGCGGCTTGGGAGAAAGTAAAATAACACCAGAGATTATGCGTGATAACTATCCACATTCCTATGTTGATGTGGAACCCACAACGCCTATTTCCTACCAAAGTCGGCGGGCACTTCCCCCCATTTCTGTGTCTCCCATTTGATGATAGGATTGCGCCATTGGTGTGTCTGTAACCAACGTTCGGCACGAGCAATAATCTGATAGAGCGTCTCCGTTTCTGGAGTACGCTCTAATTTTGTTTTACACTTGCGCTTGTTTACCCAGAGGATGGCATTGTATGAGTCGCTATAGATAGCTTTGGAATGCAATCCTTGTTGCTGCATGAGAGCCAGGGCATGAACAATAGCCAGGAACTCACCAATGTTATTGGTACCTTTCATAGGACCGAAATGGAATACACGTGTACCTGTAGCCAAGTCAATGGCCTGATATTCCATAGGTCCAGGGTTGCCACTGCAGGCTGCATCCACAGCCCACGCGTCTGCCCTTACCTCAAGGGGCAAGGGCAGTACGGTGTCATGTCTATAGTCAGGAGGGTTCTGCATAGTTGTTTTGTATGTTGCAACTCTCGGTCGCAACATACTTTTACATACGTTCTGGAACTTCGATACCCAGGAGAGCCATACCGTTCTTCAGAATCTTGGCTACATTGCGGGCAATAACCAGACGAGTCTGTTTCTTCTGTTCGTCTTCTTCATTCAGAATGCTGTAGTCATGATAGAATTGGTTGAACACCTTGGTCAGCTCATAACAGTAGTTGGCGATGCCACTAGGCGAATAGTCCTTACCAGCCTGCTCAACAGCAGCACCATATTCGCTCATCTTTTGGATGAGTTCTACTTCTTTACTAGTGAGACTAGTGAGACTAGTGAGACTAGTTATATTAGGCGCTTTACGCAGGATACTGCGGATACGAGCATGAGTGTACTGGATAAAAGGACCGGTATTGCCATTGAAATCAATACTCTCCTCGGGATTAAACAGCATATTCTTACGGGCATCTACTTTCAGGATAAAGTATTTCAGGGCACCCATACCAACGATACGGGCAATTTCCTGTTTCTCCTCTTCCGTCATATCAACGTTCTTGCCAGCCTCGTCTGATACACGACGAGCATCGTCTACCATCAGTTGCATCAGGTCGTCAGCATCTACAACGGTACCCTCACGACTCTTCATCTTGCCGTTGGGCAGCTCTACCATACCGTAAGAGAAGTGAACCAGTTCTTTACCCCACTTGAAACCTAAACGGTCAAGCAGGATGGAAAGCACCTGGAAATGGTAGTTCTGCTCATTCCCCACAACATAAATCATCTTGTCGATGGGGTAGTCCTGGAAACGCATCTCTGCAGTACCGATGTCCTGAGTCATGTAAACAGAGGTGCCATCGCTACGTAACAACAATTTCTGGTCCAGACCTTCGTTGGTCAAGTCTGCCCATACTGAGTTGTCCTCGTGGCGCTCAAAGAGTCCCTTGGCAAGACCTTCCTCCACCTTAGCCTTACCCTTTAGGTAAGTCTGTGACTCATAATAGATCTTATCGAACGATACGCCCATCTTCTTGTAGGTCTCGTCGAAGCCGGCGTATACCCAATTGTTCATCTTTTCCCAGAGGGCACGAACCTCAGGATCGTTCTGCTCCCACTTCACCAGCATCTCGTGAGCTTCCTTAATCAGTGGAGCCTCCTGCTTGGCAGTTTCTTCGTCCATACCTTGAGCCATCAGTTCCTTAATCTCCTCACGATAGTGCTTGTCAAAAGCTACATAGTAGTCGCCAATCAGGTGGTCACCCTTCTTGCCACTGGTTTCAGGAGTTTCACCATTGCCCCATTTCTGCCAAGCCAACATAGACTTGCAGATGTGAATACCACGATCGTTCACGATGTTGGTCTTTACCACCTTGTTGCCATTGGCTTGCATAATCTGAGCCAACGACCAACCTAACAGGTTGTTGCGTACATGGCCTAAATGCAAAGGCTTGTTGGTATTGGGCGATGAGTACTCTATCATGACAAGGGGAGAATTCTCTTCCACACTACGATGTCCATAATGCTCGTCGGCATCAATGTCTGCCAACAATGTCAGCCAGGCGGAATCAGCGATGCTCAGATTCAGGAAACCTTTTACGACATTGAATTTGCTGATAGCATCGCAGTTCTGTACCAAGTATTCGCCAATCTCCTGACCAGTCTGCTCTGGACTCTTCTTGGCAGCTTTGACAAAGGGGAATACTACGAGGGTCAAATTACCCTCAAACTCACTGCGTGTCTTCTGCAACTGCAGCATTTTCTCTGTGGCTTCCATGCCATAGAGACTCTTCACTGCCTCACTGGCAGCAGCCATTATCTGTTGTTCTATATTCATCTTACTGTAATTTTGGCTGCAAAGGTAGTAAAAAAAGTGAAAAGTGAAAAGTGAAAAGTGAAAAATTTCTTTGCAAAAGCAAAGCGTACTAAAGAAACGATTAGTTACCGCCTTTACTTTCCGCTCTTTACTCCGTACGTCTGGTACACCATGTAATAACCATCGGCATGAAGGGTAAAAGTGGCAGAAAGACTCTCGTTAAGGGTGCCTTGCCACCATTGCTCATAGGCATAGGAGTCCCATTTCAGACCTTCTGATGAGATTCTGGTACTTCCGAAGTTGAAGATGCTAACCTGTTGTCCTTTGAATGAGGAGAAGGTGTGGTCACCCTTTGCAGGGGTAAAGCAGCCGTAGTCGGTGAACATGATTCCCTCGACGTTCATGTCGCGGAAGTAGCGCATCAGTAGCGAGATGTTGCCTAAGGTGTGGTCTTCACGTTTGCCTGTACATCCCAGATACGCTATTTTGTGCCACCCTTTTGACAGACAGTAGCGTGTGGCTTTGGTCAGGTCGTTGTCTTCCTGTTCGTTGATTTGTATGAGTCGGTTATGGTATTCTGCAGGCACGCTGTCGCCATCGCCGATAACGACATCTGCATGAGGCGCACGAATAACTGCTCCGTCGCACGCAATAAGATGTGCTGTGTGATGGAGGATGTTTAATGGTACGGCATGCGTGGGAAACACTCCGTTAGCTATGATGACTGCGTCGAAAGTTTTTTCCATTTGAAATATCCTGCTATAGCGATGATGACATAGAGTCCGTAGAGACCAGCCTTGAAGGGAATACCTTTCTGTACGTAAAGCACGCAGCAGACGACATCGACGACAATCCAGAAGAACCACTGCTCGATATATTTGCGGGCCAACGCCCACATGCCTACAAACGACAGGGCATTGGTGAACGAGTCGAGTAGGGGAACGGTAGAGTTGGTCCACGTGATGAGCACGTAGTAGGTGGCGCCCCATGCTGCAAAGAAGAACAATGTGGCAGGCAGATACTTGTTGAGAGGCATGTGGGTAATGGGGAGCGGCTCCTTCTTCTTGCGTGTCTTCACGAACTTCCACACAAAGAGTCCGTAGCAGGCTGCAAGGGTGTAGTA
>Ga0310695_10005041_pt1 | contig 23459 bp, 24 predicted proteins | sample RumenRJG_04DNA_FD_203882 | JGI IMG/M metagenome (GOLD analysis project Ga0310695, IMG submission 203882) | Bovine rumen microbial communities from Lethbridge, Alberta, Canada - RJG_04 (v2) (version 2) | ecosystem: Host-associated > Mammals > Digestive system > Stomach > Rumen | place: Canada...
TTATGTGCTCGCACCTTGATCCTGTCTTTCCACGACGAGGTTGCAACCATCTTGAGATACTTTTCCCCAACTAATGGCGTGTAATATCGACATGCTGTTTCTGTCATGTATTCAATCAGACGCCTAGTACGTTGTAACATTTAAAAGTTCAATATTGGGTAGAGGTGCTTCAGTTTGATGCGGGCGTCGGTGGTCTTGAACTGCCAGTTGACACTCTTCTGACCAGCATTCCGTTCCGTGTTCCAAGAAGCAAGTTCCTCGTTGAGTTTATCGATAGAGTCTATGCGCCGTTTTGACAGACATTGGTTCCCGAGTGCCGAGAGTTCAATTTCGGCAATATCCAGCCAACTGCCATGTTTGGGCGTATGGTGTATCTCCAGCCGCTTGGCAAGCCTCAGGGCCTCTGCCGGTTCAAACGCTTCATACAAGGAGGCGATATTATGAGTGTTCAGATTGTCACATACAAGGACGACCACCTCGGCATCCGGATACCGTTCGTCGAGCAGCCACTTGATGAATGCGGCCCAATCCGTCCTCGTCCTTTGCTGTTTGGCCTCAGCGTAGCGCCAGCTGGCCAGCGGCTCTGTGGACAGAAAGATGCTGCATGTGCCATTGCGAACATATTCGTTGTCTTGGTAACGAATGCCAGATTTTTGGGACGTGTAGCCTTCTCGCGCCTCGGCGAGGAGTTGGACGGGTTTTTCGTCCATACAGACGACAGGGCGCCGCTCATCGTACGGACGGCTATACACCTCCAGGACATCCTCCATCGCCGCCACGAACGCAGCGCTATGTTCGGAAGGAATGCACCAGCACTTCTTCAGGTGAGGCTTATATTCGTTTTTTTTAGAATGCGACCTACCTGCGTATGAGAGATCGAGTCTATATATCCCAGTTTTACCGACTTGTCGGCCAGCAGACGGAGCGTCCATTTGGCATATCCCTTGGGCGGCTCTCCACAGGCCATGGCGATGATGTGTGCCTCGACATCTCCTGTGACTTTGGCTTCTACGGGCGGTGTCTCCCGCTTCTTCCTGTTCACGGTTGCATCCAGCCCTTTCTCCCCGTAGCTGGCACGAACCTTTTGAACCGTGGTTGCAGACGTGTTGAAAGCAATGGCCGCTTCCTGAACGGTCATCGGCTTTTTCCCATTCTTGTCTACGGCAAGAAGGATATTGGCCCGCAGGATAGCTCTGGCTGGCATTCTGCCGGACTTCACAATCTTGGTAAGTTGCCTGCGCTCCGCCGCAGACAAACTCACCTCGTACTTCTGTATAGGCATAATCGTATCGTGTTGAGTGACGCTCAACAAAGATACAATTAATATTTGTTTTATGCAACATTTAGATGTTACAAGATACTAGTCCTCCTTCAGAAGCCTTTCGCTGAACGAATCCGCCCCCAGCACGTCCTCGTAGTCGATGGCCAGCCGGACGGTGCGTCCGCTGACCTGCTTCTCGGACATCTCGATGGTGAGCACCTTGTCGTTCGGGAAGGTGAGTTTGCGCAGCACGATGACATTCCGGTAGCCGTGCAGGAAAGTGGACGAATCCCGCAGGAGGAGGACGGGGAAGAGCTCGACGCTCTGGCAGTTCGCCGCGCGGGTGCGCCGCTTGTCCTCGACCTTCACGCGGATCTTGTCGATGTCGAAGCGGATGTTCGTGCGGTTCTCCACGCTGAAGTCGATGAAGAAGTAATCGCCGGCGCTGTAGATGTTGTTCAGACGCACGTCCATGTGATGCCTTCTCGCCCCCACGTTCCGGTAGCGGGCGGGTGAGTTCCAGACCTTCCAGGCGAAGCGAATCATCTCCTCCGTGGGCATGGACACCGCCGGGTTGTTGTAGGGCAGTACCTCCGTCTGGAAGACGGTCTTCTCCGTCACGGCCTCGTTCATCCTTGTCGTGTAGATGAGCCCGTACTGCACGCGGTAGCGCTCGGTGATGACAGTGACGATGGCGAGGACGTCGCCGTCGGCATGGACGTCGGCGCCCTCCTTGGGCTTGAGCCGGAGCGTGTTGTTCAGGGGCTGGTCGCCCGCCACCTTGTCCGTGGAGATGTCCACGAACCGGATGGGCTCCGTGGCCGTGATGACCGTGGTGACCTGCTCGTTGACGGTGAGCAGCTCCAGCCCCGAGGCCGTCTCCTGGGCCTTCATCACGGAGGCCACGGCAAAGCAAAGGAAGAATGCGATTAAAAGCTTGGTTTTCATTGCGGTATGGATTATTCTGATCTTGTCTGGTTGCCGTTCACGAGGTACACAAACGTGCCGTACTTGAGGTGGGCGGTGTTCTTCCGGATGACCTTGCCGACTGCGCTGGTGGTCCGCTGGTAGGCGTTCTGCACGGCCTGCATTCCCCACTGCGAGAGGCTGTTGTTATAGCCTCCCTGGTTGATGCTCATCGTGCTCCCGGTCGCCGCGCCGGCGACGTCCCGGGCTGTCTCCCGGAACGAACTGGACGGGACGTAGAGCCCCTCCAGCCCGTCGGTGTCGTAGAGCGACAGGTTGACCTTGACGATCTCGTCGTACAGGAGGACACTCTTCACTGTGCCCTTCACCCGCTGTGAGGAGAAGCCGCTCATGATGGCGTAGAGATAGCTTCCCTTCGGCATGAAGAGGTTTCCGATCTCCACGTCGTCCAGCAGGCGGAGCCGCACGCGGCTGCCGTCCACGGCCTTGATGTCCTCGTCGACGATCGCCTTGATGAGGTTCGGCTGCGGGTCGTTCTCCGAGACGGTGTGGAAGTAGTCTGAGCTCTGGCGGATGCGCCGCACGACCAAGGCCGCATCGTCCTCGGACGGTGCGGAAACCGCTCGGGATTGCTCCTGCGCGGTCGTCACGGCGGGGGAGCCGGTGACCTGTGCCGCGCTCTGCTCGCGCAGCTGCGCGAGGGCCGCCTCCAGTTCCTCCCTGAGTGCCTGCTCCCGCTGCCGGCTCTGGACGAGCCGCTCGCTCTCGGTGAGCGGGAAGGGGTAGTCGCCGTCCTGCCGGAGTGCTTCGGCGCGCCGTGCGCTCCCGTCGAGCCTTTCCTCCATCTGCCGGTCGCGCTCCTGCGCGGCGGCGGTCTTGTCGTCGATGGCCTGGCGTTCGTTCTCGGAATACCGGGAGTCGTATCTCTCCTTCTCGGCGTCCTTGTCCTCCCGTTCGACGTTGTCGACGGCCGTGTAGTCGGCGATATCCACGTACGAACTCTGCATGTTCTGCATCTTGCCGCCGATATCGTCCTTCACCTTCGCCTCGGGGAGCTTGGGATTGATGTACTCAGTGGTCTGCAAAGACGGGTCCCGGGTCTCCGCCTTCTTCGTGCGGAAGAGATCGATGCCGAAATACAGGGTAATCAGGATCGGGAAATAGAGGATCGCCGGAAGCATGTACTTCGGCTGCCTGAAGTTGATGTTCTTGAGCTTGTTCATGTTCATGTCGTTTTCCTTACTCTTCGAGTGATCGTATGTCGGGCATCCCGTACGGCTCGCCGGTCCGCCGGATGGTGAGCGAGTCCGGCGGTGCCGGGTACGCGTTCCGTTCCCGGTGGAGCCGGAGCGCCTCCGTGAAATGCACGATGTTCACGGCCAGGCAGCCGACGACGATGGCTATGACTATCCCGAGGAACACCCCGCGGTGCTTCTCGGCGAAACGCTGGACGTGACCGGCCAGGCGGTCGATGCGGGTGATCCGCGCGAACTTGCGTCCGGCTTCCACGTCCTTCTCGTACTTCTCCCTGTACTTTGGGTCATCCTTGTCGGGCATCTTCTCCCCGAGGATGATGTTCTTCCACTTTCCCATGGTCCCGGTTCATGCTAATAGTTTGACTTGTGCTTCTGTTCGATGTCCTTGTTCAGCAGGGTCCGCCAGTTCACGATGAGAAGCCCGTGGGGGTTGTTGTCGGTGCGGGGGACCCGGCGGAGCTGACCGGCGGTGACGAGCTCCCTCATAAGGATGCTGCTCCTTCGCTCGATCCGCTGCCTGCCGTAGTAGGTGAACTCCATGTTCTTGGTATCCACCCGGATGGAGTCGCAGTAGATGCTGAACACCGCGCTCGTACCCATGATATTCGAGTAGAAGCCCTTTTCCTTGAGGGTGTTGTACTGCGCGAGGCCCGTCTCGTCCACGAGATACATGGCCTTCTCCATCGTGTACTTGATGTACTTGTCGTCCGGGGCCAGGGTGAAGAAGTAATGGTGGAACATCTCCACGTGGCTCTTCGCCTCGACCTCCAGCGTCTCGTCCATCGAGCTGCGCTCGACGAGGATCGGGACGTTGCCGTCCAGGACGTAGATCTTCTTGTGGGCGTCGGAGACCATGCTGCGGGCCGTGAGGATGCTCGCCACGCTGATGATGATGCACCCGCACAGGAATAGCCCGCAGACGATGCCGACCAGCCTGATCTTGTTTTCAAGGTTCTTGATTACCATATCGCTAGTTTTATCGTTGTCATATGATGTGTCCGCTGAGCATACCCGTCGCCGTGCTCTTCGCCTGCTGTGCAACGCCCTCGCCGAAGTTTCGGGTGGAGAAGGCCGTGTCGCCCTCCGGAATCATCCAGGCCGCGAGGTCCGGGACGAGGTTCAGGCACTTCAGGGCCACGATGCTCGCCGCCATGAGGTATCCGGCGGAGAAGAAGGCGTTCTGCAGGAACGCCGCCATGGTCGCCTCGCTGGCCGTGATGGCCGTGAGATTCTCCACCTGAATCGTCAGGACGATGTCGAACAGCAGGAGCACGTAGAAGCCCACGAAGTATAGGCGTGAGAAACTGAAACTATATCAAAACATATCCAACAAAAGCGAACAAATCAAATTGTATATTAGCGTATTACGCAGATTTACTATTGTTTCACCGTTTTCGGTAGTTCAGCGATTTTCGGTGCATTTTTGTTGCATTTTTGTTACGCGAAACAAAATAAAGTGTTATCTTAGCGGTCGGGACGGGGCGATTGTTTGACCCTGTCTAAACAAATCGAACCAAGTAGAATGGGCAGGAAAAAGAAAGAGCTGAAAGTAAAGGAGCCAGTCCGGATCCGGGAACGGGAACTAAAGGGCGGGAGCATCAGTCTATACCTCGACATCTATATGAACGGGGTCCGGAAGTATGAGTCGCTGGGCCTTTTCCTTGTTCCATCCTCGCAGCCGGATGCCAAAAACGTCAATGCAAGGACCAGGAGTGTCGCAGAAAAGATCAAGTCTGACCGAATCCTGGCCCTTCAGCAACGAGGCATAAAGGAATGGGACAAGATCAAGAAGTCGAAGATGGCCCTCATCGACTACTTGAAGCAGTATGAGCAGGACAGTTTCGGATTCAAGGAATCAACCTTGAAGGGACGGTCTGATCTGCGGAAAAAGATGGAAGAGTATCTGAAAGAGAGCGGACTTTCCCATATAGCGATGAGCGAGGTGGATCCGGATTTCTGCCGAGGATTCCTCAAATTCCTCGATACCGCGAAGAACAGCGTCTGCACCAAGCAGAAGGACCGGATCATCAGCAAGGGCTGCGCCCACCATCACCAGGCCGTTTTCGTCGGTGCATTGAACAAGGCTGTCCGTGACGGCATCATTCCGCAGAATCCATTCAAGAGACTGGACCGCAGGGAGAAGTTCCATCCGGCTCCGGAGGAACGGGAATTCCTGACCATCGAAGAACTTAAAACGCTGATGGCGGTTCCCTGCACGAACGAACAAGTCAAGAAGGCCTTTATCTTCTCCTGTTTCACCGGCCTGCGTCTCAGCGATGTGCGCTCATTGACCTGGGAGAAAATCCATACCATGCCGGATGGCGAGACGATGTATGTCCATACGGTAATGCAGAAGACCCAGAAGCCGGTAAACGTCCCGTTGTCCTCGATGGCTCTCCAGTATCTTCCCGAAAGGAAGGATCCGGAAACGCCGGTGTTCAATCTTCCCGTCAGCGACGCAGCGATAAACTACCATATCAAGAAGTGGGTGAAGAACGGAGAGATCGCCAAGACCATTTCGTTCCATTGCAGCCGCCATACTTTTGCGACGATGATGCTCACCCTCGGAGCTGACCTATACACCACCAGCAAACTGCTCGGCCACAGCAACGTGACCACCACGCAGATCTACAGTAAAATCATTGACAAGAAGAAGGTCGAAACCGTGAATCTCGTTGACGATCTCTTCACGGAAAAGCAGGATTCAAACAAAGGGAAAGAAGGGAAATGAAAATTGAACTTCGTACCAGGACGCACAAGAGTGGCAATCGGACCCTGTATCTGGAATACTACGAGAAGGGTGGGGACAGGAGGACTGAATCACTGAACCTTTTCCTTATTCCGGAGACGAGTGACGATGACCGAAAGGTCAACGAGGCCACCTTGAACCGGGCGCTGAAGATCAAGTCCGAGCGGATCCTCGGTATCGAAAGGAAACCGGAAAGGGAGCGGCTGGAGGTCATCCCTTCCAAATGCTTCTCCGACTTGCTGGATGAATACGAGGTCTATGTCCAGGACACCCGGAAGATGACTCCGTCCTATTGCAGCATGGTGCATACGACCGTCAAATTGGGCAAGTCATATCTCAGCCACATCAGGCGTCCCAGGATGCAGATGGCAAAGATAGATAAGGCTTTCTGTAAGGGCTTCTTAGCCTATATGAAGGATGGGTACAAGAACACGAAATCCCCTGGAAATCCCAAGCCGCTTTCCGCTAAGACATTGAAGCTGAACCAGACCATCCTCATTGCCATCCTGAACCACGCCGTGAAGGAGGGCGTTCTGGAGAAGAACCCCTTCTACGAACTGCACCCCCGGGAGAAGTTTCAGAAGACGGGTCCTAGCAACAGGGAGTATCTTACCGTCGAGGAATTGAAAGCATTGGCCGAAGTTCCCACCGGAAGCCCGAACACAAAGCAGACGTTCCTCTTCTGCTGCTTCACCGGACTCCGGCATAGCGACATGGCAGCGCTGCGCTGGAGGGATATTCAGCAGACCGACGCGGGGGATATCATCCGACTCTTATCAATGAAGAAAACGAAGCAGCCGGTCACGGTTCCTCTGGGAGCGCAAGCAAAAGCCTGGCTCCCGGACCGGAATGGCGCATCGCCGGATGAGAAAGTGTTTCCCCATGCCCCAACCATATCCACTGCAGACAGGGCATTGAAACACATGGCTCAACAGGCCGGTATCGAGAAGAACCTCACGTTCCATTGCAGCCGTCACACCTTCGCGACATTAACCTTGACCGCCGGAGGCGACATCTATACGACAAGCAAGTTGCTGGGCCATACGAGCGTCCTGACCACCGAAATCTATGCAGAGGTCGTCAACGAGAAGAAAGTGGCTGCCGTGAACCTATTGAATCAGGTTTTTTGACAATCATTCCCCCAACCGGTCTTTCTGAGTGTTCAGCCATTCGTTTGGCGTCTGCCCCGTCCGTGCCTTGAAATTGCGGTAAAAGGTGACTTCGCTGGAGAAGCCGGATTCTTCGGCCACCTCGTCCATAAGCATGTCCGGATGCTCACGCATCAGACGCTGGGCATACTCAATGCGATAACGTGTGATAAGGGAGGTGAATTTTTCGCCGGAGAGATTGTTCAGCAGGGCGCTCACGTAGGTCTTGTTGGTGGCCAGTTCGGTGGCGACGTCGGTAATGCGGAGATTCTTGCGGCGGAACAACTCCTGCTCCTTGATCAGGGAGGACATCTGCGTCATCAGGTCGGTCCGGAGTTTGGTGTCGGTCTCGTCGGCATCCGGGGTGTCATCCGTGCCGGGATGACGTTTATGTAAATATCGATATATCAGGATGGAACCGGCTCCAAGAAGCAGGATTGCGCCGATTACCCAGCCCCACGGGAAACCGGCTCTCTTCAGCGGCTCCTGATGGAACACCCAGACATCGGCCATCGTGACGAAGTTATCCTCTACTATCTCCGGTTTTCTTTCATCCTGCGCCACGCCGCCGGCGAGCACCAGACGCCCATCCGGGAGCAGCTTAGTGAACCCGATGGAAAACCGCCGGTCCGGACATTCAGCATAAAACAGGTCCACGGAAGCATTACCGCCATCCAGGATGGCATCGTAGTCAATACGGGCAAAATGACGATGCCGGCCTTCACGGTCAACCGCCTGCATCCACGCCTGCCGCCGGGAGCGGTCCACCTGGACGGGCGCCATCCAGTTGAGAGGCTGTCCATCTCTGCCCGCCAGCGGAATGGGGGTATTGAGCGCCACTTCCGAGAAGATGCCGTCGCTCACTTTCAGCAGCCCCATCTCGCCATTGTCTCTCCTTTTGACCGTTAGCAGATAGGTATTCCCACCGATACAGTTACCCTGAATGCCTGCTGCCAGATTGACGGCAGGCTCCCACTTTTCCAGCAAGGGCTCCACGTAAACATCACCCTTCAGACGCTCCACCAGTGCACCGGCCGGGTGGCCGTAAATGTCTTCGGGGCCGAAGACCAGGTACTCTCCCTCCGGCACCGGAAGAATCCAGGGCCGTTGCCATCCGAAAGAGAATTCCTTCACGGTGGAGAAGCCTGTCACAGGGTCGAAAATTGCCAGGGCATCTTCGGCATACCAGTTGCCGGCGACGAGAACACGCCCGTCCGACAATGGATAGGCAGAGGATAAAGTCCTTTTCCGGTCCAGGATTCCGACGGCCCGGGCGCTGTGGGAGGAGGGGTCGTAGATTTCTGCGCCCCAGCTTTGGCCGATGCCGAAAGCCTCGGCGCTGCCGCCGCCCACCATTACGGTGCCATCCGGAAGCGGGACAGCAAATCCGTTGTCGTGCGAATAGTTCATCGGCACTTCGTGCCAGACGCCGTCCCTGTAGTATTCCAACGTCTCAATCGGCTTGAATCCGTCTGTATGGCCGCCGATGACCACTAATTCTCCACCCGCCATAAGTGTGCGATGCTGTCCCCTGGGCTTGTTCAGACTGGCTAAATGCTCAACCCGAAGAGGCTCCCATTGCACACCGTCCTTCCCCGCAGCCGGGTGCTCCGCACGGACATGCCCTCATCGGTTCCATCGCCTCCCTGAGCAATGTGGGACCGTCCCTGGGGAGCATCGGCTCCATGGGTAATTACAACCTGGAACCGTCCGCGCTGAAGTTTGTGTTTACGGCCGACATGTTCATGGGCCGTGTGGAGATTTACCCCATCTTCGCGGTTCTTTCCATGATATTCAACCGGAAGTAGCTGATGGACAGATCCGGATTCCTATATGACGCCTTCCTCCGCCGCCTGCCATACGAGCCGACGCCATGTCAGGACAACCTGTTTCATGACGTGGCCGCTTTCCTGACCTCGGACGATGGGGACATCCTGGTCGTGAACGGTTATGCGGGGACAGGAAAGACGACGGCCCTCTCTTCCGTGATTGGTGTTATGGGGGAGTTCCAGGTTCCTTGTGTCCTGCTGGCGCCGACCGGCCGGTCCGCCAAGGTCCTTTCCTTATATGCAGGCAAGCCCGCGTCTACCATCCATAAGCATATCTATCGCCAGAAATCCCATGGGGACGACGGATTCGGCCAGTTCACCCTGGCACCGAACAAGGCGAAGAATACCTTGTTTATTGTGGACGAGGTGTCCCTGATCGGCATTGAAGAATCCCAGCGGCAGGGGAGCACATCGTTCGGGACGGGCAATCTGCTGGAGGACCTGATCCTCTTCGTGCGGAACGGGGTAGACTGCCGGCTGATCCTGGTGGGAGATGCCGCCCAGCTGCCCCCGATCGGCCTGGATGCTTCTCCCGCCTTGTCAGAAGCGTATATGGAAGGTGCCGGCGGGGTCCGTTTCTCCACGCTGACGACGGTCGTCCGTCAGGCCGAAGGTTCCGGAATCCTGGTGAATGCCACTTCCCTGCGGGAGCGGTTGGAAGAGGACTGCGAAATCCCGATGGATGAACTCGGTCTGGTGGTGGACGGTTTTCCGGACATCGAGCGATTGTCCGGAGCAGAGTTGATTGAGACGCTTTCGGACGCTTATGCGCGGTATGGAGAAGATGAAACCATCGTCCTGTGCCGGTCGAACAAGCGGGCCAACCGCTATAATGCGGGCATCCGTGCACAGGTTCTTTTCCGGGAAGAACAGCTGGTGCGGGAAGACAAACTGATGATAGTGAAGAACTGTTATCAGTTCGCGGAAAAACTGGAGGGAACGGATTATATTGCCAACGGAGATATCGCCAAGTTGGTGTGGATCAAGCATTTCGAGGAGCGGTACGGCCTGCATTTCGCCGACGCCTGCCTTTCCTTCCCGGATTACGGAAACCAGGAAGTGGAGGCGAAGGTACTGCTCGACACCCTCTCGTCCGAAAGCGCTTCCCTGACCTATGAGCAGTCCAACGCCCTTTACCAGGGCGTGTCCGCAGACTATGCCCATCTTTCAACCAAGAAGAAGCGGTACGATGCCGTCCGGGAGGATCCTTTCTTCAATGCGCTTCAGCTCAAATATGCCGCGGCCATCACCTGCCACAAATCGCAGGGCGGACAGTGGCGTTGTGTCTTCATCGACAATCCCTTCTGGCAGGATTTTCTTGTGCCGGACGACCTGAAATGGCTTTACACTGCGCTTACGCGCGCGATCGACAAAGTATACCTTGTTAATTTCAAGGACGAATTATTCCAGACACGAAACAATTAGATCATCATGCAAATTATCAAAGACAAATCCTTCGGAGGAGAGAGGCCGCTTTTCGGCATTCATGGTGTCCGGCTTGAGAACATCGTAATCACAGACGGAGAGTCCGGCATCAAATGCTGCACCGATCTGGAAGCGGACGGCTGCAAGTTTTATGGAAAATACCCCTGGTGGCACGTAGATGGCAGCCTCATTACCCACTGCTATTTTGCTCCCGGCTCCCGTTCCGCCATCTGGTACAGTAGTCGCATGGTGATGAAAGACTGTATCATCGACGGCCCTAAATTTTTCCGCGAAATGAAAGACCTTTCGCTGGAGAACGTGACCATCAACGATGCCGACGAAACCTTCTGGAACGTGGAAAACCTCCGGATCCAGAACGTAAAACTGCATGACGGAACCTATCCTTTCATGAATTGCCGGAATGTCTTTGTGGACGGACTGGAAAGCGACGCCAAATATGTCTTCCAGTACTGCAAGGATGTGGAAGTCCACCATGCCCATATCGTGACGAAGGATTCCTTCTGGGAGTGCGAGAACGTGACGGTGTACGATTCCGTCCTGGACGGGGAATACCTGGCCTGGCATTCGAAGAATGTCCGCCTGGTCCGCTGCCATATCGCCGGGGAGCAACCGCTTTGTTACTTGGACGGTATCATCCTGGAGGACTGCACCTTTGATCCGGCCTGCGACCGGGCTTTTGAGGACAGTCGGCGGATTGATGCCCGGATCCAGGGCGCCATCACGGAGGTGAAAAATCCCGTTTCCGGCCGGATCGAGGCCGATTCCGTGGGTCGGATCACCTACGATGAATTCGCCTTGGGCCACGAATGTGAAATCGTGGAACGGGTTCAGTGACCGATTGATGCCAGGTATTGCCTCAGGGTCTCCCAGGGGTAATAGGGACCGCCGGGCAGGCCGGGAAGGGTTCTCTCTGCTTCGTTGTAAAGTATTTTGACCAGGATGCTTCCTGTTTGGTTCCGATAAAAGACCAGCTGGAGGTTGGAGGCCATGCAGATGTCTTTCCAGGATTGGAATTTTCCTGCGGCTTCTTCGGCCGGAAAAGCCTCCACCAGTCCCAGGAGGGTCACGACCGGTCCCAGCCCACTGTCGTGCCCGAAGCGAAGGTGGGCGGCGATGTCTCCTTCCCGGATGGCCTGGTCCGCGTCTTCCATCAGGCCCCAGATGATTTTTCCGGCCCCTTTTTCCCGAAGGATTCCAAATGAGGTGCTGCCGAAATTCTCGGCATACGCCCGGGCGTTTTCGTATTGGGACAACGCCTGGATTTCCTCTTCCGAAAAGAAGGAAAGCAGCGGGGTGTCAAGCCCCAGGTTCTGTGCTTCCACACCATGGAGGAAGACTTCTTGCATCAGCTTCCCGGGCTGCCTGGGCGGCTCCTGGAAGTATTCCCGGGTGAATCGGCAGGTGGGTATCCTTTCGACGAGCGCGTCTGTCCATTGCTTGCACGCTTTGCTTTCGGGTTGTTTCTTTCCCAGGATACAGGAATACCGGAGATAGAGGTGCCAACTGTTTCTTGTCCGGGCAGGGGAGGCGGCGCCACCGTCCTGAAGCCCTTGCAGGAAGGCTCCCATGGACTCCTTGCAGCGCGACTTGGCGCTTGCGGAGGCCCGGATGGTCCGGCCCGGGACAAAAACCTCCGGATAGGCGCGGGCCATCCGCTGTCCGATTTCCCATTGCTGTCTGGCGCCCACCGCTGTCAGCCGCCCGGCTCCTGGCTGGGCGGCATGGATCGCTTCCACGGCATCGCGCAGTGCTTCTCCCTGCGGGGTCAAGGCAGCCTCCCGCAGGCCGTCCCGGGCAGCGGAAAAGTGCCTCCCGGTGAGACAGCGGGATCCGTGCCTTCCGAAATGGCTGATATAGAAGGGACTGTATCCATCCGGCGGGGGCGTGCGGGTTGTGTCGGTCCTTTCATAGACGTGATAGGGTCCACCGGCGCGGGTCGGTGCCTCCGGAGTGCTTTGCGGAACAAGCAGCAGGGACAGGAGGAGAGAAAGCAGACTCATAGCTTGAAGGAATAGCGAAGTCCAAACCCGATGAGCCAGCCTTGTTCCCACCAGAGTCCGGTGAGAGAAGTGGCGTCCTCGTTAGTCTTTACATGAAAATCCTGCGTCCGGTCCGCCAGCATGTACAGGCGGATGGTGTCATGCAGCAGCAAGGTGCGGAAATCCGCACCGGCCTCTATGCGAATCCGGTTCAGGTAGGTGTGGCGATAGCCTGAGAAAAACCAACCTTCCGCTCCGCTGAGATTCCCCTCCGGGGTGGTGTACCGCAGGATGTCTGTCTGGTAGGCATAGCCGTCTATACGGGGACCATTCAGGAGAAAACGTCCTTCCGCCCGGAGAAAGGGAGCGACATACCGGTTGATCTTATAGCCAGCCTGGGCGCGGGTCAGGAGAAAAACTTCGTTCCGGGGATGCTTGAAGGGGTCCATCGTTCCGGGGCGATGCTGAAGGCGGAGTTCTTCCCGGGCGCTGAAACGCCAGCTGCCCGCCTTCCACCCGCCGGTGGCCTGGAGGGAGAACCGGTGCCGGGATGACAGGTCTGTCCGGTAGGCCCGTTTCTCGATGAACCGATATCGGGCGGCGACGGAATAGTGCTTGTCAATGTCATACCGGGTTCCGATTCCAATCAGCAGGCGTTCGTCGAAAACCATTTTCCCGGCGCCCCGGATCTCCATGTCGCCCTGCACCTGCCAGTGTTTGTTCACTTTCCGGTCAATCTCCAGGCCGATCCTGCCGCCGAAGCGGAGCTTCGCCTCGTCCACGGGGATCTGAGCTCGGAGCATCGGAGAAGACAGCAGGAGGATAAAAAGGAGCGGGAGGAACTTTTTCATAAGGCCTGGATCAGGGTGTCAAGGGTTTGGATTCTTTCCAGAAAACTGGCCCGGAGTTTCTGTACTGCATCCGCGTACGAGAGGGTTTCGTCTCCGTTGGTCCGCCGGTAAATGGGCCACATGGCCCGGTTTATTTCGGCCGATTGCCGAATCTGGGCGTCCGTATCATCAATGAATGCCGGGATTTCACGCACAAGATCCGGTTTCAGTATGCTCCAGCGAGATTTCAGTTCCTGTTGGAATCGGGAGTCTTTCAGAAGCGCGTCGAACCAGACGGCATTGGCATTGACCCATCCGGAAATCCCGCTCCGGAAGGTGTGGACGTCGAAGTCCCAGGCCGGTCCGGCCATGATTTTCCCACCCGGGTATCGGTGCATGTACACGCTGAGCGGCTTCCCGGGCTCATCGTTGGTGGTGAGCTCGTGGACGAGGAACCAGTCGCAGAAACTCTCCGCATCCAGCCACTGTGTCCAGTCTCCATCCCCTTTGTAGAGAGCGTTCTCGACGGCGCTGAACACCTGACGAATTTCCGCTACGCCGGCCTTGTCCAGGGCACAGTCCTCCGGAAGCAGGATGTTCACGGGCAGTTTCCGGTGGGGCGTCAGGAACCGGTACGATTCGTCATAATAGACGTCCACGCAGACGAGAAAGCCACCCGGATACAGGTTCAGATGCTCGGCGTCTACTTTTTCGGTGACATAGAAGTTTCCTTCCCATGTCCCATCCATCACCACGTCCACGAACCGGCCTTCCGGAGTCCAGTCCAGGGAGGTCATCCGGGCGGTTTCCAGGGCGACGGCATTCCGCATCAAGGTGGCATCCCGCCAGTTGGCCAGGACACACCACTTTCGGGCCGCAGGCATCCCCAGGAAGGAGGTCGGCGCGTCAAACCGGATGTTGAACGGCTTCTTGGGGAATGTCCAGGAGCTGTTTCCGCGTCCTTTGACCTGCACCGGGACCGGTCCTGTCAGGCGCTCTTCCCCCGTTGAGAGGGTCAGGGAGGCATCCTTCCAGGCCGATTTCTCCCGGATTCCTTTCCCATCTGTGGTTGTAATCTCTAACAGAGGCAGACCGGTGTCTTCGTAGGGGAAGGTCTCACCGATTTTTTCGCATCCGGCCATGACGGCAAGGGCTGCGGGAAGCATGCATTTCCAAGCTTTCATGGCATCAGAAATCAAAGCCCAGGGAAATGTACAGGCCCACTTTGTGCGTGAGGGTAGACCAGTGGAGGTCTGCTTTCAGCGGCCCTGTGAGGGCGTCATAGGCGTATTCCACGCCAATCCCGAACAGGTTCCGTCCCGCCCGGAAAGAGGCTTGGTTGAGGTCGTCGAAATCCCGGGCATAGCCCATCTTCAGGGTGGCATACTGTTTCTTCGCCGGGGTGTATCGGAAAGCCACTTGGCCGGTGACCAGGTAGTCATTCATGGCCTCGGCATTGTTGATGCCCACGAAGGGAATCTGCTGTTCTACATAGCGTCCCCGGAGATAGCCGCCCATGGCATTCATGAACGGATACTGCGGGTCGGCGCCGATCACGAACCGGAGGTCGGCGGAGGGGATGACCTGGAAGCGTCCTTTTCCCAAGGGGGCGAGCAGGGAGAGGGAAACGATGTGGACCGGTTCCGCATCCTCGATGAGCCCCGTCAGCAGATACTGGTAGTCCCCCGTAACAGAGAAGCCCCGGGTAGGGAAGTAGTCATCGTCCAGCGTGTCTTCCCCGACATGGGCGAAGACGGACAGGTAGTCGTTGGCCTGTTTGTCTAAACTGTAGCCCATGTTGCTCAGGTATTCATTCACCCGGAAATAATCATTCCGCAGCCCAATCCGGACATCTCCTTTCAGCAGGTGCAGGTCCGACAGGAAGACCTCCTGCCGGGTGGTGAAATACTCAATATTGGAAAGGGAATGGTCCATGCCGAAGTTGTTGAAATTGCTGCGGGAAATCAATTTCAACCCGGCGGTGGCATTGATGGAGGCGTGCCCGGGCGTGCTGTACTTGTAGGTTCCCTTCACATAGGGATTGTTCCCGACTTTCGCCGTCACGTTTCCCATGTGGCCGCGGAAACTGTTGACATTCAGTCCAATGTCGAAGATGGCGGCGATAATCTCCTCTGAATCCATGCGGGTGCTCATGCTGAACTGGTGAATGGGTCCGCGCCTGCACCGGAAGATGAGCGGGAAAGGTTCCTGGTCTCCGGGAAGTTCATACTGGACCGATTCGAAGTAGCCGGTGCCGAACAGGCTGGCGACCGCTTTTTCTGCCTGGGCGCGGTCCACGGTGCCGCCTTCCCGGACCGGCAGTTTCTCCAGGAGGACCCGCTCGGTCTCCGGGTCCACGCCTTCAATGGCAATCCGTCCCACCCGGACCTCCTTTTCCCCGATGTCGATGGCCCTCGCTTTCCTCACGGGCCTGCTTTCGCCTGTAAGGGCCTTGATGTGCAGCAGCTCTTCTTGCCTTGCCCGGGCGGCTTCTTCTCCCCGCCGGATGATGGTGTCGATGCTGCCGGTATCGAAACTGAGGGCGTTGAATTCCCGCAGGTCCGGATGGATGACCACATCCGGGATGGCCTGGTTTTCATCGTAGGCATCGTCTACGAGCATATTGACGGACTGGCTGGCGATGTTGCGGAAGTTCCGGATCCGGTTGTAGTCGTCCTTCTCCCCGGACAGGACCACCCCGATGATGAGGTCGGCCCCGAGTTCGCGGGCGATGTCGGAAGGAAAATTGTTCCGCATGCCTCCGTCCACCAGCATCATCCCGTTTGTCCGGACCGGAGCGAACAGGCCCGGAATGGACATGGTGGCCCGCATGGCCTCCGTGATTTTCCCTTCATGGAAGACTTTGGCCCTTTCCGACACCAGGTCGGTGGCGATGCACAGGAAAGGAATGGGCAAATTGTCGAATGCGAGAGAGTCTTGATAGCCAACCGTGATGGCGGACAGCAAATCCCCGATGTGGATGCCCGTGACCACACCGGATGGAAGACTGCCCCGCAGATTGTCCCCGGCCCGTTGCAGGGGTGTCCCGTCAGGGTCGGCCAGAAAACGCTCGGAGAACACCTCCCGTGCATAATAGAAAGGGAAGGAGACCATGTAGGTCTGTTGCTGCTTGTAGCGGGTGAAGGAAAGGCTTTCGCGGGGAATCCGGTCGCTGAGCATGACATCCCAGTCGATGCTTCGGATCAGGCTTTCCATGTGGTCCGGGCTGTATCCCAGGGCATACATGCCTCCCACCAGACCGCCCATGGAGGTGCCCAGGACCATGTCGATGGGAATGCCCAGCGATTCGATATACCGGATGGCGCTGATGTGTGCGGCTCCTTTTGCCCCGCCGCCGCTAAGAACCAGGGCAACGGTGGGTCGCGTGGCGCGGATGCTGTCCATCTGTGCGCGGATCCGCTGGCAGGCCAGGGAATCCCTTTCCGGGGTGAGCCCGAAGCCGGACCGTTTGAAGGTCTGGCCTTGCGCTGACAGGAATGCCGGCAGGAGGAGAATCAGGAGAAGAAATGACTTTTTCATGCCAGATTATCCATCAAGAAATAAGCCTAAAAGTAGATTATTTTATTATATTTGGAGAATATTCTCCTTTAATAATTTCTTTTTGGTTGAATCTTTATCCCATAATGTATTTTCCGGCTTTTGGGATGCGTGCCACGAGGACAGAGAACAAGGCGACACACAGGAAGGAGCAGATGCCGGTGGCCAGGATCTGGACCGGCGTGGTCCAGATGCCGAGTCTCCCATCCAGGCCCAGTCCCAACCATCCGCGAAACCAGCCGGAAATAGCAGAGAGGAACACCATGTGGCACAGATACATGCCGTAGCTGGCTTTGGAAACGGGCAGGAGCACGCGCTGGTAAAACGCGCCGGATGCGGTGATTTTCCGGAAAAGCAGGACCGTTCCGATGGTCATGATGGCCACGCCGAAGGTGTCGAAATTCCAGGTGGTTTCCCAAGCGACAGCGGTCCCGAGTCCCTCCGAGAGGGGGAAGGAACCCGTGGCAAGGACCCGGCGCAGGAATCCGCCGAAGGTGATGGCAAAACCGCCCATCCAGAGCGGGAGTGCGGCCCCCAAGGTTTTCTTCCAGGACAAATCCGGGAGGAAACGCCTGAAATACAGCCCCAAGAGCAGGTAGCCGATCATTCCGCTCATATAATAGAAGGTGCCGTAAGCATTCCAGCTGCATTCACCCCAGAGCGGGAAGAGGGCTTTCTGGGGAATGCCGGTGGGACCGTACCACATAGCCGTAAGGCGTCACGTTCGTAAGTCCTTTGTAGGCGATTTTGAACCGGCTCTTCAGTGCCAGGGTGTTGGGATTGTTCTGGAAGGTGTTGTTCACGTCCCTGTGCGTGTACTGGAGACGTTCCTTGATGGAGAATCGCCAGTCTCCGGCCCGCAGATTCACCGCTCCGTCCAGGTAGACCCGGTGCCTGGGTTTCCATGTCCCCTCCGAGTTCTGCTTCTGTATGAACTGATACCCCGTGCCCACCTTGAATACATCAGTGATTTTCCAAGTGAATCCCAATCCGGCCTGATACCGGCCGAATGAAGAGAAGTTGTCGCTCAGGCGGGCCTCGCCCTCCGCGAAGAGATGGACGCCCTTGACAAGCTTCTTGTCCAGCGTGACGCTGATGCGTCCACCCAAATCGTTGTCCATGGCATTGACGGTTCCCTGCGCCCGGGCAAAGCCGGAAACGGCAAGCGCCAATGTGAAGACAAGCAGTAATCTGTTGCGAATCATAGTCTTTCCTCCTTTATCCTACAAAATCCTTTGCCTTTGTCAGGGTGTCGATGGATCCGGAATTGCCGGCTTCCAGCGTATAGTACACTTTGATGAAAGCGGCGTCCTTCAGGAAATCCACGTGACCCACTTCCACGCTTTCCACCTTGAGACCGATCCGTTTTTCCAAATCGGCGATGAGTTCCTCCCGGCGTTCCGGGACAATCAGGTCGATGCGGTCATAGAGAACCAGCTTGGCCGATGTATGTTTGAGCATCTTCCCGCTCTCCAGTACCCACACAAGGGCGATGACCAGCGCATTGGAGAGCACCATGATCCCCACCGTGCCGCCGGAGAGTGCATAGTGAGGATGGGCCGATGCGGCTCCGACCAGTTTGTATACGGGGGCCAGGCCGTTGACCGCCGCTAGGGCGATGATGACGAAGAGGTAGGTCATCTCCCGGATGGGCACCGTTTCCGTGCGGTAACGGATGACGCCGAAGATGGCGAAGAGGCCGAGGGTCAGTCCCACGCCCACCTCCACATTGCCCATGATGTACAGGAGCATGAGCATGGCCGTGGAGAAGACCATGAAGGTGAAATAATAGTCGCGGCGGCGGCTCTTCCGGTAGTAGAAGAACTGGACCAGAATCCAGCACACCGCAAGGTTCACAAAGAAACGGATGGCCAGTTCGGTCAGGGACTGGGTGGTCGTCATCATGGCATCGGTGATGGTCTGCACATCGAGGATGCTATCGTCGGCAAGGGTGTAGTCGCCGAAATCCTGGGCTGTAATCATATCACTTGAATCTTTTTGTTAATTGTCTTTTCTATTGTGCGGACCTTTTCCTTGAAGCGGTTGCTTTTCACGGAAGGGTCCGTAAGGGTTTCCGCTATGCAGTATTTGCTGATGCGGACGGGCTTTACCCGGTTATCCAGCAGGATCCTTTTCATCTGGCTGGCGGCATGGCCGTCCTGCTTGAGTTCGATGATGACGGCGTCCTCCAGGGAGGCCGTCCTTGTGGTCCGATAGTTCTTGAATTGCAATTGCGTATCGATGGTAATCCGTTCGGTGCGGTTCGGGTTGACCAGCGTAATGCGTTCGAATGCCGTGGACAGAACCGGCCTGATATCACCGACGGTGAACCAGGAGTGTTTGGCGAGATAGGCGCAGGCGGCGGGGTTTCCGGCAAATACCATCATTTCATCCTCCTCGATGCCGATGCGCTTTTTCTTCGTGCGTCCGTGGTTGTTCTTGCGTTTGATCTCCAGAAAGGCCTTCCCGGAATTCACATAGACCCGCGTGCGGACTTTCTGCCGCACCAGCCGCCGGTTGTGGTGGTCCAGGAACATCCTCAGTCCAGGCGTATCGAAATACACCGAATTGTAGGGACTTATCCTGGCCCCATCCGCCACCAGCACACGATAACCCGCCGCAGCGGCATCGACCAGTACCTTACCGAGGGTTGCCTCATTGGTAAGGTACTTGGTGTCGATGCGGTTCAGAAGTTTCACCCCCTCCATCTCTACGAGGGTGATGGGGGCGAAACTCCCGAGGGTTTGGGCTATAGTGACAAACATGTCAGGCATCTTGGCTGATATATTCAAAGATTTTGGTCCCGATGAGCTTTCCTTTTGGATCGTAGGTGTACTGCGCCTTTTTCTTGCCGAACTCGTTGTATTCGAACTTCTTGTAGTTCACCAGCCGGTTGCGCTCGTCATAGACGAGTTCCCGGCTCATCTTCCCGTTTTCTCCCCATTCGTAGCGCTTGCGCCATTTTTGCTTGCCGGCGCTATCGTACTCGATCTCCTCGATCTTCTTACCTTCGGAGGAGTAGGTGGTTACGTGGTCCAGCGTCTTGGCGACGCCTTTCGCGTTCGTGTTCCATTCCTTGACGACCAGGTTTTTCTTGTCCATCTGGGTCGTCTTTTCCTGAGCATATCCCGAGAGCAGGGATATAAGTGCCAGGACAATCAATGTTATGATGCGTTTCATGGTTCTGACTCTTTAATCGTTCTGTCAATGTCCTCCCGGGCGTCCGCCACCTCCGCCGCCTCCACCGGGGCCGCCTCCGCCGCCGCTATAGGTACTCAGCGACACGGCCGATCCGCCGGAAATGCCGGAAGTGGCCCAAATCCCGTTGCAACAGGTGGTACTGCCAACGCTCACTCCCGTATATCCCTTGCTGAGTGAAGGAGCGGATACCGCTACAGAAGAGACTCCGGAAGGGGCCTTGAAAGCAGCGATGTAGGAACTGCCGTTATGCAGTGCGTTCCAATTGCCGGCGCTGCAACTCATGCTGTATACGCTCTGGGAAGCGGAATATCCGCTTTCCAGCCCGCCGTAGGCCACTACGGTGGCACCGCTCTGGATGTAAAGCTTGTAATTCTGCTCCGTATTGGCATCCAGCGCAACCTCCGGACTGCCCTTGGTCGTTACCGCAAAGACATACCCGCCGGAGAGTTTCATGTCGTGATTCGCATCCATGGCGTCGTTGGCGCTGGAGAAGGCATACACATAGCCGCCTGTCACGTCCAGTTCGGCCTGGCTGTTGATGGCATCGTCGCCGGTGGAACTGACATAGGTTTCGCCGCCGGAGATGACGATGTTCCCCTTGGCCTCGATGCCCTCGCTCTTGGAGACGCTCACGATGACCTTGCCGCCGCTGATCTTCAGGTTGCCGGCATAGCCGGTGACGGTGGCCCGGTCGCCGCTGCCACTCTTGGTTACCCAGCCGATTTTCATGCCCTTGGAAGAGACATCATTGGATTCGCTGCCGGTGGTGGTGATGGTAAGCGTTCCGCCGCTGATGTAGCTGTCGGCCACCTTGTGGCTGGTCGCGTCGTAGTCATAGCTGCCGGCATGGACCCCCTTGCCGCCGGATCCGCTGTTGGTGATGGTCACCGTGCCTCCGGTCATACCGAAGTAATTATCGGCCTTGATGCCTGCGGAGCCCTTGTACTCGGCATCATCGCTGTCATAGGCGGTTCCGCCCGTAACCTTGATGGTCGTCAGGCCACCTTCCACCAGCACATAGTCATCGGAAGTGATGCCCTTTTTCATGGCCGCAGCGGTCGAGATAGAGAGCGTGCCTCCACTGAGCTGCACATATTCGTTGGCCTTGACTCCATGACCGGCCTTGCTGCCGGTGCTTACGGTGACCGTGGGACCGTCCATCATACGGACATAATCGTCGGAAACGATGCCGGACTTGCCCTGCGCATTGTTGGCGGTCACTTTCAGGCTGCCGCTGCCGCTGAAGATGAGCTGACCCTCGGAGAAGAAGACCCCCTTCATGTCTTCATCGCCGGATGTGGAATACGCTGCCGAGGAGCCGTCGGCTAAGGTACAGGTGCCGTCCACATAGACGAATGTGCGCTTGCCGCTCTGGTTGTTGATGGCGGCGCCACTGGGATTGGTAAGCGAGAGACCGCTGAGCCAGAGTGCCTGTTTCTTGGAACTGTACAACTTGAAGAAGCCGTCGGAAGCCGTTCCGGAAAGCTTGTACGCCACATTCTCGGAGCCGGTGTAGGTGATCGCCACCTGGTTTCCATTGACGGAAACGTCCATCACGTCAGCCACGGCGGAGTATCCTGTCACGGTGGCGCCGGCGGAAGCGTAGGTCACGGTCACCAGCCGCGTGAAGGTGGTGTTGGAGATATCATCGTCCGAGGAACTGTCGCCGGCCGAAGCAAAGACCGTCGTCACCGCTCCGTCGTCCGCGCTGCTCTTCACCGTGAGCAGATAGCTGTCGGCCGCCGCCTTGTAGTAGGTATTCCCTTCGAAAGAGGCGGAGATGGTGCTGCTTCCCGTACCCACCAGCGAGATGTTTCCGGCAGCGTCCACGGTCGCCACCGCCGTATTGGTGGAACTGTACGTGACGGTGATGCCGGCATCGGCCGGGTCGATGGAAAGGGTGGGATAATCCGTGGCACCGTCTTCCAGAACCACGCTGAAGGAGGATGCACTCCAGGAGAGCGTAACGGTGTTTTTCACCACTTTCAGCGTATAGGAGGCACTGCCGGAGGCGTAGATGTCATTGGTTTCGGAACTGGCGATGATGGAGGTCGTTCCGGCACCGACAAGCGTGATGGTACCGCTACCATCCACGGTGGCGACGGTCTCGTCGGAGGAGGCATAGCCCACTGTGAGGCCGTTGGGGTTGGAAAGCGTGGGATATACGTTGCTGTCGGACGCCAGGGTAGCGGTATAGCTGCTTTCGCTCCAGCTGAGCCCCGCGGCTTTGAGGTTGCCCTCCACAGTAAGGTCGTAGGAGACGCTGGAGGCCTCATAAGCATCGTTCGCCTCAGATGTGGCCGTGATGGTGGTACTTCCCTCGGCAACAAGGGTAATGGAACCGGATGAATCGATGGTGGCCACGCTCTCATTGCTAGAAGAATAAATGACTGACTGGTTACCGGGATTGGAGAGCGTCGGGAACGTGTGGGAACCATCGTCGATGTTCACCGTACAACTGGCAGCGCTCCAGGCTATTCCGTCAGTTCCTTTCACTACGGTCAGAGCGTAGGATGCGCTGCCGGCGGAATAAGTGTCCGTTGCGGCCGAGGTAGCCATAATCGCAGTGGTACCCGCTGAAAGGAGCGTGATGTTACCTCCATCGTCGATGGTGGCGACAGCGGTATCCGACGAAGAAAAAGTAATGTTTAACCCGTAAGTATTGGTGAGAGCAGGGAAAGAGTTGGACGCTCCGATGGTGGCTTCATAGGCCGATTCGCTCCAGGTGAGCGCAGGGTCGGTCAGCGTGGCAGCAGAACTTCCGCCTGAGGAGAAAGCCTCGTCGGTCACGAAGATCTCGTCGGCGGAGCAGCCGGTGAGCATCAGCGACAGGGCCAATGCCGGGATGAGTGACTGGAAAATCCTGTTCATGATTGTATTGTTTAATCGTTTGGAACCCTTGTTTTTCCGAAGATAAGCAGAAACGGGGCCGACTTCTCGCCGTGCGCCTGCAACGGTCAAAGGCCGAACGTGACGCTGAGCAGCAGCGTCGCTTTGAACTCAGGCAGGCCATGAAAAAGGAAAAGCACCGTGGGCATTAGATTAGTACATACTTTTTACAAAATCACCGAAAACAATTCCCGGAATCTCGACTGCGCCGTTTACCCCCAGTGATTGGAGACAATTATGTAAAAACATGTAAAATGACAATCACCGATGGCGTGAGCGCTGAACTGCTGGAATGTGCCAATCTCTGCACTGAATTGGATAAAAAAATGGAACACATAGAAAGCATCGCACATCTTTGAACTATATCCCTTTCCGGTACTCCGAGG
>Ga0310695_10005042_pt1 | contig 23454 bp, 19 predicted proteins | sample RumenRJG_04DNA_FD_203882 | JGI IMG/M metagenome (GOLD analysis project Ga0310695, IMG submission 203882) | Bovine rumen microbial communities from Lethbridge, Alberta, Canada - RJG_04 (v2) (version 2) | ecosystem: Host-associated > Mammals > Digestive system > Stomach > Rumen | place: Canada...
AGATTGACAACCTGGCCATCTTCAAGGCTAGCGTCGAGGCCAACGCCCTGGAGACACTCTACGACGCTGAGCAGGACAAGGTGGCCTCCGCAAGCATCGGCACACTGCCCGAGGGTGCCAAGACTGGTGCAGCCGTGAAGGTTATCAAGCTGCTTGCTCAGAGCACTGGCGACTTCACCCGCGACGAGCTGAAGAAGGATGTGAAGCTGGCATGGACCGACAAGACCAAGGCTGAGATTGCTGCAGCCAAGGGAACAACGTCCGGTGAGTCTGGCAACAGTGGTTCTTCGAACTCTGGCAACGGCAGTTCTAGTAACGACAACGGGGACAACAATGGAACCCAGAACCAGGGCGGTAGCGGCTCGCTGACTCCTTCGCTGGCTTCGCCCACCATTAGCGGTAACACGCAGTTCACCGACTCTACCCAGGTGAGCATGAGCGGTCCTGACGGTGCAGCCATCCACTACACCACCGACGGCTCGACACCTACGGCTGAGAGCACCCTGTACAGTGAGGCATTCTCCCTGAGCGCAACAACTACCGTGAAGGCTATCGCCATCAAGGACGGACAGTCGAGTGAGGTCGCAAGCAAGACGTTCATCAAGTCCAGCGGTGACAACTTGGGGCAGAACTAGTCGATGGAAGATGTAAGAATAGGAGCCTGACCAATGGGTTAGGCTCCTATTTTTTTTTATCAGTAAGCGTGAGACAGGTACCTGTCCCCGTGTTCGATGCACACTTTTGGGGCGATTAACATACATTAAGAGGGAAAAAGATGGGTTATTAGGGAAATTTCGCTATTTTTGTAGACAGAATTACTGCAAACGCTTAACGATATGTACGAACAGATACTGGAAGATGTGATATTTGGGATGCTTTATGCCGTCGTCACAGTGCTGGCGGCGCTGGGCTGTGTTTACCTGCTGTTCCGGCGGGGCAACGCCTTTGCCGCCGACGTCACGCCGCCATTGCGGCTCAGACGCTGGGCGGCTGCGTTCCTGGCGGTCATCGCCTTGGGCCACGTGTGGTACCTTCCGGGAACCATGATGGCCGATGGCGAGGCTGTTGAACGGTGGACGCTCATCGGCGGACTGCTCGACTGTCTGCTGACCATCCCCGTGGCCCTTGCCGTCATGCTCTGCATGTTGCAAGACAAACGCCGGCCGCTGTGCCCCGTGTGGCTAGCCGTGGCGCCGCTGGTCATTATGATGGGGGTGAGCATTGCTAACCGCAGCGATGCCCTGTTGCCGTGGATGCAGGGCTATATCCTGCTGGCGGTCATCGGTTTTACGGTGTATATGGTGCGCGAGGTGCGACAGTACGGCCGCTGGCTGCGCGACAACTATGCCGACCTGGAGCACAAGGAGGTGTGGCAGAGTCTGCTGGTATTGGCGGTCATCATGTTCCTGATCGTCTATTACGTGACGTGCTACGGCAGCATCACCTACCAATACATCATTCAGGCGAGCGACCTCTTGCTCATCGGTCATCTGCTGTGGCGCGTGGAGACGCTACAGGACTTAAATCTGCCCATTTCATCGGAGAATATCGTCGTCGCAGACGCTACACCCATCGACGATAGCGATGCAATGGATACGATGATCGCTACGGAAGAGACGGAAGAGGCTGACACCTCGCTGTCCGTTCGCAATAACATCGGACCGTTGCTCAGGCAGCATTGCGAGGAGCCGCAGCTCTATCTGCAGTACGACCTCACCGTCACCCAGTTGGCGCAGGCCCTGGGCACCAACCGCACCTACCTCAGCATGTATTTCTCGCGTCAGGGCACCACCTACAACAGCTATATCAACGACCTGCGCATCCGTCATTTCGAGTGTCTCTACCGCGATGCCGTGACCGCCGGTCGCGACGTCACCGCCCAGGAGCTGGCCACCCAGAGCGGCTACCGCAGCTACCGCACCTTCAGCCTCGCCTTCAAGCAGCGCAAGGGCCAAAGCGTCACGGCGTGGATGAACGAAGAGGAGAGCGCATAAGAGCGCCCCTTCGTTCAGTGCTCGGCACGAAGCGCCCCCATTTCCTCGATGAAATGGGGGATTTTTGATGCGGGGACGAAAAGTACAGGGAAGCGGGGGAGTGGCAGAATTTACAAAATGTGGCAGAATTTACAAAAAAAACATCCGAGGGCGTTTTGCTCTTGCAGGAATGGAAGAATTTTCGTAAATTTGCCTTGTCTTTTTCAACCCAAGACAATAAGAAAGTGTGCAAAATGAAAAGCGAAGCTGAAGAAAAACTAAAACGCAACAGCGTTGTCTGCCCCAAATGCGGACAGAGGACGTCGTTTAACTTGATACAGGACGCCATCGACGACGAGGGCGAGTTCTACCGGTGCCAGCACTGCGGCTGGCCCTTCCATTACAAATAGCCGACGAGAGAAATTAAATAAGCGATCATTGAGGCTTTGCCTCGAGAAACGCTACGCTCGCGCTCGACCTCTGGTCGCTTGCTACCGAAGGGTCGCAAGAAAGAGCACAAGAGCGAGCTCTAAGCTCTTTACTCGCTCAACGCGTTCCTTGAACTACTGAGACAAACGGATATTATTTCCTCCAAAGACTTGGAGGATTTGGGAAATAGTTGTATCTTTGAGCTTCACTCGAAGATACTCACGCTCGAAAATACTCAAATTAATTTGGTATTTTACTCGCTTATTCGTATCTTTGCAGCAGAAATGAGTAAGAACCTATATATCATCAGCGGTTGCAATGGTGCAGGAAAGACGACGGCGTCGTATACTGTACTTCCCGAAATCCTTGATTGTAAGGAGTTCGTAAATGCTGATGAAATCGCAAGAGGACTGTCACCGTTCAATCCCGAGAGCGTGGCCATCGAGGCCGGCCGGCTGATGCTCAGCCGCATCGCTGAGCTGTTGCGTCGCAACGAGAGCTTCTCCATCGAGACCACGCTGGCCACCCGCTCCTACTTCCGGCTGGTAGAGCAGGCCCACCGGCAGGGATATCAGGTGACGTTACTGTTCTTCTGGCTCAGGACGCCCGAGCAAGCTATTGAGCGCGTAGCCGAGCGCGTCAGCAAGGGCGGCCACAACATACCCCGCGACATCATCATCCGCCGCTATTACGAGGGCATCGACAACCTTTTCCGTATCTACATGCCGATTGTTGACACTTGGATGTTGATCGACAACAGCGTCACCCCACGCAGCATCATCGCTACGGGCGGATGCGGTCAGGAGCTGGTGATAAACAATGAAGTAGAATATAAAAAGATAGAAGCGTATGTCAAGCACTGAACACAAGCAGATGGTAGAGAAGATCACGCGCGGCCTGGAGATTGCCGAGCGCGAGATGCTCAAGGAGAAGGCCCGCAACAACGAGGACGTCATCGTCTGTGGCGATGACAACGTGATACGCCACATCCCCGCCAAGAACTTCTTCTAAGCAATGGCAACGGGGCATGCCCCCCGACATTCCCCCCCACAAGAAAAATATCCGCCGAGACATCGAGAGATGGGCTCGGCGGTTTTGCGTTCGCAAGGAGCGGGCGCGGATATCCGTTTGGTCTCAGAGACAAGATGAAACGAACACGGATCACGCGGATGAGACGGATAGGAAGATGAATCCGAATAATCCGTGGTCGAGACAAAAAGAAAACATATATATAATTCACTTAATTAATAACATTTTTAAAACTTAAAATTATGACAAAAAACAAATTATTACTTCTGCTCGTGCTGCTCACCATGCTGAGCACCAGGGCTGTAGCACAGAACGATGCCAGCGCTATGCGTGAGCAAATGAAGGAGAGGCTCGACGAACTGAAGGCCCTGGCTCCCGACAACGTCAAGGGCCTCAACGAGACCTTGAAACATGACACCGTAAAGGTGTATATAGCACAGTGCACCCAATTGTACAACGCTTCCCCCCTAGAAAGCTACGATGACTACCAGGAAGCTTACGACTTCCTGGGGCATATCATTTTTCGCGTGAACGAGTATCTTGCTGCCTACAAGGAGTTCACCGACAACATAGCCAAGCTGAAAACCCTGATTCAAAACTTCAATGCCGGCACGGATGAGAAAAAACAGGGATACAAAACATTCGCCCAAAACGTGTACGATGCCTACAAGGCCCTCTCTGCTCACGATATGATTGCCCTCACCGACGAAAATGTGGAGGCCCAGAAGGAATATGACATGTATGAGTATAGCTATGAGCCCGTCGACGTAACGAGCGAGAACATTGCTGATGTCCATAATGACCCTTCAGAATACATCTCCACCTACGGTCAGTTCAACGCATTTTTCAGTCAGAATACCAAAGAACTCGGCTCTATCTACCTGGAGGTTGCTGGCACTGGCACGGCAGAATCCCCTGAGAATCTCACCGCACAGCTGAGGAATCCTAACTTAGAGAACGCTGGTGAACAGTGGTGGGGCGTCGACTGGACTGCTTTTGGCAACAGCGCAGCAGAGCAGTCTGGGAAACCGTTCGACACCTACCAGCAGGTTCACTTGCCCCAAGGCTACTACACGCTCGTAGGCTACGGCATGGACCGTCGCGGCTCATGGGCCGACGTATTGGCCAACGACGAGAATTGGAACGAGAATCATAGGACCTATCTCTTTTCCCATTTGGACAGCGACGGCAGCGACTCCACAAAGGTGGATGCATTCAAGGCTAAAAACATGGCCCTGACTGCGGACATCACTAAAGGTGCAGGCAACATCTCTACCTGCGAGGTGGGCGGCGTCACCTACTACACTCCCAACAGCATGGCTCAGTATCGCGCTTGGGAGGATGCCAAGATAGCCAAGACCGGCAATGGCCACGGTGCGGTGCTTCAGTTCTATGTATGGCAGGGTGAGGGTGACTTCGGTACGCTCGGCTTCGCACATCGCTGGCATGTTGACAACACCTGGTTCGTCGCCGACGGCATCCAGCTGTATTATGCTAAAGACAACTTCCCCGATATCAACATTGACAACCCTATCACCCCCGCCGCCACGGGCTACAGCGTGACCCTGGCTGAGGGCACGGAGGATGCCAACAAGTGGACTGTAAAGGTTGGCGAAGGCGAGGCCAAGGCCTTCCCCGTTGAGGGTCTGAATGGCGGCGAGACCGTCACCGTCACGTACAGCGGCGAGAAGAAGGTGAAGAGCGTCAAGGCCGTGAAGAAGGCTGCGGAACCAGCTGCGACCGACCTCGCTACCATCACCGCCGACTACGAAGCCAAGGACGGTGAGACACTGACAGGTACATTGGCCAGCAATGTGAAAATCAGCATTGCCGACGGTGCCACCGTGACGCTGAAGGACGTGAACATCACTAACCTTGGCGACAATTGCGACTGGGCGGGCATCAACTGCCCGGGCGATGCCACCCTTGTGCTTGAAGGAACCAACACCGTGTGTGCGGGCAGAGGCGGTGATGGAAATAACAATTACCCCGGTATCTGGATTGCTTCAGGTAAGACGCTGACCATTCAGGGCGACGGCACTCTGACAGCATACAGCAATGTCACCTTTCCATATGGCGCTGGCATCGGCGGTGGCTATGAAATTGCCTGTGGAAACATCGTCATCAATAGCGGCACCATCACTGCCACGGGCGGCCTTGATGCAGCCGGCATCGGCGGCGGCCAAGGTGCCGGTTGCGGCAACATCACCATCAGCGGCGGCACCGTCACGGCCACGGGCGGTAACCATGCAGCCGGCATCGGCGGCGGCGGCGACGGCGATGATTATGCTTCCTGCGGCAACATCACCATCAGCGGCGGCACCGTCGAGGCTACGGGCGGCAAAGGTGCTGCCGGCATCGGCGGCGGCCGTAATAATGGAGCCTGCGGCACCATCACCATCACCAGCGGCGTGACCAGCGTGAAGGCCACGAAGGGCGAAGGCGCCGAAAGCATCGGTAAGGGCAATGAAGGCCAAGACATCACCGTGAACATCGAGAATGGTGCTAACGTGACGCAGAAATAACCCGCTTGTGAATCAGGGGACTCTGATCCGTCATATCGTCATTGCATCGCAGGGCGAAGAAAGAAATAAAAAATAAAAAAATAAAAAAATAAAATAATAGAATATTATGAGAAAATTTAAAAGACTAACACTGACGCTCGCACTGCTACTCACGGCAGTCGGCGGAGCGTGGGCGCAAAGTTCGCTCAACGTAGTGGAACTCGATGTGCCCGCTGAGTGGGCAAAAGACAACAGCAATGCGACCGCTGGCGACCTGCCAGGCTTCAAGGCCTCAACCTATGCTGAGGCCAAGACATGGACGGGCGCACCCGCAGGCATGGCTGTGCTCATCTATGCATTCGATGGTAATAAAATTTGTTATGTTCTCTTCTCTAATGGAAAAGCTGGAGGAGAATCAAAAATTACATTTACGAAAAAAGCTTTCTTTGACCAGAAATCATCTGGAAAGTTCTACTACACCGCCGAGCTCACCGAGTGGTCGCTGACCCCCGACGAGACCGGCAAGACGTGGACGCTCGCCAAGATGCCCGCCAGCAACATCGAGCTGCAGGTGGAGTACTTCGCCGAGAGCAACCTCTTCCTCAGCAAGGACGCACTGGCCGACATGACTAACATCGCCGTGACCGCTGGCGAATTAGGCGTACAGTTCGACAAGGACGGCAAGTCTGCCAACACCGTCACCGAGGGCTCCGCGATGACCGTCAAGTACAACGGCGCGAAGAAAGTCATCGGCGTGAAGGTGGAGAAGAAGGTGGCTGAGCCCGTGGCCGACATCATATGGGACGGTACGAACGTCACCGACCTTAATGTCGAGAGCACCTACAAGTCATATACGAAGGAGGGCGTCAAGCTGAGTGGTAATGCCGACCAGGTACAAGTCAAGTGGAATAATTCCGAATATCTGGGAAAGTCTGGCATGGAATTCATTACGATGGAATCCGGCGGATTTACCTTCACGGCACCGACCGGCAAGAAGTTCACAAAGATCGAGATGAAAGCCTTAGGTAGTTCTGGTTGGGCTCAAGTAAATCTCGGCACAGGATGGGCATATAATACTGGGACCGTCACGTGGAATGGCAGTGCCGCCTCGACGGTTAAGTTGCTGAAGGATGCTGATATGTTCAGCGGCGATTTTATATCATCCATCGCGTTCTACCTGTCGGAGTAACCCCCTCTCGCGCGTATATAATATAAAAGGTATAAACAACATAAAGATATGAACAATATGAGAAATAAAATATTAATGACGCTCGCGCTGCTACTCACGGCAGTCACGGGCGCGTGGGCCGCAGACACGTTCACCATTACGTTCTCAGCCAACGGCAAGAATAAGACCTACACGGATGTAGCACTTCCGGCAAAATACAGTTGCGAATATGGTACTCCAGGCGAGCTCGACAACATTATTCAGGAGCTATATGAACAGGATGGTGGCCATGCTATCGAAAACGCAACTGCGACCGTTACGGGTACTAATGCCATAACCCCAGGTTTGGACCCTGGTCCTAATTACGCAATGATTACTATCACTGCCCCCTTCACCGGCAAGGCAACGGTTTCGGGAACATATTCTGGTTGGAGTAATTCTGGTAGTTCTATCAACAACTACAGCATCGAAATCACCTGTGCCCCCACCGAGCCCGCCATCACCGTGAAGTGGGACCCCGCAACCAAGACCGGCAACTTCTCGATGCCCGCCTACGACGTGGAGATTGCTCCCATCTACGCTCCTGTGGCTCAGTGGGCCAAAGTCGATAATGTGGATCAGCTGCCGAAAGCCGCTGAAGGCGTCATCGCCGACACCGACGCTCCCCTCATCGTCGAGGGCACCGTGGCCTTCGCCGGAACGAGCACCGAGGTCAAGCAGGGCACAGTGATGTACGCCGTCACCCCCGCCACCGTCACCGAGGCCCCCGCACTTGACGCAGCAAACAAATGGAGCGCCGACGTGCCCACCGCCAAGCTCGTCCCTGACGCTGGCGACGTCAAGGTATGGTACTACATCAAGGGCGCCGACACCCCCACGGACGAGAAGGCTACTGCCGAGAACACCTTCAACGACTCCGAAATCTGCACTGAACCCATCAAGGTCACCGTGCTCAGCAACAAGTTCGACATCCAGTTCAAGGCCGCCAACGACAACACCATCGAGGCCGGCAAGGCTACCGTCACCGCAAACGGCGAGCAGAAGACCGTCTCCGACGGTAAGCTCGAGGGCGTGAAGATGGGCACCGAGGTGAAGGTCAAGGCCAAGGATGGCTACAAGTTCCGCAAGGTCGAGGCCAAGAAGGGCGGTCTGCTGTCGATCCAAATCGGCGGAGCTACTACGGCTACCATCTACTACGTTGAAGGTGAGACGTGGGAACAGGCCATTCAGAACCATCCCACCGAGAATTCGGCCTGGAAGATTGACCAATATTATATATCTAGCCAAGGGCTTTCTCTGTTAGCAAATGATAATTTTGTAAATCCCAAAAGTACCATCGACCCGAATGCTAACTACTATTTCCAGTGGACGTAACTCGCCCTCTCTCGCGCGTATATAATATAAAAGGTATAACATAAAAAGAATACAATATATGAAAACAATATCAAGATATATAATGACGCTCGCACTGCTACTCACGGCAGTCGGCGGAGCGTGGGCACAAGGTGAGTTCTCGTCAGACCCCTACACGTCTACTACAGAATTCAACAGTGTCAGTGTCACGAGCAGTATGACGCTGACCATCAAAGAAGGTGTCATAGTGACAGTCAATAGTGGCCTCACCATCGAGGACGGTGTCACACTCACCCTCACTGGCGGCGGAAGGCTCTCTGTATATGGAAAAACTGGAAATTGGGGAAGAGATGCCGTTTACGAAGAAGAGTTTTGTATCGACGAGGCTACAGCAGGTGGAGATGGTCAACCAGCCATCATCCTTAAAGACAATGCCAAAATAGTTATTGACAATGGTGAAATCTATGCTGAAGGCGGGCAAGGTGGTAGAGGCGGTACGGATGAAATAGATGGCATTAACCAGCCTGACGGTGCCGAAGGTAAAGCCTTTAACCGCTTTCCCACCATCGATGGTGCAACATTGTATTATAAGAGTTCTGATGAATGGTTTAAATACACCAGTGGTGACCAGACGCTCTACCGTGAAATGAAGGCGGTTCCCCCTACCTTCGAAGTGACCCTCAACGACCCCAAGACCGAGGCATCGTTCTTGATGCCGACCTACGACGTGAACTTCAACTACGAGCTGGTGCGCGACATGAGCGTGCAGATGCAGGCACAGGTGGGCGACGACCCCGACAAGCAGCCCCGCTACCGCGTGAAGAAGGAGGACAACGTATTCAAGCCCGCCGACCTCAGCCCCGCACAGGTGATGGCTCTATTCAGTGTCAACGACCAGATAGAGCAGAAGGTTCTCACCCCAACCACCGACTACATTGTCAACATCTACGCTATCGATGAAGAGGGACAGCCCACTGGCAATCCCATGACCTTCGCCGACTTCACCTTCGAACCCGGCATCTATGCCGTGAAGGCTGTAGCTGCTGAGGGTAGCCCCTACGACGGCGAGAGCGCCCTCTCGAACAAATTCGTGCTCTTCCAGGGTTATGAGGTTTATGTTCCTGCCGGCGAGTACGTAACCTACTATAGGAACGAGGCTCTGCGCGTGGACGAGGCCGACAAGGAGAACTTCAAGCTCTACACCGTGAGCAGCGTAAGTGGCGACAAGGCTACACTGAGCAATGCCTTCGATGCAGCTCCGTCGAACACTCCATTCCTGGTTTACAACAATACCAACGAGAGTAAGACCGTGCTCCTGATTCCATGCAACGAGCCCAACTTGGCACTGACCGTAGCCGACCAGTTCCTGGGTACACTGACAGATAAGACGTTCACTGACGCTGACATGGCAGCTGCCGACTACTACGTATGCAACGGCAAGCAGTTTGTGAAGGTTCGCGGTGCCGGTACACTGGGTGCCAACAAGGCTTACCTGAAGTTCGTGACCGACCAGCAGCAGAGCGCTCCACAGTACATCAGCATCAGCGGTGACCTGGGCGAGGGTACGACCAGAATTGATAACCTGAACCTGAACGATAACGAGGCTACGTGGTACGACCTGAACGGACGCAAGCTCAATGGCAAGCCTGCTCAGAAGGGTATCTATATCAAGAACGGAAAGAAAGTGGTTGTACATTAAAGATTAAAGATTAAAAATTAAATGTTAGAGGATATGAAAAAGATATTTTCAATATTAGCGCTGACCCTCGTGGCACTGACCGCGAGCGCAAAGTCAGACGTATTCAATCTGAAAGACGCTACGGCTGACAAGCACGGACAAGTGACCTTCCTGGTGAACGGCACAAGCACGGAGACAGCAGCCGAAGGCCAGACGGTGACCGTGAGCATAGTACCCGCCGGTGGCTATATAGTAACCAGCGTGAGCAACCTGTGCACCACCTCATGGGGTGGGGCACGCGCTGCCTCGATGGACATGCTGAACAGCGTGGAGATGACCAAGGTGAACGACAACACCTACACTTTCACCATGCCGAGAGCCGACGTGGACGTGACGGTGGAGTACAACATCGAGATTCCAACTCCCGCCGAGGACAAGAAGGACGAGGAGAAAGAGGTGACCGACGTGAAGATGGACATGGAGCCGGCAGGTGCCCCCGAACCCGTGGGTGAAATCACCATCATCCCCGTGAGCATCACCGGCATCGAGGTGCCCGCAACGGCTCCCCAGGAAATCGTCATCAAGGTGGCTCCATCCACACAGGTGGGCAACAACGTATTCGTAGTACGCGAAATCAAGGCCGACGCCTTCAAGACTAACGACGCCAACGTGAAGGTGACCAAGGTCATACTGCCCGACACCGAAAAGGCACTGACCGTGGAGGCCGGCGCCATGAAGCCCGACGGACAGCCCATCGACGTGCAGACACCGCTGGCACTGCTGGACGACTACGCACTGATGATCGCCATGAAGGAGAACTACGAGGCTAAGAAGGTGACCGCCAAGGCTACCGCACCAGCGCGCTTCTGGACATTCTCAAGCGGCGTAGATGTCTTAGTGCCCGAGGGAGTAACCGTCTATCGCGCATTCAACGATAACGGCAACATCCGCATCCTGCCCATCGACGAGGCTAACCAGTCGAAGATTATCAAGGCCAACAACGGCGTACTGCTCTCATGCGACGAGATGAAGGGCGGAAAGGCCTACGAGTTCGTGGCTAACCCCAGCGGTCCCAAGAGCGGCACGAAGCCTGCCACCACCGACGCCTGCAGCTACGAGGGCAACAGCATGGAGCCCGTCGTCGAGGCTAAGAACTATGCTTCAGGCCAGTACCTGATTGTGAAGAACAACGAGTTCCATACCATCGCCAACAATGGCTCGAAGGTTCCCGCCTGCAAGGCCGTGTTCAATAAGAATAAGTAAGTGAGATTATTTAGAAAGAAATTATGGGAAATTATGATTAATTATGCTGCGCACTCATCGGAGTATAAAATTTCCCCCAATTTCCCCTAATTTCTTTCCAGAAAAAGGAAAATAAAAAACAAAGAGTTATGAAGAAAAATATATTCAGTAAGTTGATGTTTGCGCTGGCAATGGTGGTATCGGCCACCGTGCTGAGCTCATGTGATAAGTTAGCTAACATGGACAACGGCACCTTCCTGGGCGACATGGTGATCAGCGGCCCCGGCGTGTCTGACCACAAGCTGACCATCGAGATGGAGAGCACCGTACAGCTGAAGTGCGCCGAGAAGTTCAGCGGCATGAACGATGTGGTATGGACCAGCCTTGACGAGAGCATCGTGAAGGTGGACGCACGTAGCGGCGTGATAACCCCCGTGGCTCCCGGAACGGCTATGGTGAAGGCATACACCGACACCGAGTATGTGCGTCAGGGCGACTACGTGATGATAACCGTCATCCCGAAGAGCCTGTCAATCATTAGCGACGCGATAGACCAGTCGCTGGCTGACTAAGCATAAAACGAAAGAAGCCTCCCAAGCGGGAGGCTTCCTTTTTTAATTTCGTCGTACCGATTACTTACGCAGGCCGAGAGCCTTGATGAGTTCACGATAACGATTGATGTCCTTGTTGTAAAGATACTTAAGGAGCTTACGACGGCGACCTACCAGCTTGGTCAGCGAACGAGCAGTACCGAAGTCCTTGTGGTTCTTCTTCAGGTGCTCGGTGAGGTGCTGAATGCGATAAGTGAACAGGGCAACCTGGCTCTCAACAGAACCGGTATCCTTGGCATCCTTGCCGTACTGGCCGAAAATCTCAGCCTTCTTTGCTTGATCTAAATACATAGTTTTGTTTGTGATTAAATGTTTGCAATAACATCTTTCAGACGCATGAGCCTGCCTAATCACAGGGCGGTTTACGTCGTCAAATGCTCCGGATTTTCCGAAATGCGGGTGCAAAGGTACAAATATTTTGGGAAATACCAAAGTTTTTATGAAAAAAGTAGTACCTTTGCACCCGAATTTATATTAAATAGGTATGCAGGATATTAGAAATATCGCGATTATCGCACATGTAGACCACGGCAAGACAACGCTCGTGGACAAGATGATGCTGGCCGGTAACCTGTTCCGTGAGGGACAGAACCTGTCGAGCCAGGTGTTGGACGCTAACGACCTTGAGCGCGAACGAGGCATCACCATTCTTTCAAAGAATGTTAGTATTAACTGGAAAGGAACAAAAATCAATATCATCGACACCCCGGGACACTCCGACTTCGGCGGCGAGGTGGAGCGTGTGCTGAATATGGCAGACGGCTGTCTGCTGTTGGTGGACGCTTTCGAGGGCCCGATGCCCCAGACCCGTTTCGTGCTGCAGAAGGCTTTGCAGATTGGACTGAAGCCTATCGTGGTGGTGAACAAGGTGGACAAGCCCAACTGTCGTCCGGAAGAGGTGTATGAGATGGTGTTCGACCTGATGTTCTCGCTGAATGCCACCGAAGACCAGCTGGACTTCCCCGTGGTCTATGGCTCTGCCAAGAACGGTTGGATGGGTGAGGACTATAACAAGCCCACGACAGACATCACCTATCTGTTGGACAAGATTCTGGAGGTGATTCCTGCCCCCAAGCAGATTGAGGGTACGCCCCAGATGCTGATTACCTCGTTGGACTATAGCTCCTACACAGGCCGTATCGCCGTGGGCCGTGTACATCGCGGTCAGCTGAAGGACGGCATGCAGGTAACCATTGCCCATCGTGACGGTTCGATGGAGAAGACCAAGATCAAGGAGCTTCATACCTTCGACGGCATGGGACATAGCCGTATTGAGCAGGTAGATTGCGGCGACATCTGCGCAGTAATCGGACTGGAGCACTTCGAGATTGGCGATACCATCTGCGATATCGAGAATCCGGAGCCCCTGCCACCTATTGCCATCGACGAACCTACCATGTCGATGCTTTTCCAGATTAACGACTCGCCCTTCTTCGGCAAGGAGGGTAAGTTTGTGACCTCCCGTCATATCAACGACCGCTTGGAGAAGGAGCTGGAGAAGAACCTTGCCCTGCATGTAGAGCCCTTCGAGGATTCTACCGATAAGTGGATTGTCTCAGGACGTGGCGTGCTGCACCTCTCCGTGCTCATCGAGACCATGCGTCGCGAGGGCTATGAGTTGCAGGTAGGCCAGCCACAGGTTATCTACAAGGAGATAGACGGCAAGAAGTGCGAGCCTATTGAGGAACTGACCATCAACGTGCCCGAGGAGTTTGCCTCGAAGATGATTGATATGGTGACCCGTCGTAAGGGCGAGATGACCTCGATGGAGAGCCAGGGTGAGCGCACCAACATCGAGTTCGACATTCCCTCGCGCGGCATCATCGGTCTGCGCACCAATGTGCTGACCGCCTCACAGGGTGAAGCCATCATGGCCCACCGCTTCAAGGAGTATCAGCCCTATAAGGGTGAGATAGAGCGCCGTGTGAACGGTTCGATGATAGCTCTGGAGACCGGCAACGCCTTTGCCTATGCCATCGACAAGTTGCAGGACCGTGGTAAGTTCTTCATCGACCCAGGTGAAGATGTATATATGGGTCAGGTGGTTGGCGAACATGTGCACGACAACGACCTCGTCATCAACGTCTGCAAGGCCAAGCAGTTGACCAACGTCCGTGCCTCTGGTACCGACGATAAAGCGCGCATCATTCCGAAGGTGGTCATGTCGTTGGAGGAATGCCTGGAGTATATCAAGGAAGACGAATTGGTGGAGGTTACTCCTCAGTCGATGCGTATGCGCAAGATTATCCTTGACCACGACCAGCGCAAGAAGGCTAACAAGCAATAAAGGAGCATCGCTCCCGTAAACCAACATTTTAATAACGACTAGCAGATGTTCGGGCAATTACCATTTGACCTCATGTTTCTGATGATGCTCTACGCTGCAGGAACAGTCATGGCAACCATTGCATGCCTCTACCTCCTGCTGCGCCGAGGTAACGCCTTTGCCCCCGACGTCACGCCTCCAGCGCGGTTGCGCCGTTGGACAGCAGTGTTCTTTGCTGTTATTGCGTTAGGACACCTGTGGTATTTGCCTCCTGTCATGCTCACTTCAGCTGATGCCATCCTGCTGAGTTTGCTGATTGGCGCACTGCTCGACTGCCTGCTGACCGTCCCCTTGGCCATTGTCATCTTGCTCTGTATGTTGCAAGACCGCCAGCGACCGCTGTGGCCAGCCTGGGTGATGATGCTGCCCACGATTGTAGGAATGGTGTACTGCATCGTCACCTGTAGCGATGCCATCCTGCCGATGGTGCGTATCTATCTGCTGCTATTGGGCATCGGCCTTATTATATATATGGTACGCGAGGTGAGACGCTACGGACGCTGGCTGCGCGACAACTATGTCGACCTGGAGCACAAGGAGGTATGGCAGAGTTTCCTGGTGCTGGCCGTCATTCTGCTGGTGTTCTCCATTTACGCGAGTGGTTATGGGGGACTGGCTTACGAATACATCGTCCAGGTGTGTGGCATTTTGCTTGTCTGCTATCTCCTATGGCGCGTGGAAACGTTAAGCGACCTGAGCATCCGCCAGCCATTGGCGGTCAATGAGGAGGAAAAAGCCACCCCTGAGAATCAAAAAAATCTCGATGAAATGGAGGTTTTTTTGCAAAAACGCTGCATCGATACACAGCTCTACCTGCAGCACGACCTGACCGTCAGTCAGTTGGCTCAGGCCATTGGTACTAACCGTTTTTATCTGAGCCAGTATTTCTCAGCTCAGAACATGACTTACAATACTTATATCAACAATCTGCGCATTCAACACTTCGTCAGCCTCTATCAGGAGGCCGCCGCTGCCGGTCGCGAGCTCACCGCCCAGGAGTTGGCTCGTGAAAGTGGTTACCGCAGTTACAGCACCTTCAGTCTGGCCTTCAAGCAGCGCATGGGGCAGTCGGTGACAGCCTGGATGCGCGACCAAGCCCGGTAATTTTTGCTTCATGGCAGGCTTTGAGTTTCAAAATCTGCAATAATTGTTTCAAAATCTGCAAAATCCGAGTGTTTTAACATTTGGGTTTTGTTTTTTTTGAAAAATTGCTTATCTTTGTACCCAAACGTTTATAAATACTAACCCCCAAATAATAGGATTATGAAAAAATTAATGAAACAGTTCTTCGTAACTGCAGTGGCTTTATCAGCCCTTACCGCTTGTTCGGATTCAACTTTTTCTGAGGTTGAGTCAACACCCGTTCCCAGTTTCATGGACAAGTTGCCGATGTATTCGTCTGTACTGACTGATGCTAACAACCAGCAACTCTCAAGTGTTTCTGCTGACATGGGTACCTATTACCTGAACATCAAGACTGATGGTGTTTGGTATATTGAGCCCAGCAACAACATGGAGTTCACGCCTACCAAAATGTGTGGTATAGGCAGTGCACGCGTGCCAGTATATATTGGTAACAACTGGGCAGATGCTCGTCAGTTGACTTTCAAGGTGAACTTCGTCAATGGTCAATCCAAGCAAATGCGTCGTGCTGGTGAAGGTTCTCAGACGGTGAACCAGGAGTCGGGCAACGACATTGAGGGCTTCAAAAAGCTTTTTAACTCGAACATCTTTGTGGGCTATGGCTACTATGCCAACAAGAACACGGTTCCTGAGTTGTGCACGGGCCAGCAGATTTTCAAGATGAGTGCCACTGATCCCAACGTCATCAGCAGTATTTCACCCGGGGCAAAAGAGGAATATTTCTATGCTCACAGTGAGGAAGTATTGGATAAGGTTGTTAATGTCAATGGTCATCCTGGTGGAAACTTCGGTGCCGTTAAAATGAGTCTGGACTTAGACAATGCGGATGTAACCCGTAAGAGCAGCTTCAATTTTACGATTATGCAGAAGTCTCTGACGCGTTCGGTTTACAGCCGTGAAATCAACTTTGCTGACATGCAGCAAAGCCAAGACAATTTCACCGATGGTTTCAAGGCTTACAAGGAAGCTTTCATCACTAAGTTCAATGCCGCCACTACTGATGCTGACAAGGAGAAAGTAGCACAGGAATTCTTCCTGATTTATGGTTCACATTTCGTTACCAAAGCCTTTTTTGGCTGTGAACTTCACTACCGAATGGCTGTTGCCGCTACCAAGGCCAAGAAGGCCACAGACGTGAAGGCCGCTCTTGACTTTAAGTGGAAGCAGCAGGTGAAAGACACTGCCGGTGTTGACTCTGCTAAGTTGGATAGTCTCAAAAAGTTACTCCCAGACAGTGTGAGAAAGAACTTCGTATTCCATGGAGGTGTGATGGTGAGGGATTCTACGTTCAGCGCAGCTTCTTCTACCCAGGCACAACTCAATGCACGTGGTAATGACGTGAAGAAAGTGAGCATTCTTACCACCGGTGGCGAGCTCAAGTGTGATGATCTGGCAGCATGGATGCTCGGTGCCAAACCTGAAGAGGCAGTGATGACAGGATTTGAAGTATTGCCTATTTACGTCCTCTTTAACGGTAAGTCTGATGCAGAGCAGAAAGCGTACAAGGATCTTAAGGAATTGATTGACAAGAGTTACAAACTCGCTCCAGCACAAGACGGTTTTGGCAAGTTAAAAGATTAGTGCCAAAAATCAAAATAGTTTTTTACCCGGTTTAGAGAGTTAAAATTATTGTATATATGAACAGATACATATCTTACCCGGTGCTGTTGCTTGTTGCCGCTCTCGTGGCAGCATGCTCCAGCAGCGAGGATATGATAGGCAATGAGAAAAGTGGAGGCGAGAGCAGCACTGCTCCGCTTTCCATTCTCGGAGCCCCAGCAAACGGCTTGGTAAGTACAGGTGCGTCCTATGGGGAGTATACTGCCTATATCAACGTGCCGGGCAAGTGGTCTGTAACAACGTCGAAGGGACTGGCAAATGTCTATCCGTCGGAAGGCGAAGGTCCTACCACGGCTCTTGTTCAGGTGGGTGAGAACTGGGGAACCATGCGCGAGAATGTGCTGACGCTCAACACGCAGGGCGCTACCAGACGAGCTGGTGGCGACTATAACCTGTCGATAGTCCAGTCTACCAATCCTTCGTTGGACTCCGTCTCGACGGTGTTCTCTGCCAACAAGGGTGCCGGCTATAGCTACATGCCTGGAGGTGAATATTGCGACGGAGCGCTGATTCAGTTGTTCAACCTGGTCACGCTCGACAGTATTCAGCGTGCTACGGGGGTTATGCTGATTACTGATGCCATATTCCCGCAGTCCATGCAGGAAATCTTTACTGGAGATAGTGAGGAAAGCCTCACCAAAGGCCTTACCGTCAATGCCTCGGCTGGCATGGACTTCACTTCGGTGAAGAGCAAGGGAGGCGGCAGTGGTAGCGGCAGTGTCACTGTCGGAGTGGGAACAGGTCATCAGGAGAAGTCAAAGAACAAGTACGCCCTCAAGCGCCAGAAGACCACTCAGTTTACCCGTGAGATTCATTTCATGAACATCATGGCCCTGTTGGAAAAGGCCACCACGCGTGAAGAAAAGCAGAAACTGCTGTCGCCGGGATTCCTCTCTCTTCAGGAGCGATTTGCCAAGGACTTAGCTGCTGTGAAGGATAATCAGACAAAGCAGTATGACATTTGCGACAAGTTCCTGGATGAGGTAGGCCCTTGCTTCATCAGCAAGTCGGCGATGGGTGCCGTGCTCGACTATCAGATCAGTGTTGACAGTACGTTGCTCCGTGATACGCTGGGTGTCAAGGTAGCCCTCGAGGCCAGTTTCCAGACCAAGATAAAGAATAAGAATGTTGGTGGTAGAGGGTCGTTCGACATTGGCGTTTCCAAGGTAGGCCAAGAGATCATGAGCAAGACAACGGCAACCGTCAAGGTGCGTGGAGGCGATGTGAGCCAGGTGTGTATCCTGGTCACTGGCGGCGCATTGAATGACGACCAGGTCTCAGCTTGGCAGAACAGTTGTCGTCATACCCAAGCCGTGATGGTCGATATGACGCTGGCTCCCATCTATGCGTTGATTACCGATAAGGATGCCCGTGATGTGTTGACGAGCTACTTTAATGTGAAATTCAGACAGTAAGAATGTCTCATAATCAAAGAGTATAAGAGATGAAGACGAACCGTTTATATTGTTTCCTCTTTCTGGTCGGTGTGCTTGGATTGTTTTCCTGTAGCAGTGACGACCCATTGACGGATGAAGAGTTGACAGTCTTTGGCCGTAAAAATGTCATGGGGGCATTCTATGCCAATGGAGAACCGGCACCAGGAGGCTATGAGACTCGGCTGCTGGCTCCTCCAGGATTCGAGCGTGGAGTAGGCTATACCTATGCCACAGGTGCTGAATATCTGGAAGGAGTGGCCTTCAACATCTTCAACCTCAATTATCTGGACTCCATCCAGTATGTCAAGGGGCTGAACTTCATCAGCGATGATTATACTCCCTATAGTGAGGAACAGGTTATCACCGCCGAGACACGCAGTGCTGTGTCGCAGCAATTGGCACTGTCGGCAAGTGTTGGCGTCAACTTCATCGTGGCTGACATCAGCGTCTCAGGTAACTACTCCAAGGGAAGTGTACAGGAGAGCCAGTCGGTGTTTGCCATGAAGCGCACCAAGCGCGTGGCATACTGCCGTGACCTGCAGTACAAGAATATCATCATGTACTACAAGGAAACGGGCGACAGTATGGTGTTTGCCCCTGGTTTCTATGCTGACTGGAAGGTGCTCGAAGGCAACAACACCAATCAGGCCAACGTGAGCAATCAGATGGTTCTCGACTTCGTGAACAAATGGGGTAGGGGCTTTGTGGCCCGCTCGTTCATGGGTGGCGTGCTGGAATTTACGTTGCAGATAGACAAGTCGTCACTCTCTGAGAACATGAGTGTCGGTATGGCGCTTAATGCCAGCGTGGGAATTCTCATGGGTGCTGAAGCCTCAGGCAGTGCACAGAGTGAGCAGTTCCAGAAGATTTCACATGACCGCTACAGCCTGGACATCCACGTCCGTGGCGGTAATGTACAGGCAGTGACAGCGATACTGGCGGGTGAAACCTCCTCGCCGCAAGGCATCAAGGAGTGGATGCAGAGCGTTGATTTCGCCCCCACTCCCGCAAGCGACCAACTGAGAATGTGCGCCATGACCGACGTGAAGATTGCATCCATTGCAAACCTCTTCACCGGTGAGGTGCAAGACAGAGTGAACTATATTTTACGTACGAACGCGAAATAGACAAATAGTCAGGTATGAAGTACACCTTATTATATATATATGTAGCAGTGGGCATGTTGACAATAGCATCATGCAGCAGTGGCGACGATGGGCTCAGTGGTCCTGAGACACCGCAGACTGCCAATAACACCGAAAACAATACGACGCCGGTATCATGGCTTACCAGAGCCACGACCTCCGAAGAGTTGAAGCAAGTAGAAGACGCCATCAGCGCCATTCGTGGTGCAGGCTATACCTACAGGGACAACGAGTCATATTGTGTCGGCACTGATATGGAAGTGTTTAACATGCGCACGCTGCGCGATATAGAAAGGAAGTACAATACCTCCTATATTGTTGACGACTACATCCCAGCCAGCGAGCAGAAGTTCTACTACAGCGAGAGTACCAAGGCCCTGAAGGACTCGTTGGGGTTAGACATCGGTATCGGCGTGAATGCCGGAGCGTTCTCCGTAGATGTGGATGTGGCCTTCAACAAGAAGAACTTCTCAACTACGAAGAACTATTATTCGTTGATGCGTTTGAAGCAGAGTTACTTCTCGCGCGACATCAACTACCTGAATCTGCGTGAAAAGGTAACCGATGCCATAGCTGCTTCTCCGTTGGCCAATACCTTCCCCAGCGTTGATGCCGACTCGATTGCCAAGGTGGTACCGATCTTCCGTGAGATTTATGCCCCCGGCTTCTCAGACGTGATGCAGAAGTTTATCCGAAAGATTCATGCCGCTCCCTCAGCCTATGCTGCCAGCGGTATCTGCCGCGAGTTCATCGACGAGGTGGGTTCCGGCTTCGTGACCCGCTCCGTCCTAGGTTGCTCGCTCGACTATTATAACGTCACGAATATGGACTCCGTGTCTACTTCGCTCGATGTGAAGGTGGCGCTTGAAATGACGGTTCAGATCAAATTCATTTCCATCAGTGCCTCTGTCGATGTCGAATACAAGGATGCTGCTGAGAAGTGCAACCGCAATTCAGAGAGCCATATCACCGCCCGTGGCGGTAAGTTGTCGCTCGTGACGGCATTCACTACCGGTCAGCAGGGAACGATAGACGTGGAGACACTGAAAAAGTGGCAGGCGTCGGTGACCCCTCAGGATGCCGCCCTAATCGACATTCGTCTGGTGCCTATCTATCAGGTTATCTACGACCCCAAGACACGCACCATCCTGAAGAACTATATGGATAAATCATTACATAGCTACGAAGATGACTAATATGAACAAGTACATATATATCCTTTTCGCTTCACTTTGCACTTCACTCTTCATTTCCTGTTCTGACGACCTGACAAATGTGAGTGAGGATGAGTTCATCGACCCCCGTTTGACGAGAGGCTATTCTGATGAACAGATAAAACTGCAGCGCTTGGGATATGCCTACAATGCTGCCGGCAATGTGATGGACGACAGTAGTTTTTCAGTGAAGCCCATCATCAACATGTCGCGTCTCTATGCAGCCGAGAAGGCGAATGGTCCGATTGTCAGTTCAGAGCGTCGCCATTATACCTCATTGGACATCTTCAGTGGTTGTACGCTGGAGGAGCTTGGCCATGAGGAGACGAAATACACCGTCAACGGAGGTGATGTGGTGGGTTGTGGCATGTATTACCGCAAGAACAAAACCACTTATCGAGGCGAGTGGAAGAGTTGTTACAAGGCCCATATGTTCATCAAGCACATCATGGCTACACATACCATCGATGCGGGCATGCTGCACTGTCTGAAACTGGACGACCTGAGTAGTGAAGAAAGTGTGCTCGATGCAGAATTCCGCCATGAGCTTGCCGAACTGGTCAAGAACGGAGAGAGTGGCATCAACGAAGACAATGCCACTAAATTCTCTCAGAAGTACGGCACGCACCTCGTGGTATCTTCAAATCTCGGTGGAATGGTCGAGTTGCAGATGGAAATCAACCGCGACTCCTGCGTAGACAAGGTATATGCGACGACGCAGGTTGCTGAGCTCATCCTTGGCGAAAAGGTTGTCAATACCAGTAAGCCGCAGCTTCTCGGTCCAATCTCGTCACAACATTCCATTCAGTATCATGGAAAGATCACGGTCAAGGGTGGTTCGGCTGCTACCGGTGAAGCACTTCACAAGACTTTCGATTATACGAAGGCTGCTGAAGTGAAGATCAGCGATGGTGACTATTATGCCTGGGCAAACAGTGTCAGCATTGAGCCCGCTAACTATAATGCATCCTTCGTCAGCGGCCGTTTCCTGCCGTTGTATGAACTGTTCGAGGATCTCACTACGCGTCAGGCACTGCGCAAGGTATATGAACTGTACCTGAAGAAAGAGGCACCCATGAAGGAACCCTATGAGCCTCCCTATGGCCAACTGGCGGTTAAAGGCAATTACGGTCCTGATGTAAGAGTCGTTTCGTTGGGAGACGACAAAGCATGTATCATCTGTCAGGAATATGTGCCTTCCATCCGTAGCGACAAGACCTGTGTCGTGGTTTATCCACTCATCAAGGATGACAAGGATAATTTTAATCCGTACTTTTTCTCCGGACTGTTCGTCGGCGATGAGAGCCATCGTCCCGGACGTGTCCTCTGGGATGGTGCTGCATCGTTGTATATTCCTTCCGACAGCATCTTTGCCGAAAGCGACAGCACAGCGATCCGTGAGCTCTTCGATAAAGATACCCATATGCTGAAGAATGTGTATATCTACTGGAACAATGCTCATCCACAGCCCTGTCCCTCGCCAAAGGGCGAGCTGAAAACGTATACTACCAGTGTCTACAGCCTACAGCCCGCAGGTCTTGCCCAGTCGACCAACTTTGCCAAGGTGGCCAGCACGTTCTGGTCGGTAAGACCGGTGGTACTGAATAACGATAGTATCCTGAAATACTGGAGGAATGACTCGGCTTTCAAGGAATTCAACAGGTCAACCTATAAAGACCATGACGGAGTATTCTATAAGTATAAAGAAGGAGATAAAGAATACAACTACTGTCTGATGGACGGAGGCGACAATTTCGCGCGAGCTAAAGAATATACAGATGACAGGTATGGACATAAACGATGGATTGATGCCGTGAGCCGGTCGATGAATGCGCTGAACCTGAAAGGCTATCTGCCCTCTGTGGCACAGTCGAAGAGTATCACGAAGATGCTTGGCAACCGCATGAGTATTTTCTACGGCCATGAATACGATGGTCGTAACATGCTCGGTCTGGACTGGCCAACCGGCTACAGCGTCATCCCATTCGGTCAGAATGAGACGGTTGACGGTCCTCAGCATAACGATGGCCAGGGATTGCCTATCATCACAGACGATGCAGGGCAGGCCCGCATCATGCGACTGAGTGGTTCTGGAACCGACCTGCTGCTTGAATATCCAGAGTATGTGAGTGCTTTCAACTACTCCAACCAGGCTTACTTCAAGTATTTCCCGATATATATAACGATAAGACATTTTTAGAGAATGATGAACATAAACAATGATATGAAACGGACGAGGGTGAAAACAGGAATGACTTTGAAGGGACTGCTATGCGCAGCATTTCTCATTTCTCATTTCTCATTTCTCATTTCATTCACTTCCTGTACCCGGGAAGACGACCTTTCAACGGTTATGGAGGAATACAATCCTGAGAATGCCTACGGCGACTACGACGAGGCTCACTGGAGACGTGTGCATGCAGCTCAGCGTCAGGCATACATCGGCGACCTGTATCGCAGTTACGGTGTGGGCTATGGCTATAACGGCACAGGAAAGTACAGCGACTACGACGAGGTGCGCGACCGCGTTATCGACTTGTCGGTCATTCAGCAGTTCGACCAAGAGCATGGCTCTACAACGGT
>Ga0310695_10005044_pt1 | contig 23445 bp, 21 predicted proteins | sample RumenRJG_04DNA_FD_203882 | JGI IMG/M metagenome (GOLD analysis project Ga0310695, IMG submission 203882) | Bovine rumen microbial communities from Lethbridge, Alberta, Canada - RJG_04 (v2) (version 2) | ecosystem: Host-associated > Mammals > Digestive system > Stomach > Rumen | place: Canada...
CCGCCTCCGTTAAAAACAAGCCATAGCAGAAACAACTCTTGCAGAATGAAGGAAATTATTTCTATTATTACTATTTTCTTAAGGCTATATCCTCCGTCTTTATAAAGCCACCGCCCCTTTACAAAAAAGAGACCAATATACAGAAGAATTGACATAAAAATAAAATCGACTGCCCCTTCCATTTTTTATTTCTCGAACAATGAATTTATTAATATAATGCACAAGTCATTAAACAGGTCGCTTTCGTATATTTCCTTTTCATTCTTTATGATGTTATATTGGTTATGAACTTTATAAACCGCTTGCCCCTCACCTTCATTAACAATGACGACGAATGATATATTGTCTACAGCACTTTTTACATAGCGGTCTGTTTGTACTGCACCATCAATTTTCCGCTGGACTTGCAAAAGCGGAGCCCCCTGATAAAAAACAACTTCTTCCTTACCCCTCTTAAAAATAAGCTTCATACTGGCGTCTTTGGCATCTTCTGCAAAACAGTTTATTAGCGCTAGAAAAGGCAACAAAAGAATAATAAATAGCTTTTTCACTTTTTATTCCTCCAAACATGGATTTTTATATCATGGTCAATTTTGAGCTTATTTTCCAAACTTTGAGCTTATTTTCCACAATCCCCTACTCTCTCATTGCAAGCCCTACGCAGGCAACCCCCAGCAAAAACAGCGAGCCCAACAACACAACGAAGGCCTTTGTTAGCATATCCGCCAACTTCTGATTGCGCCAATACTTTTTGCCGACCCATTCAGAAAAAAAGTATTCCGCCACCAATAACACGGGAAGGCCAATTTGCACAAGACGTTTTGGAAAGTTAACGCCAAGCATGCAAAGGAACATCAGAACATCCATTATTAGCAGCATCATGCATGCACCGGTTTTTCTGGACACTTCATTTACAAACACAAACAAATCTCCTTTGTTTTTAATGACGTAAAGCTAATGGCATTTTACACTCCCCCTGTACAAAAATCAAGGAAAATAAAAGGTATTAGACTCGCTACGCGGCTTGAAGCTACGCTGCCGGGTTCGCACCGCGCAAATGCTTTTTTGCCGCATTCCCCGCCTCCATTCCAGTGCTTTCTTTACATATTTTTGCATTACAATTGTTGAAAATATGCACTTGACTTCTATACCCATCGGAAAAACATAACAAAAGAAGCCTAGCCCCGATTGGAAGGGCGGCGTAGCCGTTGCGGAACGAAGTGGAGCAATGGAGCGGCAGCGAAACCCTGCAAAGCGGGATAAAATTCCTTCCGCGGCATTTTATCCTGCAAGTTTCCCGGCAAAAAATGACGCGCCCCGCTGGAAGCTACGCTGCGTGCCCCCTTGGCGCTGCTTGTTTTACAGGATAAAATGCCGCGGAAGTCTGACCGTTGGCGAAGGCAGGCACAGTAAAAAAAGCAATGTGCTCCAAGAATGTAAAAAAAATTTGCAAGACGGCAAAAAGGAAGTTATAATAGTATATTAAGAGTAAAGGGACTGCGCATGATTTCTGATATATTCACCATAAAATCCGCCCACGTGACTTTTCTTCTCTGGGGAGCAATATTCTGCTTTATTGCATCAGGAATTCTTGCCCCAAGCAAAGGCATTCTAAAAGACCGCAAGATAACCCTTATACTTATTGAACTTTCAGTGGGAATACTACTCTGCATGGACGCAACCGCCTGGGCATTCAGGGGAGTTTTGGGCACGGTTGGCTACTACGCGGTAACAATCAGCAACTTTATGGTATTTGCCTTTAGCTACGTCGTGGGGCTGTGGTATTCGGCATACGTAATTTCCTATGTTTTTCCGGAGACTCTTACCCCAAAGAATTTCTTTCTTCCGCTCGGAAAGAACAAGCTTCCGCTAATGTACTACGTGGCGGTCTGGTCTTCCTTGGCAGGCATAATGATTACCGTTCTAACACAGTTTACAGGCTTTCTCTACTACATTGACCCCATGAACCTCTACCACAGGTCTTCCATGTACCCGACTGGCCTTTTTGTGGGAATGGTTCCAACACTGGCAGACCTTATAATTCTTATAGAGCACAGGAAAAAGATTCAGAAAAGGGTTTTTAAGAGCCTTCTTTCATATATAGTACTTCCGGCGGCGGGAATGGTAGCCCTGATTTTTATATACGGAATTTCCTTTGTGAACATAGGAATTGGCATTTCCTCAATGTACATCTTTTTTGTTACGGTGCGCGAACAGGACATGGCGCTTTACGAGGATGCGCAAATCATTACCAGCATGCAGGAAGGCATTATCATGGACTTTGCAAACATGGTGGAATGCAGGGACAAGAACACTGGCGACCACATAAAGAGAACATCGCTTTACGTAAAGACGATTGCAGACGAGATGATGCGCAAAAAAATCTACCGCGACGAACTTACGCAAAGGCTTATAAACAACATGGTAAAATCAGCACCACTTCACGATATTGGCAAGATTAAGATTTCCGATTCCATTCTGAACAAGCCCGGCAAGCTGACCGACGAAGAATTTGAGGTGATGAAGACGCACACTACCGAGGGCATGAAGATTCTTTCCAAAACCCTTCTTAGCACAACAGGCAGCGGCTACCTAAAGGAATCAATAGACATGGCTTGGTGCCACCACGAATGGTGGAACGGCAAGGGCTACCCTCGCGGACTTAAGGGGGAAGAGATTCCGCTTTCCGCACGTATTATGGCTGTTGCGGACGTGTTTGACGCCCTTCTTTCCAGGCGCAGCTACAAGGAGCCACTTCCCTTTGACAAGGCAATTTCCATCGTAAAAAACGAATCCGGCACCCACTTTGACCCTCTGGTTGTGGCAGCCTTTCTTAACACGGCAGACTTTCTTAGGGAAGCGCTTGAGTACATTCTAACAGACGGCAGGTAGGATTTTTCTTTTTTTTTTGGAGCAGCTTTCTTTTGCAGGCGAATCTATTTTTCCGCTAAGCAGAAGCCGCTTTTGTTACGGGCTTTCCGGGGTTCCGCGGGGCCCTACCCGCTCCATTGCCTGGTGGGTTCACCACTTCGACTTGGTTCGACTATGCTCAACAACGTGGTTCGACTGCGCTCACCAACCTACGCTCAGAAACCGCACCCACCAAGCAACTTGCGCCCCTCCAATCCCGGCTAGGGTTCTTTTGCTAAGGAAATTCGTTGACCAAGACTTATTTTTGCGACTCCACAAATTTTTTTGCGGCAGCATGAACCATCGCCTCTATGACTGGAAGGAATTCAGCTGGAATACGATTTAGGTCAGATATGATTTTTTTGTATTTTTCACAAGTATCCCCTTCGCTTTTTGGAAGATCTAGTTTTCGCTTTGACTCAAATCCCTTTACCAGATATTCAACACTCGTGTCCAGGGCTTCCGCAAGCCTTACGGCAATCTCTGCATTGGGAACTACTCCGCGTCTGTCCACGTATGTGTCTATAGTCCTCTTGCTGATTCCGCTTTTTGCTGCGAGTTCCTTTATAATCATGCCCTTGTATTCAATCTGTTCCTTTAAGTTGTCCCTGAACATATTCTGATAATACCGCCATCTTGGTATTTATATGTTGACAGATACCTATATCTAGGTTTAATATTTTAATACCGAGATTTGGGTATTCAATGGAGCAAAAAGGAAAATGATCGATAAATGCACAAAAATAACTATATTGGGAACATCGGGAGCAGGAAAAACCTGTTACCTTTTAGGGATGTATCACAAAATGAACATGGGGGTGAAAAGTTTTTATATTAAGGCTGACGATGATACTGATGTTGAGTTAAAAACAAAATATGAAAAAATGAAAGATTCGACTTTAGGAAGGAATCGTTTTCCTGCAGGAACTGATACAAATTCTGAATATTCTTTTATGTTGCAATATGGTTTTGAAGATATTGTGCCGTTTCAGTGGATTGATTATGCGGGTGGAGCTTTAGTTTCAAAAACGGCGGGCGATTTGGAAGAGTACAACAAAATAAAAGACACAATCAATGAATCAAGTTGTCTGCTCATTTGTGTTGACGGTGAACTCTTAAAAGGCAATGATATAGATGAAAAAATTGAACGTGTAAAAGAACACTGCACTTCGTCTATGCACAATTTTTTTGCGGACTATTTTACAGAAAATCAGAATCTTCCGCCAACAGCTATTGTACTTACAAAGTATGATGTTTGCGAAAAAGACACAGATTTAAACGAAATCGATGAAGTCATGAGAGAGGCATTCGGTGATTTTTTCACTCCACGCTCAGATATCGAAAGAATTGTTGCAATCATTCCCGTCAGCTTGGGAGCGAATATTTCCGAAAATGACTTTTCGGGCAAATTGAAGCCTGTAAACCTTCATTTGCCTATTTTTATGGGCATTTGGTTTGCTTTACAAAAGCTTATCAAGGAATATGCAGACACTTTGGCTAAGCAAGAAAATGAAACCAATAACTATATGGATAGGAAAAACAAAGCAGAACAACGTAAATTGTTCAAAAAGAAAAAAGAAATCCAACGCTTAAGTGAACTCATAGACAGGAATAAGAATCAATCGCAGAAAACAAAAAAAATATTCGATATTATGACAAAACACTCAGAACTGCTTACCGATGAACTGAATGAAATTGAATTGTTGTACGAAAACAACAAGAAGACTTCTTTTAAAGATTTGTTGGAAGGGTGAATGGAGAAAACACAATGAAAGTAGCGAACATTATTCATACAAGAACATTTCGATGCGATTTCAATCCCCATTTTATGGTGCGTCCTAAAGATTTCACTGATAGCGACATAAAATGGGCGAGGAAAATTGTTCTTTCCGCAACCTCCTCTATTGACAGCTTGCAAGGCGAACGTTGGATTGTCGCCGATGACGGAAAGCATCGCATTGCAGGAATTGTCTGTTTTGTAAGTGAACTTGCAAAATTGGCGGGGGTAGAAAATGAAACGACTTATTTCGTGGACGAGCGCGGACGAAATATTTATGCGTTTGTTGGGATTGTCGTAAAATCAGACGAAACTGTAGAAAGCTTGCCGACTTACAAAGATTTTTGGAACGCTTACAAATCATACGTTGCGGAAAAATGGGAGAGAACTGTTGTTGAGACTACTAGTTCTGAGTATGAAGAAAAATCGTTTTCTGAAAATTCACCCAGCCAAAAAATTCCTACAGGAAAAAAAGTGCATAACAAGGAATTTTTTGAATCATCGTCAAGCGAAGACAAAGAATTGTTTTCATATTATTTTTGCAACATTACCAAAGATAAAAGTTTTTGCTCAAATTTGATTGATTTTTCTGCCGTAAAGTCATCACCATTTTCTATTGTTACGACATCCCAAAATATTATTCATCGACTAGAAAATTTGAAGCCAGAAGAAAATCAAAATATAAGTCGTGATGATTTGTCTAGCCATGGGCAGAAAACTCTGGCAAACGATTTTTCATCTAATCCAGAAGACAGTAAAAAAAAATCCTCAACATCAGCAAATCCGACTGGGATAATAATAACCTGTCTGATTATTCTATTAGTATTGGGGACGGTGATAATCAAAAACTGTTCGCAATAGAAAGAGCAAACATGCGTGACTCAAAGTTATTAGCCATCTATGAAAAACTACCCGGCAATAATATAAACTGTCTTATTTTAAAGGAGAAAAACGATGGGAGCATTTGATAATTTTTCGGATGTGCCAACTAAAAAGCAAGAGCCTTCTCTTCAAAAACTTTATGACTACCAAAAGTTTTACATGGAATTGTTGGAATCTCATAAGGGAGAGATTGATTTTATCGAAGAAAAGTTAAAGGATTTACGATCTGAACAAGTTGCATTTTTTGATACAAAACTGTCTGAAATCAGTAAAAAGCTTGACGAAGAATCAATTGATACGGTGTCAAAAACCGAATGGCTGAAGCACCTTGAAGAAAATATGCAGAAAAGCTTTGAATTCAGCGAACGACTTCTGAACGATTTTACAATTATGAAAATCGACGAATTCAAGAAAAAGGCTGAAAAACTTGTTTTTGAAAGGGTGTAAGTAAAATGTTTGACAGGCAACAAAGACTGTGTCTGAATTTCTTAGAAAATGTGCAAAAACATCGGCAGGAAATCTTTTCAGATGTAGAAAAAACGAATCCCGACCTGTATTTTGCTTTGCGGACAAAAATTCACTCCACAAAACAAGACGTATATTTGAGACTATACGATTTGTCCTGGTTTCAAAATCTGTGGAAATCAACCCAGCCTTTATTCGAAAAAAAAGATTTGTCAGAAGAGGAAAAACGGCAACTCGTGGACTGGTACGACAAATTTTTAAAATTGTGGGAATTCTCATGTTTCGGAAAAACTTTGATTTCGGAAGAAAAGCGTATTTTAAAAGATATGCTTTCGATGAACGAAACGTGGGAAGAAAATGTAAAACGAATGGAAGATAAATTCTTAAAAATGAAAGTTGAATTAGATAAAAAATTAGAAAATCTCAAAAAGGAGGAAGAATAAAATGGGATTTGGCAATATGTTTGACAAACTGGATGACATTGTATATGAGCCAGTAAAATTGGTTTGCGATGCATTAAGACGGCCTTTGGATATGCTCGATAAACGTAACCAAAAGAAAATGATGGAATTTGAGCAACAGCTGCAACAGACTGCAGCGGAATTTGATTTAAAACTTGAGATTGAACGGGATAATTCTAAGGTTGATACAGAAGCGCGAAGAAATCGTTTGGCGGCAGAGTTAGCTGAATGGCAAAAGCAAGAGGAACTTAATCGACAAATCGAAACTGCGGAAACGATAAAACGATTGAGTATTGAAATGGGGAAAGCCGCCGCAGAAATCCCAGCGAACATCGGAAAAATGTCGATTGAAAACAGAGACCGCGCTTACAAAATGGTTCAAGACAGGACAAAAGATTACATGTCCATGCAATCAGAAATTCGTCGTCAGATTTTGGATTTTCAAAAAGAAGTAAATGAAATGTACGAGAAAGATGACCCGATGAGAATAGAAGCGTTGAAAACTTCTAACGTCCAATTATTGGAAATGGGCAATACTGCGAAAAGTTTTCTTGCAACCATAAACGATGACTTAAAGCAACTACAAGCAAATATTGATAGCATCGCCAAAGAAAGCGCAAATACAGTCAATACATATTTACGCGGATTTTCTGTTGGAAATGCTCTTATTGATAAAGACGATACGAACAAGACAGCCATTTCATCTGATAATAAAAATCTCATTGAGCATGACGAAACAATTCAATAGCAGAGTTAAAGTGCAGGATAGAATATGAGTTCAGATTCAAGGCCTGCACCTTTCGAATGTTGAATACAGAATTGTGGGAAAACTGCCCTATGCAAATACTCCCATAAGTTCCCGAATGACAGAAAAATCAGAAATGATGATTTTTCTCCAATATGTCTTTTTAAATTTTCTTCAAAAATGGAACATTTAAGAAGTTTTCCAACCTCTTTGGGCAAAAGCAAAACCGCATTTGCTAAAAATAAGGCAGAGTGCTATATTCTTATTGCAAAAAAATATACAAGCAAACAAAGGAGCTTTTTATGATTAAGAAAATTTCAGCACTGGCACTTATGACTATTTTTGCCCTACCCCTATCTTTTTCCGCAGAAATAACCATTCCCATGGCAAATGGAAAAGATTCAACGGTAGGTTCTACATGTATTATAGAAAACTACGAAGGCAATTACACAGACATGGGCAGCAAGTTCAGCATGGTGGACGCAAACAAAGACGGCTACATGGATCTTTTGGAATGCGACATGGAAAATAGCGGTGCATACAATACAGCCTACAACTTATACATCTACAATCCAAAGGCAAAAGTCTTTGATGAAGCCCGCAGTTTTTACAACATTGGCATAGAAAAAGACGGAACAATAACTGAATACTTTAAGGGCAGGGGCTTGGGCGACTGCGGCAGCACTACAATCTGGAAGTGGAACGGCCAAAAATACACAGAAGTTTCAAGTGAGGTCTTTTTTATTCTTGACGACGTTTATTACAGCCTATACACAGAATTCTCTGCAAACGGAAAAAAGTCCGTAAAGTATTACAAAGAAATCTCTGGCAAAAAAACTGCCATCTCCGAAAAAGAATACAAGAAAGCCCAGAATAAGTTTGACTATTAGACTCCTTTTCGAGTTGACAGCAGATTTTTTTGTTTTATACTAATATTAAGAAACACAAACCATAAGGAGCCTCTTATGATGAAGAAATTAATTTCACTTGCAGTTGCCGTCGCTTTTGCCTTACCCCTGTGCTTTGCAGACAAGATTAATATCCCTGATGGCAAAGGAAATTATAAAACTATAGATGGAGACGAAATTGACCTCATAGACTTGACCAATGACGGATATCTTGACATAAAGGTACGCGTTCCTGCGGATCTTTACGCAGACGTATATAATGATTACATCTTGTACGTATACAACCCTGCAAAAAAAACTTTTGTAGAGGGCGGAAGCTTTTCAAATATTAGCATTGGTAACGATGGAACCATAAGCTCGTCAAGTTATGCTAACAGGATAGGATCTGTCGGATGCAGAACAGAAAGAAAATGGAACGGAAAAGAATTCGCCGTATCATCCAGTGAATACTGGATTGAACCCGGTCCACATGGTATTAGTGCAGATGCTGATATGTATTACCATTGCACCAGCTACGACACGAACGGAAACGAAATCAAAGATGCCTATTACAAAGAAGTCAATGGAAAAAAGAAAGAATGCACAAAAGCAGAATATGAAAAAATAGAAAAAAAACTCGGCTGGTAGTTTTTAGTGGACTGGCCAAAAAGTATTGTCATGCTGAACACGGTTGCTTGCAACCAATTCCAGCATCTACGTTGCATATAGTGTAGAGATTCCGAAACGAGTTCGGAATGACACTGTGCAACGAATTTATTGGACAGCCCAAAACCCTAAAAAATCCATGAAGGGATTTTTCCCTCGTACTTGCCAATCAGTAAAGAGCCATGGAGGGCGACTTAGCAACATGCAGAAGTGCGAAGCGCTTCTGCAATCCCGAGAAAATCCATGGAGGGATTTTTTCGCTCGTACTTGCCAATCAATAACGAGCCACGGAGGGCGGCTTAGCGCATGCAGAATTGCTACGCAATTCTGCAATCCCTAAAAAATCCACGGAGGGATTTTTCGCTCGTACTTGCCAACCAGTAAAGAGCCATGGATGGCGACTTAGCAACATGCAGAAGTGCGAAGCGCTTCTGCAATCCCGAGAAAATCCATGGAGGGATTTTTTTCGCTCGTACTTGCCAATCAATAACGAGCCACGGAGGGCGGCTTAGCGCATGCAGAATTGCGTAGCAATTCTGCAATCCCTAAAAAATCCACGGAGGGATTTTTTTCGCTCGTACTTGCCACCAGTAAAGAGCCATGGATGGCGACTTAGCGCATGCAGAATTGCTACGCAATTCTGCAATCCCGAGAAAATCCATGGAGGGATTTTCTCGGGCGACATACGCGGGATTGGAAGGGCCGCCGCAGGCGGTTGCCGCAAGGCAATGGAGGCGAAAGCCGGCACCCTGGAAAGCCCGTGACGCAAAGGCATGTCCGGTCGAATTAGCCAAAGAGCAAAATTGTAGAGCAGTAAAAAGCACCGTCCATAAAAATACCATTCAAAAAAGTCATAGTTCACAATTTTTTACCTACAGTTGCCATAAGTGCACAATTCCGTTATACTAATAAGACTAAATGCCGATAATTCCGTCTTGTGCGGAAATCAATATATATAAGGAAGAGTTTTGCGCTTTTTAAATGGCATTACTGCTTCCACAGGAACACAGATGAATTTCACAGAATTTTCGCTGCATGAAAAGCTGCAGCAGGGAATCGCCGGAGCAGGTTACGTTGAATGCACTCCGGTTCAGGAGCAGGTGCTCAAGAATTCCCTTGAAGGCCGCGACTTGTATGTTCAGTCGCAGACAGGTACTGGTAAGACAGCCGCTTACCTTGTTTCAATTATACAGCAAATGCTAAGCCGCCAGGACGTTGCGGGAAAGAAAGCGCTCGTCATGGTTCCCACCAGGGAGCTTGCGGTACAGGTTCAGGAAGAAGCAGAAAAGCTTTGCTCAGCAACAGAATTGGTATGCTCAAGCTTTTACGGCGGTGTTGGCTACGACAAGCAGGTTGCAGCCCTAAAAAAAGGCGTGGACATAATGATTGGCACCCCGGGCCGCGTAATTGACCTTCACGAGGGCGGCCAGATGGACCTTAGCAGCGTGGCATTCCTTTGCATAGACGAGGCAGACCGCATGTTTGACATGGGCTTCTACCCCGATCTTCGCACGCTAATCAAAGTTCTTCCCGCAGCAGAAAAAAGGCAGACCATGCTCTTTAGCGCAACGCTCAACAGCTACGTAAAGAACCTTGCCTGGGAATACACAAGGAACCCCGCAGAAATTACGATTGCAGCAGACAACATTACGGTTGACGAAATTGACCAGGAGCTGCTCCATGTTTCCAGCGAAAGCAAGATGAAGCTTCTTACAGGCATCATCTCTTCTGAAAAGCCGGAAAGCCTCATCATCTTCTGCAACACAAAGCGCACCTGTGAAGTGGTTGCAAAAAGGCTTAAGATTAACGGCATACAGGCAGACTACATCATCGGTGACCTTCCGCAAAAGGCACGCCTGCGCATCATGGACGACTTTAAGGCCGGCAAAATAAAGTGCCTGGTTGCAACGGACGTAGCAGCACGCGGAATAGACGTTAACGATCTTGCAATGGTCATCAACTACGACCTTCCCAACGAAGCGGAAAACTACGTGCACAGAATTGGCCGTACCGCAAGAGCCGGAAAGTCTGGAAAGGCATACACCTTCTGCTCTGAACAGGACGTTTATTCACTGCCACCAATCGAGCGCTACATAGAAAAGCAGATTCCAGCCCGCGTTGCAGAAGAATCCATGCTGGGTGAAGACAAGTCAGAGGGCATGTACATCCGCACGGAAAACTACCACGAAGACTACAACGACAAGAGCGAATTTGGCAGAAGAAGACAGGCTGAATACGAGCGCAGTGGCCGCGGAAGAAGGGGCAGACACGCTGAAGGTTCAGGCAGAACAAGGGGTGAGCGCGGAAAGGGTCGCTACTCCAAGGGCAACAAGGAAGCCTCACGCGAATACAAGAGGGACCGCCGCGTATTCAATGCGGAAGAAGAAGCAATGCTTGCAACAATGTCCATGGACGAGCGCATGAAGCTCTACAAGGAAAAGTTTGCATCCACATCAAAAACAGCCGCAGCTTCCACCAAGCAGGATGGAGGCAAACAGGCAGCAGGAAAGCAGGCAGGCGCAAAGGGCAAGAAAGCATCCGGCAAGGGAAAGAAGTCCTACAAGGATTCTTCACGCAAGCAGTACTCTGCAAAGAATGAATATTCCGGCAAAAACAGGCCGCAGGGCAAACCGTCTTCTGCAAAAGAAGCATCCGGCAAAAAGCGCGGCATCTTTGGCAGGATAAAATCACTGTTCAGCAAAAAATAAGAGGTTCTACAATTGATTACAGTTTCTGACGTTACATTAAAATTCAGCGAAAAACCGCTGTTCAAAGACGTAAATTTAAAGTTCGTAAAGGGCAACTGCTACGGCATCATCGGAGCAAACGGTGCGGGAAAGTCAACCTTCCTAAAGGTGCTTTCTGGAGAACTGGAGCATGACTCCGGCGAAATTTCAATCACCACCGGTGAACGCATGGCAAAGCTTACCCAGGACCACTTTGCATTTGACCAATACTCGGTAAAAGAAACCGTAATGATGGGCTACCCAAAGCTCTATCAGCTTGGAAAAGACAAGGACGCCATCTACGAAAAGCCAGACTTCTCTGAAGAAGACGGAATCAAAGCCGCAGAAATGGAAGCGGAATTTGGCGAGCTTGGCGGCTACGAAGCAGAAAACCAGATTGAACAGATGCTCTCTGGCCTTGGTCTGGAAGAAGAATTCCACGACAAGATGATGAGCGACTTGGACGAAGGACAGAAGGTCCGCGTGCTTTTGGCACAAACACTCTTTGGCAACCCGGACATCCTGCTTTTGGACGAACCTACAAACGGTCTTGACCTAGAAAGCATTTCTTGGCTGGAAAACTTCCTTATAGAATTCCCCAACATAGTAATAGTCGTAAGCCACGACCGCCACTTCCTTAACGCAGTCTGCACCTACATCTGCGACATTGACTACGGCAAAATCACCCAGTTCACCGGAAACTACGACTTCTGGTACCAGATGAGCCAGATTATGCAGAAGCAGGCCAAGGACGAAAAGAAAAAGCGCGAAGACAAAATGGCGGAACTCAAAAGCTTTATCCAGCGCTTTGCAAGCAACGTTTCAAAGGCAGGCCAGGCATCCAGCCGCAAAAAGGTCTTGGAAAAGCTGGAACTGGAAGAGCTTCCGGTTACAAGCCGCAAGTTCCCCTACGTTCACTTCCAGAGCGACCGCGAAATTGGAAACTTCGTGCTAACCGCAGAACACCTTTCGTCAAAAGACAGCGACGGTGCAGTTCTTCTGAACGACTTCTCCATCACCATCCACCCGGGCGAAAAAGTTGCATTCGTCGGAATGGAGCACAACTCCATAACATCCTTCTTTGACATAATCTCCGGAACGCAAAAGTGCGAAGGCGCAAACATCAACTGGGGGCAGACCACAAGCCACTCCTACATGGGACGCGACAACAACGCCTACTTTAACAACGACATGAACATAACCGAATGGCTAAAGCAGTACTCAAAGGAACAGGACGACGCCTATGTGCGCGGCTTCCTGGGAAGAATGCTCTTTAGCGGAGACGAAAGCCTTAAAAAAGTAAAAGTCCTTTCCGGTGGCGAAAAGGTCCGCTGCATGCTTTCAAAGATGATGCTCTCCGGCGCAAACGTCCTAATCCTGGACGACCCGACCAACCACCTGGACCTTGAATCAATCGAAAGCCTTAACGAAGGTCTCGTGCGCTTCCCCGGAGTTGTAATCTTCTCCAGCCACGACCACGAATTCATCAGCACAATCGCAAACCGCATAATCGAAATCACCCCCAAGGGCGTAATTGACCGCATGATGAATTTTGACGACTACCTCAAGGATGAGCAGGTAAAGCAGATGCGCAAAGACTTCTACGCAGGCAGCAAGAAAAAGATTAGAATCTAAAATATTCAAATTTTATTTTTGCGGCGCTTGCTTTTCGTTACAAGTGTTTTTGTAAAAGAAAACCTTGCCATTTTTCCTGTAAAAAAAAGCATTGCGTCATTCCGGGCCCCGACCCGGAATCCGTAAAAGACAAAGTCCAGCCCAAATATGGCCGTCAGGAAAAATGGCAAGCATGCCATCTTCAAGGGGCTTTCCGCCCTTCGCTAACGCTCATTGCCGCATACGCGGCAACTACGGGGCTCCAATCCCTGCCGTGCTTGGTTCTGCAAAAATATCCAGACAGCCAATGCACCTGCACAAAGACACCGTCACCCTGAACTGCTACGCCACATTCGCACGCACTTGCTACGAATGTGGATTCAGGGTCTGTCTTATATACAGCACAGCATAACGCATTGCAACTTTTTTTGTAAAAAAACACGGCACCCCACTTGACATAAACCATGCTTTTGTGCTAAGATTACAACATCACGGTGGCGTAGTCCAGTCGGTAGAACAACGGACTCATATTCCGTATGTCACAGGTTCGATCCCTGTCGCCACTATGAAACACAAGGCCTTGCATTGCGCAAGGTCTTTTTTGTTTTACAAGGTCAATATCGAGCATAAAAGCGACCTGTCATTACCAGGTCAGCCCGATAATGACACATTTTACAAGCATCAAAAACGGAGAAGAAAATGAAAAAGTTATTGCTTACCCTAGCCCTTTCCCTTGCGGCATCCCTTTGCTTTGCCCAGGGCAAAAACTACGTAAACGAAAGGTTCGAAAAACTTGACAAAGAAGAACAGTTCGAATCCATCATAAAAGAAATAGAAGAGAACAGCCAAGCCCCCTACTCTGCCAGCGATTACTTTTACCTTGGACTGGCAAATTTCAGGATGGAAAAGGATGAAGAGGCACAAAAATACTTTGGGATGGCAATTCAGGAAGACCCAGATTTTGTGCGCCCCTATTACTATCTTGCGGGAAGTTTTCTCTACACAGAAAAATACGAGGATGCAATCCTAAACTACGAAAAATGCATAGAATTGGACAAAACTTTTCCAGGCCCATACCAAATGCTTGGCATGATATACGAAACACAGAACGACTACCAAAAGGCATTGGAAAATTACTCCAAGTCCTATGAGCTGAAAAAAACACCCGAATCCACTTACCAAATGGCATACATCCTCTACAAATTGGATGACTACAAAAAAGCCCTGCCCTATATAGAATCATATTTGGAATACGAAAATGATTCATTTTCCATGACCAACCTAATGATTCTGGCTCTTTATTCAACCGGAGAATACGAAAAGGCCGCAAAATACGAAAAACAAATCCGCAAAATCTGGGAAAACACAAGCGACGAAAGCATAAAAAAGAAGCCATTCTTTATCATATATTCATTTACCCACAATGACTATGAAATTGATGTCTACGAAAAATTTGACCAGAGCGGCAACTTCTACTACCCATTAACATGCAATGTCTGCTCCAATGGAAAAGTCATAAAGACAGTCAACCTTGAATACGATGCCGTCACAGAAAAATTCGGCACCGCATATTTTATAGGCATGGATGAACTGGAACCCAAGCGTCACCTTACCACAAACATAGGCTTCTCAAAATTCCCAAGCTTTCCAGACTTCATTGAATTGGTAAAGCTGGCCGTAGACAACGAATTGGAAATTGGCTCATCAAGTGAATCTGTCACATCCCAATAACACTGCCGATTGTGAATCAACGCACCCGTCTATGCGCTTTACAACTTATCCCCAGAAGAGATTGCCATCGTAGAAACACCTTGTAAAATTACGTGCGTACATTTTCCGTACATTATGTTATAATTACATAAAGAACTTTCTTACTTTCTAACTGTTGAGACTGTAAGAAAAGCCTTAGATGGCCAATAGAAGGGGGCGTTACGGGGGGCGGAGCCCCCTGTAGAAGGGGTAGCGGAAGACACGACAAAGCGGAAAAAATGGCACTGCTTGCAGAGCCATTTGTGTAGCGGCTCGTGGCTGGAGCGAGGGGAAGGCTTTCCCCTCCTTTCTGCATAAAAAAAACTGTCCCAAAACAAAAGCTTCAGGACAGTCTTATTCAATGCCATTAACATAAAGAACCGTCATGCCGAACTGCTACGAATGTGAATTCAAAATCTCTCTTCAATAGCATAATTTGAGATTCTGAGTCAAGCTCAGAATGACGCAAAGCCAATTGCATTACAGTCTTATTAGAAGTTCATCATCTATCAGTACACGCTAAGAATCTTCTGCAGCGTATCCTTTCCAATAATCCTCATAAAGTTTGCCAAGCGCGGGCCCTGATCCTTTCCGATAAGGGCATGGTACATTGCTGTAAAGAGTGCCTTTGACTCAAGGCCAAGCGATGTTGCAAGGTCGTACATTTCCTGCTGGCAGTCCTTGTCCGTAGCGTAAGTGCCAACCTTGGGAACAATCTGGTCGCGGACCTTCTTTACGGCATCAAGCATTGTGCCTGTAATGTCTTCTGCCTTGCTTCCGTCCGTGCGGAGTGCAAACTTAAAGTCTTCCGGTGCACACTCCGTTACCCAGTACCAGGCGCATTCACAGCGGCGGCGCAGGCATGCTTCCTGTTCGCTCTTTACGTCTCCCAAAGATTTTATTACAGCATCAATGTTTCCAGAATAAGTCTGCAGCAAAGTTGTAAGCTGCCTAAATGGAACCTGGTAAGGCATTACGCTTGGCATTCCGTCAATCTGTGAAAGCTCGTACACCCTCTTTTCCTGAAGCAAAAGGTTGTCGCTCTTTGCCTTGTCAATTCCCCATGCAATGCGTTCAGTGCGGTCGTATGCTTCGTACATTGTAATAACGTCAAGGTCAAAGCTGATTGAAAATTCATGGTCAACCTTGTTTACCGCAAAAATGTAGCGCAAAACTTCCGGCTGGTAAACGGTAAGGGCATCCACAAGAGAAATTACCTTACCCTTGGAAGAAGACATCTTTCCAGGAACGCCCTTAAGCTTTACAAAGTCATACTTCATGGTAACCGGTGCATCCCAGCCGTAGACCTTTTTGCTTACAAGCTTTGCTGTGTCGTAAGATCCGCCTGGAGAGATATGGTCCTTTCCGCCCGGCTCAAAGACAACCTTTTCTTCGTTCCATCTCATTGGCCAGTCAACGCGCCAGCCAAGCTTTATGTTGCCGCAAGATCGGAGGTCAACTGTCTCTTCGTTACCGCAAGCCTTGCACTTGTATGTTACGCCGTACTCACCGTCGTAGCTTACAATTTCCGTCTCGTCCTTGTTGCACTTTGAACAGAAGGCGGCAATTGGCCAGTAAACGTCGCTGTCCTTCATCTTGTGCTCGTCGTCGCGGTAGCAGTTAAGGCACCACTTGATAAGGTCCTTGTTCTGCAATGCCTTTTTCATGCCTTCTGCATAGCGGCTGCTCCTGTAGCGGGATGCCTGGTACAAGAATTCAGGATGGATTCCAACGCGGGGAAGCTCGTTCTCTATGTCCTTCTCGTGGTGGCGGGCATAGTTTTCGTCGCGGTCAAAAGTGTCCGGCACAAGGGTAATCGGATAGCGCAGGTATTTTTCCAGCACCTCGGGCTTTGGCATGTTGCCTGGAACCTTGCGGAATACGTCGTAGTCGTCCCATGAATAAATAAAGCGCACATTCTTGCCCCTGTCGCGGAGGGCGCGCACAATCAAGTCAACAGTGATAATCTCGCGGAAGTTTCCAATGTGTACGGTTCCGCTGGGAGTAATTCCGCTTGCACACGTATACAGAGGCAAGTCTCCCCTTTCCTTTATGATTTTTGCTGCCTGCTGGTCTGCCCAGTGGCAAAGTTCCTTTGGATTCCTTTCGTTTTCGCTCATAATGGAAGGAATTATAATTCAAAGCAAGATTTTTTGCAAGCAAGCAGTAAAAACAGATGATTTTTTGGAAAAAATATGCTACACTTCACAAAAGGAGGTATAGTCATGATGGTGCAAGGATATTTCGACGGAACGGCAGTACGAACACTAGAACCCGTAAATTTAAAGATAAACCAAACTGTTTATATTTCCATCCCGAACCCTAACTTTTCGGAAACAGAAAAACAGGAAATAAAAGCTAAACTTGCAGCCTTGGATGATGTATGCGGTATGCTCTCCGAAGATGAAGCAGAAGCAGTAGACGAATCTATTGCCAGAGGAATACATTTTAAGAGAACTGAAATATGACATATTTTCTTGATACAAACATCATAAGCTATCTGCTAAAAGGCGATGAACGACTTAAAGCTATAATAGCTGACAAGTTATTGCAGGGCGACAAAGTTATGATTCCTCGTGTAGCTTATTATGAAATAGAGAGGGGCTTGCTTGCAAAAGGTGCTGTATCTAAAATGCACCGCTTTAAGACCTGGGCTTCATTACTGGGAACCGTAAGCTTATCAGACGAAACACTAGAAATTGCATCACAAATATATTCGGATTTATCAAAAAAGGGCTTGATTATAGAAGATGATGATATTTTTATTAGTGCCACAGCTTTGAAACATAATGCAGTCATTGTAACAAATAATGAAAATCATCTTAGCCGTATTGAAAATCTAAAAATAGAAAATTGGACAAAAGAATAAAAACATGAAAAATAGAATTGCAAAAATTGCCATCACTGTGAATATTGCGGGCCTTGCCTTGCTGCTTGTTAGTGCCTTTGTTGGAAAGGCTGTTGGTTTTGAAAGCGAAGTTTTTACTTATATTGTCTTTGCACTGATTCTTCTGGGGATTGTGATTCCGCCGGTTGTTATTGCAATTTTGTACCTGCTTGGAAGTGAGGCGGCGAACGATTATGTATTCCTTTCGGTGGCGGCTGCATTTGTCTTTAACCTGATTATTGCCATACCCAACAATTTTAGTGGCTGGCACATTTTTGCAGTACCAATTGCTTATGCTGTTTTTTATGCCCCCTTCGTCATCATCAGGAACAGGAAAAAAATCACGGCAAAAATGGTTCGCTGGGCACTTATTTGCGTTTCGGTTATAGCCCTTGTTTTTCTTGCCAACAAGGTGGAAAACGTAATCAGGGATTCGTCTGTATACAAGTACGATGAGCAGGGGAATTTGCTCGGCAACAAATACGACAGTTACGATTCATCTGTAAAAGTCCACAAGAAAAAGTTCAAAGACGGAACAAGTAAGAAATACGACGACAAAGGAAATATTGTTTCGGAAACAGACACGGACGGAAAGTGCACAAAATATGAATACGATGAAAAAGGAAAGCTTGTTAAAGAAACGGATTCAGACGGAAAAGTAAAAATGTATGAATACTATGAAAACGGAATGATAAAAAAAACATGGTCAGATGAATTTAGCGAAGAATACGAATACTTTAAAGACCAGCCGGAAAAAATACGGCGTATAAAAAGTAATGTGTTCGCCGGTGAATATGCATTCCTTGGCAAATGGGAAGAAACTTTTGACAAAAATGGCAAACTCATTTTAGAAAAACACGGCAAGCGCTGCACCAGGTATTTTTATTTTTTTACCCACTGGAAGAACGGCAATGTAAAGACAAAAAGGGTTTTTAAAGTTCACTTCTGAATCTTTGCAGACGCGTTAGGGATAGTAGGGGGCCGCCGCAGGCGGATTGCAAAGCAATGGAGCCGAAAGGCGGAACCCCGGATAGCCCGGCAGTGCAAGGCACTGCAACGCCCATATTATAAAAATGCCTATTTGTACATGTTTGTTGAAAGGTACTTGAAGGCATTGTCGGCCAGAATGACCACAATGTTTTTGCCTTTAGCCTCCGGTCTTTTTGCCACCTGGGTTGCGGTCCAGAGTGCGGCACCCGCAGACTGTCCAACAAAGAATCCTTCCTGCTGAACAAGCTTGCGTCCTGTTTCGTAGGCATCTTCTGCTATTACGTCAAAACATTCGTCGTATTTTGTTTCAAAGATTTTGAACAGTTCCGGAACTTTGTCGTCAGGTACACCGTCAAATTTTAGTACGCCGTCAATCGTGTTGCGCTCAGGGAATTCGGGATTTTTGAGCGACTGGGGTGCAGGCTGTGCCCCGATGATTTTTACGTTGGGGTTCTTTTCGCGGAAGAATTTTGTAAGCCCGGAAAGTGTTCCGCCCGTTCCAACCAGCTGAACTACATAGTCAACCTTGCCGCCTGTTGCTTCCCAAATTTCAGGTCCCGTTCCCTTGATGTGGGCCTGAGAGTTTGCAGGGTCGCCGCACTGGTTAAGGTAGTACCAGCCTTTTGACTTGGCAAAGTCGTTCATTACTTTGTAGAGGCCTGCAAGAGAGAGGCCTGTCTTTAGCATTTCCGCAAAGCCTGGAACATCCGTTACCTGGAGCAGTTCTGCCCCCAGTGCCTTTAGAATCTGTGAGCGTTCAACAGAAACCTGGGGCTGGATTACCGCAACAAATTTGTAGCCCTTGGCATTTGCAAAGGTTGCTTCCCCAATGCCAGTGTTGCCGCTTGTATAGTCAATAAGCGTCATGCCGGGCTTTATGTCTCCGCGTTTTTCCGCTTCCTCTATGATGTTAAGTGCAGCGCGGTCCTTTACGCTTCCAGACGGATTAAAGTATTCAAATTTGCCAAGAATGTTTGCCTCAAGCCCCTGGGATTTTTCGTAGCGGTGAAGACGGACAAGGGGTGTGTCTCCAACAAGTTCTGTGATTGAATCGTAAATCTTTGCCATAGTGTTCTCCTTTGGTTCTTTGTCTATAGATTTTATGGGCCCTGAAACATTCTTCGTAGCAAGTGCGCACGAAGAAGCGTAGCGTTCAGGGTGACGTTGCTTAGCATTTACTTAAAAATAGTTGTATTCAATAAGTTCAATTAGGTTTTCTTTCTTTTCTGCAGCAGCAAGCGAAAGCAAGGCCCATGCGTTTCCGGCAGTACCAATGTAAAGGCCTGTGTAGGAATGAACGTCTGTTGGGATTGTGCGCCACCAGGCACCGCTCCACCTTCTCTGCTTTTTTTGGTGGTAGATGTCTCCGTCCGCATCGGGAACGAATGACTGTCCAATAACAGTTTTTGCGGCACGCTTTGCATACCCAAGGAATTCTTCATTCCCGGTAAGCTTGTAGACGGAAACAAAGTGTTCCAAAAGCCCCGGTGTTCCGCAGCACAAGGCCTGACTCTGCCAGTAACCGCGGCTAAAATTTTCCGGTGCACCGGCTTTTATTATTCCGCGGCTAAGGCGAAGAACCCAGTCCAGGTATTCCTTTTGCCCCGTGATTTTGTAAAGCGCATGGAACAAGAGTGCCGTTCCTGCAGGACCATGGCAAGTGCTAAGGTAATAGAATTCTGTTGAAGGTCCACGCTCAAGGCTGTCCAGGTAAGGCACAAGCACTGCTTCCTCATCGCCAACGGCAATTCCCTTTATGTATTCAGCGGCTTCTTTTGCGGCCGCAAGGAATTTTTCTTCTTTTGTAAGGCTGTAGAGTATTGCGAAAATCCAGCCCACACCGCTTGTTCCGTGTGCATTGTTCACCCAGAATACGTCTTTTGGAAAGTCTATGATTGTAAGGTCAACCACGTTCCAGTAAGTTCCGCCTTTGGGATAGGGCTTGCCCTTTGAAAGCAGGAAGTTTCCGAAGCTCTTTGCGGCCTCGCGGTACTTTTCGTCTTTGGTAAGCTGGTAGACGGAAGAAAGGTATGTTACAAAGCCTGCGTCTCCGCACAAATCGTTCTGCTCGCTCCAGTAGATTCCTGCATCAGATTTTTTTGCAGAGGCAAGAAGGTCGTCCGCAACTTTTACGGCATAGTTCTTGTAGCGTTCATCGCCTGTTAGCTCAAAAAGTTTTATTACAAGGTATGCGCTTCCTGTTGGACCGTTGTAATAGCCCGCAGCCCAGCCAGGCATGTTCTTTACGTGGACAAGCTTTGACTCTCCTGATGAACGCGGGGCAAAGGTTCTTTCGTAAAAAGCGGTTCCTTCGTCCGTAGCAATTATTTCTTCTGCGGCGGCTTTTGCTTCTTCAAGATACTCGCCCTTTTTTGTGGCCTGGTAAAGCCTTAGGTAAAAGAGCCCCACCCCGGCTGAACCTCCATAAAGCGACTTTTGTGTAAGCATTGGATAGTCCGAAAAATTTTCACTTGAATCTGGACTTTGGCTCCATACAAGTCCAAAGCTTCCCTTCTTTTGGGCAGTCTTAATCCAAGCGGCAGCCTCTTCTGCATATTCAATAAAATCCAAAGCGGTGCGTTCCTTAAAAAGTACATTTTGTGACATGGCTTCCTCCGTTTTTTGAATTACCTAGTTTTCCGATAGGTTTTATATGTTTAGTTATACACTTCTTTTCCTAGTATGTCAATAGGTTTTTATTATTTTTGATTTTTTTTATTTATGGACGAAGTCTTATGGACGCAGTTCTATGGACGCAGTCCTAAATGCTCTACCATTTATTTTTTGGCTAACCCGACCGTCACTTGCCATGCGTCACCGCCGTTCCGCCCTTCGCTGTCGCTCATAGCCTTCGGCTACTAAAGGGGCTCCATGGCGGCGTAGGTTTGTTCAAATCTTGGAAAACATTGCTAAGGAACCACTGATTTATAGCATCGGCTCATGGTTCAAACATGCTCACCAACCGTCCGGATAAGGACATTTTAGAAAAGCTATCTTATGCTTCTGACTACGCGGAATCCCAAATCGTCCTTGGGGTCGCAGGGATAGCAGGTTATGTTGCGATAGGTAACAGTACAATAACCTTCGTCCCAGAACCAACTGCCCCCCCTTGCAATACGGTCTAATGAAGGAATTGTTTCTCCAGTAGGATTAACCTGAGGCTCATCGTCATAGACACCAAACCAGTCCCAGCACCATTCGTATACGTTTCCGCTCATGTCGTAGATGCCAAGTGTGTTGGGCTTTTTTGTCTTTACCGGCTGAGTTCCATAACCGTCGTCCTCATCATCATTTTCGTCTTCGTCAAAATCTTCATATTCATCTTCTTCATCTTCGTCATCCAGATGATTTAAATGTCCCTGGGCATTTTCTTCATACCAGGCAACTTCATCCACGCTGTCACTTCCGCTGAATTTATATTCCTTGCAGGCTTTTCCCCCTCTGGCAGCGTATTCCCATTCTGCCTCGGTTGGAAGCCTGTAGCCGTCAGCATCAAAGTTGCAGGTAACGGTCCATTTTTTGTCGTCCTCGTCACAATCGTTTTGGGGGTCCTTATTTTCCTTGTCTATTTCATAGCAGGGGGTAAGCCCCTTCCTCTTGCTTAGCGCGTTGCAGTATTCCACGGCATCGTACCAGCTGACGTGTTCAACCGGCTTTTCATCCCCTTTGAATTCGCTGGGGTTGTTTCCTGTAACGTCAAGATACTCCTTCTGGGTAACCGGATGGTCACACATTACAAAGCTGGACAAGGTTACGCTATGAACAGGAGCAAATTCTTCGCTTCCCATGTTGAATGTTCCGCCCTCAACAAAGACATATCCGCTTTCCGGCATGGGATTTTCTGTCTGGATAAAAATCTGCTCTGTCTGGCTGGACTGGTCTACTGCATCATCTTTTGGCTTACTGAATTTTTTAAAAAACATGTATCAAACTCCTCTTATGCTGAATACCTTAATTATAACACGCAGTCCGAAAAAATCAAAATTGACCCCAACTATTTTACCGGGTAGTTGTCAAAGCCTGCGGCCTTCATCTTTTGGGAAATGTTGCCAGCCTTGTTTTCGTCTACAACAACAACGTAATAGGTTTTTCCCGATGCGCGGGTTTCTGTGTAGTAGTATGCGTCAAAGCCTTTTTTCTTTAGGCGGTCGATTAAATCCTGGGCGTTTGCCTTTACCCCAAAGAAGCCTGCCTGGAAGCGCACCTTTGAGCCAAGTACTTCTGCCCCAGCTGGTGGATTTGCCTTGCCGGAAGAAGACGGGGCTTTTGCGGATGATTTTTTTTCTTCAGCGGAATCTTTTTTTGAAGAGGCTGCTTTTTCTTCGGGGGCCTTTTTGTCTACGGATGATTTTTCGGCGGACGGATTTTTTTCTGCGCCAGGCTTGCTTTCTGAAACAGAAGAATTTGTAGCGGCAGAGTCGGTATATTCGGTTTCTGCAAAGCCTGACTTGGGGTAGACTGAGCGGGGAACAAAGTACCAGAATGGAACGTTTGCAATCTGTACGTCTCCCTTGATTACGGCGTATTCTGCGGAAAGGGGATATTTTTTTCTTAGCGCCTCGGAGTATTCTTTTTTGTCTGTAAGGAACCAGAGTGTAAACAAAACTGCCGGACGCACGTATTCCATGGAGCTCATGGAAGCGTATGCGGTAAGTATGTCTATTGAATCAGAAGCCTCGGAATAGT
>Ga0310695_10005045_pt1 | contig 23435 bp, 26 predicted proteins | sample RumenRJG_04DNA_FD_203882 | JGI IMG/M metagenome (GOLD analysis project Ga0310695, IMG submission 203882) | Bovine rumen microbial communities from Lethbridge, Alberta, Canada - RJG_04 (v2) (version 2) | ecosystem: Host-associated > Mammals > Digestive system > Stomach > Rumen | place: Canada...
TTACCTGACCGCCTGTCAATACAGCTATATCTCTGAGCATTTCTTTTCTTCTGTCGCCAAAGCCGGGAGCTTTTACGCCTACACATGTAAATGTACCTCTGAGCTTGTTCAAAATAAGAGTTGTCAAAGCCTCGCCCTCAATATCTTCTGCAATGATAACAAGCTTTTTGCCCGACTTAACGATTTCTTCAAGCAACGGGAGAATTTCCTGTATATTGGAAATTTTCTTATCTGTGATAAGGATATAAGCGTCATCTATGACAGCTTCCATTTTATCAGTATCTGTGCACATATAAGGGGTGATATATCCTCTGTCGAACATCATACCCTCTACAACTTCCGAATATGTTTCAGCGGTCTTTGACTCCTCAACAGTGATTACACCGTCATTGCCCACTTTATCCATAGCCTCAGCGATAAGATTTCCAATAAACTCATCGCCTGCCGAGATAGTTGCAACTCTTGCAATATCCTTTGAACCCTCAACCTGCTTTGAGTTCTTCTTCAAAGTTTCAACAGACACGTCAACTGCCTTTGCGATACCCTTTTTCAAAATCATCGGGTTTGCACCTGCCGTTACGTTCTTCATGCCGTCACGGATAAGAGCCTGTGCCAACAGTGTAGCGGTTGTTGTGCCGTCACCTGCAACGTCATTTGTCTTTACAGACACTTCTTTTACAAGCTGTGCACCCATGTTTTCAAATGCGTCATCAAGTTCGATTTCCTTTGCAATCGTCACACCGTCATTTGTGATAAGCGGTGCACCGAATTTCTTATCAAGAACGACATTTCTGCCTTTCGGTCCAAGTGTAATTTTAACTGTGTTTGCAAGCTGGTCAACACCGTTCAAAAGTGCTTTTCTTGCTTCCTCACCGTATATAATCTGCTTTGCCATGATAATTCCCTCCAATATATTACTCAACTACCGCAAGTATATCAGACTGACGAACGATTGTATATTCCTCACCGTCAAGCTTTACTTCCGTACCCGAATACTTGCTCGTTATAACCTTGTCGCCCACGTTTACATACATGGTAACTTCCTTGCCGTCAACCATTCCGCCCGGTCCTACTGCAACTACTGTTGCAAACTGCGGTTTCTCCTGTGAAGCGGCTGTAAGCACGATACCGCTTTTAGTCGTTTCCTCTGCTTCCTCTGCCTTTACAACTACTCTATCCAACAACGGTTTAATAGTCATAGTATATTGCCTCCTTTTAAGCAATCTTTTCTGTACTTGATTTATTTTAGCACTCTCTTTCCCCGAGTGCTAAAAGTATTGTATAACATTTCTCCGAAAAAATCAAGTACTATTTGAAAATTTTTCATATAAACTTTAAATATATACTCCCCGAGAACATGAAATTATTCCAAAAATCCCATGAAAACAAAAAACCGACTGTTCAGACAGTCGGATTTTCTCTATTTTACGACAAAAGTGCCATGTTTGTTAGGCGGAAATTCCTTTACCGTAACAGAACCCGTTTCTTCATCAATTTCAATCGTGCTGTATTGTCCCGCATATCCGACAGAACCCGGATTTAAAAGTATCATATTGCTTTCAAGTACGGTAAGCTGTTGATGGGTGTGACCGAAAGTGACTATATCGGCATTTTCATGCTGTCCCAGATACGCAAGCTGCATAAGACTTTCTTTTACTCTCTGCACATGACCGTGAGTGATAACAAACTTTTTTCCTGCAATCGTGACGGCTATTACAGTAGGAAATTCACAGCACCAATCGCAGTTTCCCTTGACGCAATAAAAAGTCTTATCCCGGTAATGCCTGCGTACATCATTTATATCATTGTGACCGTCACCGCAAAATATAACCGCTTTTGCGTCATGGTGCTTTCTCAAAGCCTTTTCCATGTCGAAATGGTTGCCGTGAGAATCCGAAAAAACAATAATTTTCATTTCAAAAACCCCCTAAACAATGCATAATTCATAATGCATAATTCATAATTTCCATTGAACGATACATATATATAAAAGACGGAAAAAGTGAGGTGAGAGTAATGGAAAAATTCGATAAAGATAATACGGAAAAACTTTTTAACAGCCTTTCGCCCGAACAGCAAAAACAAGTGCAAAATATACTTTCCGACAAAAACAAAACAGAGGAAATATTAAAAAGTCCTCAGGCACAGGCAATTCTAAAAAAACTTATGGGAGGGAAATAAAATGGAGGACCTGTCCCGTAAAATAAACGAACTTCTGGGCGACCCTCAAATGATGGAACAAATCAAAGGGCTTGCAGGACTTCTCGGACAATCCCACGAACAGCCTAAGCCCGAACCTCAAAATAACATTTCCCCTCTCGGAAGTGCAGTAGATCCAAATATGCTTGGAACGATGATGAAAATAGCCCCTCTCTTGCAGTCGGCAGGCGGTGAAGATGACAGTACAAGGCTTTTGAAAGCATTGAAACCCTTTCTGAAAGGCGACCGTGCAAACAGAATTGACGGTGCAATCAGAATGATGAGCTTTATGAAAATGCTGCCGCTGCTCAAAAATTCGGGCATAAACCTATTTTGAGAGTGGAGTGTGGAGAGTGAAGAGTGGAGTTGTTTGAGAAAAGTCCGAGTTCACAACTGCTTCACTCTCAACTCTCCACTCTCAACTCTAATAAAAGGGCGGTGATGATATGACAGAAAGTGAAATGCGTAAAATGCAGGAGGAGGCAGTGAAACGTGCAGAGGAAATGCAGAACCGTGCAAAAGCACATATAAACCGTCAGCCCGAACAGCCTCCTCCCCCTATGCCGCAAAAAGAAAATCTTACAGAGAATATGCCAAAAATGCCGCCCGAAAAGCCTAAGGAGGAAACAGGCGGCATATTTGAAACGCTTATGAAAGACAAGGAAAGAACTCTTATTCTTTCACTTATACTTCTTTTAATGGACGAACAGACCGACAACAGCCTTATATTAGCCTTACTCTATCTGCTGATATAAAATAGTGTGGAGTGTTGGGAGTGAAGAGTGGAGTTATCACAATTTTCGGTGTTTTGGAGAGAAGTTTGAGTTCACAACTGCCCCACTCTCAACTCTCCACTCTCCACACTCAATTTCTTACTTGTCCGTCACCTTCAATGATGAACTTCATGGAGGTGAGTTCATTCAGTCCCATAGGACCTCTTGCATGGAGTTTTTGAGTGGAAATGCCAATTTCTGCACCAAGTCCGAACATTCCCCCGTCAGTAAAGCGTGTCGATACATTGACGTAAACAGCCGCTGAGTCAACCGTTGCAGTGAATATCTTTGCATTCTTGTAGTCTTTTGTTACAATGCATTCACTGTGACCTGTGGAGTATTTGGCAATATGTTCCGTTGCTTCCGAAAGTGATGATACAACTTTTACAGCTAATATATAATCGCCATATTCCGTGTCCCAGTCAAGCTCCGTTGCAGGCACAACGCTTTCACCGAGAATTGCCCTTGTCTTTTCGCACCCACGCAGCTCAACATTTTTTTCATCAAGCCTTGCCTTTATCACGGGCAGGGCTTTTTCTGCAACGTTTTCATGTACAAGTATCGTTTCAATCGCATTGCATACAGACGGTCTGGAAGTCTTTGCATTATAGATAATATCAGCCGCCATATTGATGTCTGCACTTTCATCTACATATACATGACAGTTTCCCGCACCTGTTTCAATGACAGGCACTTTTGCATTTTTTACAACAGCCTGTATCAATCCCTTTCCGCCACGGGGAATGAGTACATCAAGATAATCTGTCAATTCCATGAGTTCAATAGAGGACTGTCTTGAAGTATCCTCGATAAGCTGCACGGAATTTCTGTCAAGACCTGCACTTTCAATAGCGTCCTGCATGATATAAGTAATGCACTTGTTGGAGTTGATAGCCTCCTTACCGCCACGAAGTATGACAGCATTACCGCTCTTTAAGCAGAGTACAGCCGCATCAGCCGTTACATTCGGTCTTGCCTCAAATATAATTCCGATTACGCCCAGAGGTACACGCACTTTTGTAATTTCCATTCCGTTAGGTCTTGTGCTGCCCGAAATAACAGTTCCTATCGGGTCGGGCAAGGCTGCAACTTCCAATACACCGTCAGCAATGCCGTCAATTCTTTTTTCATCAAGTTTAAGCCTGTCAAGGAGTGAGGCGGAAAGACCGTTTGCAACACCGTTATCAAGGTCAATTTTGTTTGCAGAGATGATTTTTTCCGCATTTTCTCTGAGAGCCTTTGCAATCGCTTTAAGAGCGTCATTTTTCTTTTCGCCTGCGGTGAGCAAGGTTCTTGAAGCAATTTTCGCTTTTTTTCCCATTTCCTGAATTGTGGTCATAAGTTTAACCTCCGATTTTTTTGAAATATGAGAATATCATAGCATAAACACACGGAAAAATCAATCACCGTCAGCTTTAAAATTATAGACAGGCTTAATAATTTGCGTGATTTCGGCAGTATCGGAAATATTGTCAACAATATCATTCATGGACTTGTAAGCCATAGGACATTCATCAAGCGTTGCACGGCTCACGGAAGTAGTATAAATGCCGTTCATCTGCTTTTTGAACTCCGACACGGTGAAATTCTGTTTAGCGTCTGAACGTGACATCAAGCGACCTGCACCATGCGGTGCGGAGAAATTCCAGTCGGGATTTCCCTTTCCCACGCAGATAAGAGAACCGTCACGCATATTTATCGGAATAAGAATTTTTTCGCCTTTCCGAGCCGATACAGAGCCTTTTCTCAAAATCATGTTGTCGGTGTCAATGTAGTTGTGGATAGTGGTGAATTGTTCTGTAACGTGGAGTTTCATGCCCGAGATAATTTCGTCAATCATGGCTTTTCTGTTGAGCATGGCGAATTTCTGGACTATTTTCATATCGTGAATGTAATCTTCAAAAAGCTGATTTTCCACGTAAGCCAAATGTTTGGGAACATCTGTATGTTTCGTGTGAGTGAGTTTTGTCAGTTCTTTTTGAATTTGCTTTTCCTTGCCCTGAGATTTGAGGGCGGAAATAAGTTCATCAATTTCCTTTTGCGAGGACTGATTGAGAATTTTATACGCTTCAAGCTGATAATATTTTGCAACCTGCAAACCGAGATGACGTGAACCCGAATGAACGACTATATAAAATTTGCCGTTGTCATCTACATCTGCTTCAATAAAGTGGTTGCCCCCACCGAGAGTGCCAATGCTTAAAAGTGCCTTGTTATAATTGATATGATTAAAACAGCGGAGGTCAATCAAATCGACTTGTTCGGCATATTTATGGGGCTTTTGGCGAATGGCAAACCCCGAAGGAATTTTCTGATAAATCAGCTTGTCGAGTTTTTGGAGTTCGAGCCAGCTTTCTTTAATTTTAATTGTTTCCATACCACAGCCAATATCTACACCAACTAAGTTAGGGACAATTTTATCTGTAATAGTCATGGTTGTGCCAATCGTACAGCCTGCCCCTGCATGAACGTCGGGCATGATACGGATAGTCTGATTTTGTGACATGGGCTGGTTGAGGAGTTCTATAATTTGCGTAATAGCGTTCCGGTCAATAACGTTTGTAAAGACCTTTGCAGAGTTGTATTTTCCGTTTAAAATAATCATAGTGCATAATCCTTTCTTGAACGTCGTAATTTCTGTCAAAGTCATTCCGAACGAAGTGAGGAATCTTGCAAAGATTCTTCGTCACTTCGTTCCTCAGAATGACATTAGGGTAATAGTTTAGCCTGTAAAAATGCAATAAAAAAACGTTCCCGCACAAAACAGGAACGTGAAATCGCATTGTAAACGGTATTATTGACGGAAATCTTTATTCCGATTACACGGCATGGGAATAAAGTCTAACCTATCAACGCTTTCCGTACAGGCAAATTTTATGTTTCTGCTTGCAAGATATATGGAGTTTTGTGAATATGTTTATATATTTCGGCATAAAATTCACCCTCTTTCTAAAATTATGCTGATATGGTAGCACGTTTCAAAACATTTGTCAAGAGATTTGAATAAATTCATTAAAAATGACGATAATTCAATAAAAACAAAGGGGCGGAGTTCATGCACAATATAGTAATATGCGGAGATACAGGCAAAAGAAAACTAACTGAAACGATTGTCAATATATGCAGTAAAAATGGCGGAGTGCTTGTATGTGACGGAGAAAAACTTTACGAAACAAGTCAAAACCCGAGATTTTTTATTGCGACTGACATTAAAAAAATTGACACTAAAAGTATCGTTGTTCTTGGCGAAGATGTCGGAGATATTCAAATAAGAAATGAATTTGCAGTTATCGTTGAGGGGGAAAATATGAGGGGATTGGAGATTTTAAAAAATCAGGGGTGCAGAAATGTCCTGACGTGTTCAACGAACAGCAGAGCAACATTGAGTATGTCAAGTATGTATCCCGAAAAAATAGTAAGTCTGCAAAGGGCGGTAAAAACGCTTGACAGCAAAATGATAGAGCCATGTGAATTCAAAATTTCATGTGGCGAAGATGAGATATATCCCGTATTGGCGACAGGCGGAATAATGATTTTGAGCGGTTTTGAAAGCCGATGAAAACAATTCACGAATAATTATGCATTATGAATTATGAATTGATATGAATGATTGACAAACATAATAAAAGAATGTAAAATGTAAATATCGAAATGGGGTGAGTTTGTGGAAGAAAAAGAACCGATAATCGTATTTGATAAAGTCACTAAAGTTTACACTCTTTACAAAAACAGTCGTGAACAGTTTGCGGCATTGTTTTATAATTCAAAGAAATTCAAAAGGCACAAGGCTCTTGAAGATGTAAGCTTCACGATAAGAAAAGGCGAATCTGTCGCCATTATCGGCAGAAACGGTGCAGGAAAATCAACTGTATTAAAAATGGTTACGGGAGTTGCCTTTCCGACAAAGGGAAAAGTCTATGTAAAAGGCAGAGTTTCGGCACTTCTGGAGTTGACGGCAGGATTTGTCCCCGACATGACGGGCAGGGAAAATATACAATTTAAATGCTATGTGCTTGGACTGAAAGGTGACGAAATAAAGGAAATTGAAGAAAAGGCAATCGAATTTGCAGACTTGGGCGAATACATAGACCAGCCTGTCAGAACTTATTCTTCGGGTATGCGTGTTCGATTGGGATTTGCAATCAACATCAATACCAATCCCGACATACTTGTAATAGACGAAGCTTTGAGTGTGGGAGATGCCAATTTCAAGAAAAAATGCAAGGACAAAATTTCCGAACTGATTAGCCAAAATATAACTGTCATCTATGTAAGCCATAGCAAAGATATACAGGATTTCTGCGACAGGTGCATTTATCTGCAAAAAGGCAAGGTCATTTTTGACGGCACTATGCAGGAAACTCTTGAAAAATATCCCGAATTTGCCAAGTAATGAAAAAATTATATAAATATATTCCAAAATTTATTTTTTCCTATTGAAAAAATGCATGAAATGTTATAAAATAGTAGATGATAAAAAGTGCGGGGTGCGAAAAAGTTCGTTCTGCACTTTCAATAATAATCTGAAAGGATGTTATAGAGATGAACTATCTTAACAAAAAGACAGTCGAGGATATCGACGTAGCAGGCAAAAAAGTTCTTGTACGCTGTGACTTCAATGTACCGTTTGACGGAGAGGGAAATATTTCCGACCCGAAGCGTATAGACGAGGCTATGAAAACTATCAAGTACCTTGTTGACCACAAAGCAAAAGTAATTCTTTGCTCACATCTCGGCAGACCAAAGGGCGAATTCAATATGAAATATTCACTCGCACCCGTTGCCGCATATCTTTCAAAGGCTCTCGGCTTTGAAGTAAAAATGGCTAAGGACGTTGTAGGCGAAAGTGCAAAAAGCATTGCCGAAAGCCTTAAAGACGGTGAAGTGGAACTCATTGAAAATGTTCGTTTCCATAAAGAAGAAGAAAAGAACGACCCCGAGTTCTCCAAGAAATTGGCTGACCTTGCAGAAATATATGTAAATGACGCATTCGGCACAGCTCACAGAGCTCACGCTTCCACAGCAGGCGTTGCTGACTACCTCCCTGCAGTATGCGGCTACCTCATTCAGAAAGAAATCTCTGTAATGGGCGGTGCTTTGGCAGACCCCAAAAGACCTTTCGTTGCTATTCTGGGCGGTGCAAAAGTATCCGATAAAATCGGTGTCATTACAAACCTCCTTGACAAAGTTGATACTCTTATCATTGGCGGTGGTATGGCTTATACATTCATGAACGCTCTCGGCTATTCAATCGGCACATCTATTTGCGAGGCTGACAAAGTTGAATTAGCTAAAGACATCATGGCAAGTGCAAAAGAAAAGGGCGTAAACTTCCTTATACCCGAAGATACAGTAGTTGCAACCGAATACAAGCCCGACGCTGAATATAAAGTAGTCAATTCTTCCGAGATTCCCGACGGCTGGATGGGACTTGATATAGGTCCTAAGACAAGAGAAAAGTTTGCAAAAGCTCTTGAGGGTGCAGGTACGGTTGTATGGAACGGACCTATGGGCGTTTCTGAGTGGGAAAACTTTGCAGCAGGTACTATCGCAGTTGCAAAGGCAGTTGCAGAAAGCGGCTCTATTTCCATCATCGGTGGTGGCGACTCCGCAGCAGCTGTTGAAAAGCTCGGCTATGCAGACAGAATGACACATATTTCAACAGGCGGTGGTGCTTCTCTTGAATTCCTTGAGGGCAAAATTCTTCCCGGTATTGCTTGCCTCAACGAAAAATAATTAGCAATTAGCAGTTAGCAATTAGCAATGAATTGCTTTCCGCAAGTTGTTGATAAAATAAGATTGTAGTTTAAATTGGCATTTGTGCATATTGGTGGTGGCAAAAATAATTGCTCATTGCTAATTGCACATTGCTGATTGGTTCGGGGCAGGGCGGCAAAATGCCTTGTCCCGCCTTTTAGAGTGTGGAGAGTTAAGAGTGGAGTTATTATGAAACCCAACTTTTCACCGAAACACAAGTTTATATTGAAATTAAAAAGTGGATTTTGAGAATGAAGTTGGAACTGCAATAACTCCACTCCCCACTCTCAACACTCCACTCTGATAAAAGGAGATTGTTAAAATGGACAAGTCACTTAGAAAAACGATATTGGCAGGCAACTGGAAAATGAATAAGACTCGCCCCGAAGCTAAGGCTCTTATCGAGGGCATTAAGCCTCTTGCCGAAAATGCAGATTGCGAAGTAGTAATATGCGTGCCTTTCACAAACCTCGAAACAGCAGTTGAAATGACAAAAGGCACTAATATCAAAGTCGGTGCTGAAAACGTTCACTTTGAAAAGAGCGGTGCTTTCACAGGCGAAATTTCCGCTGATATGCTTACCGAAATAGGCGTTGAATACGTTATTATCGGTCACAGCGAAAGAAGACAGTATTTCGGTGAAACTGATGAAACCGTCAACAAGAGAACAAAGGCAGCTCTTGCGGCAGGCTTGAAACCTATCGTATGCGTAGGCGAACTCCTCTGGGAAAGAGAATGCGGCATTACGGAAGAAGTCGTTGCAAGACAAATTAAACTTGATTTGTTTGATGTAAGTGCAGATGACGTTAAAAAGACTGTTATCGCTTATGAGCCTGTATGGGCTATCGGTACGGGCAAAGTTGCTACTTCCGAGCAGGCTGAAGAAGTTTGCAAGCTTATCCGTGACACCCTCGCTAAACTCTATTCTCAGGAAGTTGCAAACGCTGTTACCATTCAGTATGGCGGTTCTATGAACCCTGCTAACTGTGAAGAACTCCTTGCACAGTATGACGTTGACGGTGGATTGATTGGCGGTGCTTCTCTCAAAGCGGAACAGTTTGGTGTACTTATCGCAGCAGCAAGCAAATAAGCTGAGTGCCTTACAAAAGTTTTATAAAAAGGTGGAAATCAAGAAATGAAAAAACCTGTAATGTTGATAATAATGGACGGCTTTGGAATAGGCACAAATTACGGTAATGCCATAAGAACCGCTAATAAACCAAATCTGGAAAAAATATTCTCCACAAATCCTACAACCCTTATTGCCGCTTCGGGAATGGACGTAGGTTTGCCTGACGGACAAATGGGTAATAGTGAAGTCGGTCATACAAATATGGGTGCAGGCAGGGTTGTTTATCAGGAATTGACGAGAATTACAAAGGCTATACAAGACGGCAGCGTTTTGAAAAATGAAGTGCTTGTAAAGGCTATGGAAAATGCAAAAGGTGAGGGTAAGGCTCTGCATTTAATGGGTTTGATGTCACCGGGCGGAGTGCATAGCCATATTACTCACATCTACGGCATAGTTGAAATGGCTAAAAAAATGGGTGTCAAGAAAGTATGGCTTCACGCTTTCCTTGACGGCAGAGATGTTCCCCCCTCAAGTGCAAAGGACTATGTAGCAGAGTGTAAGGCAAAGTTGGAAGAAATAGGCGTAGGCAAAATTGCAACCGTATCGGGCAGATATTACGCAATGGACAGAGATAACAACTGGGATAGAGTTGAAAAGGCTTATGCAGCACTTGTATATGGTGAGGGTGTAAAAGAAAACGATGCTGTTGAGGGTATTGCAAATTCCTATGCAAACGGTGTTACAGATGAATTTGTCATTCCTTTCGTGTGTGAAGAAAATGCAACCATCAATGCAGGCGACAGCGTTATTTTCTGCAACTTCAGACCCGACAGGGCAAGAGAAATTACAAGAACGCTTGTTGATGAAAGCTTTGACAAGTTCGAGAGAAGAAAAGGCTTTTTCCCTCTCAACTATGTATGCATGACACAGTATGACGCAACTATGCCTAATGTAGAAGTTGCTTTCAAACCTCAGTCACTTGTTAATATGTTTGGCGATTATATTTCGTCAAAGGGCATGACACAGCTCAGAATTGCCGAAACGGAAAAATATGCCCATGTAACATTCTTCTTTAACGGTGGTGTGGAAAAAGTTTCCGAAGGCGAGGACAGATGTTTGATACCGTCACCGAAAGTTGCAACTTATGATTTGCAGCCCGAAATGAGTGCATACGAAGTGGCAAAGAATGCTGTTGAGAGAATAGAGAGCGGAAAATATGATGTAATCATACTGAACTTTGCAAACTGCGACATGGTAGGACATACAGGCGTATTTAACGCTGCTGTAAAGGCTGTTGAAGCCGTTGATGACTGTGTAGGACAGGTAGTCAATGCAGTTGTGAAAATGGACGGTGTTGCACTTATCACAGCCGACCATGGTAATGCTGACAAAATGCTTGAAGACGACGGCTCACCGTTCACGGCTCATACAACAAACCTTGTACCGTTCTGTATCGTAAATCACCCGTGCATTCTCAGAGATGGCGGCAGACTTGCCGATATAGCTCCGACTATGTTACAGCTTTTAGGCTTGTCAAAACCCGAAGAAATGGACGGCATAAGCCTTATTAAATGAGGAATGATGAGTGAGGAATGAGGAATTTTTCACTTAACAAAAAAATCGGTTTGCAGATGATTTTTCTGCAAACCGACTTTTTATTTTTCATTGATTATCTCCTCAAATGCATTGGCGGCAGCCTCGCTGTCCGAGGCGACTGCAACAAATACATAAGGATAAACCGTATCCGTCTTGAATTGGGCAAGCTGATTACTGCCCTCTTTGTTTTCGGAATTCTTGGAAGATATATGCTCTGAAATGGCATCTGAAAGTGCAGGTGCGTTTTCTTCGTTGCTTAAACGAAAACAGGCAAGCTCCATGCCCGAATCCGTGCGGTTTGATATGTACATAGATGAATCGGTTATTACACCGTCGGGTATATTATAATATTTCGATATATTTTCATCGGATATTTTGGAAAGATTTTGATAATTCATCTTTTTTATCACTCGAGAAACGATTGTATTTGTGGGAAGATAGGAATTTGAATTTTTTTGTATATTCTGCTGTGCAAGCACTAAAATGACTGTCACGGAAGTCAAAAGTGCAATTACCGCAAGGATAACAACCGTAAGCATAATATTTTGTTTTTGGTTCATAAATTCACCTCGCATAAAAACAATTATTCTGCCAATATTATATAATTTTTTCAAATATATTTCAACTACAATGTTGTAACAATTCAACTATAAATAAGCAAATCTCTGATTTTTCGTGAAGCTGCACAAATATTTGCAGTTCCCGACCCCTCCGTCAAAAATTGACAATTAAAATTGTCAATTTTTGCCACCTCCCCTTTCAGGGGAGGCGAGCCGAGCTTTTGGCATGAAATTAGTTTGTTATAAATTCAAATTGCAAAAAATAAGAAAAATACTACAAATTTACGGCTGCAACTCTTGCCTCCCCTGAAAGGGGAGGTGGCATTTCATCACGTCAGTGATGAAATGACGGAGGGGTCACGAGGGCGGAAATAAAATTTGAAATTGTCTGAAAGTTATCACGTGATATTTTATTTGTGCAACTTTTCAAATTCGCTCATTTATAGAATTAAAAATATATTGACAAACTATACATGTGTGATATAAAATAATTAAAAAAGATAATAGGAGTGTTGAAGATGGAAGACAAAATGCTTTTTATAGCGATATTTTCGGGTATATTTTGCGGTATCGGTCTTATATTTTTAATGGTATCATGGATTATTACGGCAGTCATTGCAGACAGGAAAAAAAATTGTACGTCAAAGGCTGTCGGCACGGTTACGGACCTTGTCAGAAGTACAAACTATCATGACAGGAACAGTCATGCAAGGGGATTTCACCCCGTTGTGCAGTACACGACCGATAAAGGCGAAACTTTATCAGTCACTTCGGCTGTTTCGACAAATCCTCCGAAATATAAAGTCGGAGATATTGTTAATGTAAAGTATGCCCCGAACAAGCCCCAAAAATTTTACATAGACGGTGACAATACCATCAATATAGTCAAAATTGTATTTTTATGTGTTGGTCCGGGGCTGATAGTACTTGGTCTTTTGGTGGGAATACTCGTATTCATACTTGCATAAAAAAGGGGAATGAGAATTTTATTTCTCATTCCTCATTTTTAATTCCTCATTCAAAAAAAGAAATCCGCCCAACCGTTCATGTCATAGATAACCTGCCTACGAGATAAGCAGGTGGGTGCCTGCTCAATGATTTCATACTCCCTTCGTCCGCTGAAACAGCGGGAGGTCTGAAGTCCGTCACCGAAGCCAAGCTCCCGAAATACAATTTGTAGGGTTAAATAGACATTTATACGAATTGGGCAGAACTTTCAAACAATCTGATGTTTTTTTGTATGAATATATTATATAACAAACTGCAGAAAAAATCAAGAGGAAATTTAATGTTTTACAGAAAAATTATTCTTCGTCTGCACCGTCATACATATCGTCATAATCAAATTTTTCTTCAAAGAGTTCTGCAAGGGTATCGAGAAGGGCTTCGTCATCAATTTCCGCAAGCTGAGGCTCACCGTTCTCATCAACAATGTCCTCGAATATCATGTAAACACCCTCGTTATTTTCTTCATCGGGCATTTCAAATAAGGGCATCAATGCATAATAGTGACCGTCTTTGTAGTCAAGCTCCTCGATGATTTCAAATTCATATTCATTTCCCTCGTCATCAAGAAGTGATATAAGATTAGCGTCATACATTTCATTTTCAAGTTCCTGTTTGCTCATAGCGGACATCTCCTTTTTAATAAAAATTACTATCTTATTTTATTATAAATATTTCAATAAGTCAATACAAAATTTCACTTCTCGGATTTTTTTGACTTCCGGTTAATGCTTTCATTCATTTTTACAAACATATTGGAAAGCGGTTTGTAAATCAGCATGGTGACAACAGCGTCAATCATGCCTTTCACAAACGTGAACGGAAGATTGAATATGATAAGCGATTTAATAAGATTGTCGGAGGCAGGGAGAATTGTTTTATACATTCCTATAATCACATTCATGTCACCGCCTGCCCAAAGCTGTGCATAAGCAGGATAAACGATAAAATAATTGATAACTACACTTAAAGCGGACATTGCCAATGCCCCCGCTATGCAGGCAATAAGAGCCGTTTTTTTCGTTTTCTTGTGCTTATATATCATTCCTGCCGTGAACGCAAATACCGCACCGAAAAGAAAATTGGCAAACTCCCCCACTCCCACCGAAGAACCAAACGGCAAATGTATGATATTCTTCAAAAGGCATATTATCACTCCATAAATCGGAGATATGACAAATGCTCCTATCAATTCGGGAATGTCCGAAAAGTCGATTTTAAGGAAAGACGGCACAAACGGAACAGGCATTTCAATATACTGCAGTACAACGGCAACCGCTGTAAGCATGGCAGTAATTGCAATTTTGGTAATGTTGTTTTTGTTTCTGGAAACGCTTTGATTTGTCATAGGAAAAACCTCCAAATAATTTTTTTTTGCTGTCAACAAAAAAAGCCCCCGTGTATAAAAACAGGGGCATACTTGATTACACAAAGATGTATAGAAATATCTTCTTTCATCCGGACTTTGACCGTCGGCATTGGAATTACACCAATTCAGCAAAATAAATTCGCTCGTGGGCTTTAACCACCGGTGAGGAATTGCACCTCGCCCCGAAGACAGCATTTTTTTAATTTCAAGTGCATTATATCACCGATAATATAATATGTCAAGCATTATTTTTATTGATTTTCTTTGAAAGATAATATATAATAGATTTTCGGAGGGATATTATATGAAACTTTATGAAAAGACACTTGAAAAAAAAGAAATATTCAATGGCAGAGTTATTCACGTTACGGAGGAAGTTGCAGAACTTGAAGACGGTACAAAGGCTTTAAGAGAAGTTGTCGGACATCCGGGCGGTGTATGCATAGCGGCACTTACCGAAAATGATGAACTGCTGTTTGTAAAGCAATTCCGCTATCCGTATAAAGAGGTATTGCTTGAATTGCCCGCAGGCAAGCTTGAAAAAGGTCAAACGCCCCTTGAAAATGGCAAAAGAGAACTTCTGGAAGAAACAGGGGCTATTGGCAGAGAATATATGACATTGGGTAAACTCTATCCAAGTCCGGGCTATTGCGGAGAAATTATACACCTGTATTTCTGCAAAGTACATCAATTTGAAAAGCAGCACCTTGATGAAGATGAATTTCTTGACTTTGAGAAAATCCCCTTGAAAAAAGCAGTGGAAATGGTTTTGAATAACGAAATAGTCGATGCAAAGACACAGACGGCAGTTTTAAAGACAGCTATGCTTTATAAAAGTCTGACGGACAAAGACGGTGATATTACATGATAAATCCGATAGTCATAATAATAACAGTTTCTTTCATACTCTCGATAATAGTAGTATGTGTGATAAACAAGCCCAGAAAACCTATTATAACCGCAGCAATGATATTATTACTTATATTTTATCTGACAGTCACGTTTATGATAGACAGTGCTATAACAGGTACAGGCGGAAATGAACAATTGAAGGGTTTTATAAGCTTCATTGTCATGAAAGACAATCCAAGTTACAACGAACTTGCAGCGTCTTTCAATACGTTTATGAAATTTGATATAGTGTTTGTGGTAACGGCACTTTTATCAATGTTTGGAGAAATCATGCTTATATTCAGAAAGGACACAAAAAAATGAACTCCATAGGCGTATATATCCATATACCGTTTTGCAGGAGAAAATGCCCCTACTGTGACTTTTATTCTATCGGCTATTCCGCTGAAAAGGCTGATATATATACGGAAAAAGTGTGCAGTTCAATCAGATATTTCGGTGAGAGTATCCGCAGAAATGCAGATACTCTTTATTTTGGCGGAGGCACTCCCAGTATAATCGGTGCAGACAGGCTATGCAAAATGGTAAAAGAAATCAAAGAAAATTTCGACTTTTCCAACAATCCCGAAATAACTGTTGAAGTCAATCCCGAAAAGGAAAATATCGACTTTGACAAAATGAGAAAAAATGGTATCAACAGAATTTCAATAGGCTTGCAGTCGGCAAATGACAGCGAATTGAAAATTCTCGGCAGACTTCATAACGTCAAACAGGCTGAACTCTGCATAGACAGGGCAAAAAGTGCAGGCTTTCAAAATATATCCCTTGACCTAATGACATCAACTCCTACACAAACAAAATACTCCCTCGAAAAATCCATAGAATTTTGTGCAAAAAAAGATGTACAGCATATTTCTGCATATATCCTCAAAATAGAACAAGGAACGCCATATTATAATATCAAAGAAACTCTCGATATATGTGACGAAGACGAACAGGCGGAAATGTATCTTTTTACAGTCGAAAAGCTGAAAGAATACGGCTATCATCAATATGAAATATCCAATTTCTGCAAATCGGGCTATGAAAGCAAACACAATTTAAAATATTGGCATGACGAGGAATATATAGGCATAGGAACTTCTGCACACTCTTTTGTAAACGGAAAAAGATTTTATTTTCCACGCTCATTTGAGGACTTCTACAATTTAAAAACCGTTTCAGACGGTGAGGGCGGAAGTAAGGAAGAATTTATCATGCTTGCATTAAGGCTCTCTGAGGGACTGACGGAAAAACGATATAAAAACAGATTTGGCGAAAGCATTCCCGAAGTTTACAAAAATAATGCAGCCAAATTTTCAAAACTCGGCTTTCTTGAAATCAACTCAGACGGCATAAGACTTATGCCGAAAGGCTTTCTTGTATCAAATTACATCATTTCCGAAATACTCGGATAAATACAAAAAACGGACTGTTTTTTTGCAGTCCGTTTTTTCGTGTTTACTTCATATAACCCCTATTTATTACCAATTAACGTACACATCAAGAGTTATGTGGTCACCGCAGCCGCAGTCATAAACTTTACCTGCCTTGCCGAAAGGTGTTGATACAACTGTACCTTTGGGAAGAAAATCGCTTGCAAGACAAATATAGTCGTTTTCGTCACATACATAGCCATTATAATCTGTGTGTCTGCCGGGAATGTCAAGACCTCCGCCCGGAAGAACCTGCTCACTGTAATAAGTCCATCTGTAATCGCCCCAGAATTCCACGCCGTCAAAACGGAAATTACTTGCGGCAATTATTTCATCATAATAGCTGTCTGTATCATATTCATATTCAACAACATCTTCAATATCTTCTGTGTAGTCTGCCTCTGCATAATAGCTTTCTTCTATCTCTGCATACTCATACTCAATCAAATAATCGGAGTGCATATAGTAAACTTCATCATTATAAACAACCTGACTCCAACCGTTGTCAAGCTTGCATATTCTCTGTACAGGGGTGTCGGGTGCAACAACATCTATAATCGCTGCATCAAGGCTCGGAGCTTCTCTGACTCTGAGATAGTCTGTTGTGTAAACAGTAGTATAATTATAAGCAGATGCAGAACATACCGAAATCGAGCCTGCAACAGCAAGTGCGGAAGTGATATCTAAAACTTTAACTAAACTTTTCATAACAAAGTCCTCCTTGTTTCAAAAAACAATCATCAACTAAACTCTTTAATTTCTTTCAACGTGTTATATCTTAAACGATTTTGAAACATTTGTCAAGCATTTTATTACAATTTTGTAATCTTGGTTAAAATACACCAAAAGTTTTAAGCCGTGAGATATAAAAGATGTAGCAAAAAGCTGATAAAATTTCGCAAAAATACAGAAAATCTCAGTATTCGACAAGTTAAAAAAATGTTACAGAGGGACAAAATTCGTTATTTTTATTATAATAAAAATGATATAAATATAGAAAAAGACTTCGGAGGAATTGACATGGCATTAACAGCGGTAAAGTCTGCCAATGCATACAGGGCATTGTGCAGAGTTCTCGAAAGAAATGAAATCATACATGAATGTGATGAAAAAAATTGGTGTGTAAAGTGCAGCGTATCGGGAAATGAAACGGACTTTCAATTTGCCTTTGTGATAGAACCTTCAAAAATGCTGATAAAACTTTATGTCTTTCTCGACATAGACTTATCGCAGGCAAGCATTTCCGAACTTTCTTTTGCTTTATGCGTGATAAACGACAGCTTGTCAGACGGACATTTCTGTTTTGACAGGTCGGGCACAAGCCTGTATTTTAAAATAACCGCAAGCTTTTACAACTCCTTTACAGACGAATCCGTATTTGAATACCTCCTTTCAGCCGCTGCCGAAAGTACAGAAGAATATTATTCCAAAATAAAGGGCATAACCGAAAAAATACAGGCATATAAAATAATGGACAGAAATTTGTATTGATAAACGGAGTGAGTGAGATTGTATGTTGTGTTCAAGCGAAAGACCATAGTATATGTATTATCGGGCGTACTTGTACTTTTCATGGGAATTGTGATAATATCGGGAATGACGGCAAACAGGGCTGTTATGACAAATGCAGATGTGAATTGGGGATTGAGTTTCAATTCCGCTGACGGCATACCTACGGGAAATGCAAGTGCGGAGAAATTGAAAACTTACAACGCATACTACACGGGTGACACCAAAGATAAAAAAATATACCTAACATTTGACGCAGGATATGAAAACGGCTATACAGAAAAAATACTTGATGTACTTAAAAAACACAATACAAAAGCAACGTTTTTTCTTGTAGGAAATTTTCTTGAAACGTCACCCGAACTCGTCAAACGTATGGCAGAGGAAGGGCATATCGTGGGAAATCATACGATGACACACCCCGATATGTCTGCCATATCGGACATGGAGAGTTTTAAAAAAGAAATAGAGGGCGTTGAAAATCTTTACAAAGAAGTCACGGGAAAAAGTCTGTTAAAAATATATAGACCCCCTCAGGGAAAATACAGCGAAGATAATTTGAGAATGGCACAGGAATTAGGCTATAAAACAATCTTCTGGAGCCTTGCCTACGTTGACTGGTATAATGACAATCAGCCTACAAAAGAACAGGCTTTTGATAAGCTTATCCCTCGCATTCATAACGGGGCAATCGTTCTCCTGCACAGCACTTCCAAAACCAATTCCGAAATACTTGACGAACTCCTTACAAAATGGGAAGATATGGGATATATCATCTCTCCCATTACCGAACTCCTTGCAAAATAAAAATGTCGGCAGAAAAAATCTTCTGCCGATATTTTTTTATTCGTCATCATCTGTATTTTCCGTGAGGAAATTTTCAAAGTAGTCAACAGCATCTATCTTTTCATTGTCTGCCATTCCGTTTGAAATGAAATTAACATAGTCCTCTGCATTGTAATTGATTTTTTCGGGCTTTTGCGAACCGTCACGAATATCAAACTTATCTTTCAAGAACATCACCCCTTTTTAATTCATAATTAAGAATGCATAATGCATAATGGTCTTAGTGAACGCAACTCAATTATGAATTATGCATTATAAGGAGTGTTCCCGAAATTATTTCTCCATATTCTCCAAATCCGCAAGATTATAGGGGGTCTGCTTTTAATTCATAATTAAGAATGCATAATACATAATGGTCTTGGTGAACGCAACTCAATTATGAATTATGCATTATGAATTATGCATTATAAGGAGTGTTCCCGAAATTATTTCTCCATATTCTCCAAATCCGCAAGGTTGTATGGAGTTTGCTGATAAACATAGTAATTTAACCAATTTGAATAAAGTATGGTTGCATAACTTCTCCATGTCAGTGCAGGCATGGAACGAGGGTCATTTCCCGTAAAATAATTATATGGAATTTGCGGGTGCAAACCCTTGTTGACATCACGATAATATTCATTATAGAGAGTGTTTCTGTCATACTCCGCATGACCGAATACAAAAAACTGTCTGCCGTTCCTGTTGGCAACGATTGAAACTCCTGCCATGTTGGAATATGCGAGAATTTCAAGTTCATCAAATTTCTGTATGTCGGAACGGTGTACTCCCGTATATCTCGAATGAGGCATAAGTATCTTATCATCAAATCCACGCATTAACGGGTGATAGATATTACTTACCCTGTGAGTATAGACACCCGAAAGCTTTTCGGGAAGCTTATATTTTGGAATACCGTAATGATGATACATAGCAGCCTGTGCACCCCAGCATATATGCATGGTACTGTAAACATTTTTCTTTGACCAGTCCATTACCTGACAAAGCTCCTCCCAATAATCCACTTCTTCATATTCAAGAAGCTCAACAGGTGCTCCCGTAATTATCATTCCGTCATAATACTGATTTTTTATGTCGTCAAAGGTCTTGTAAAAAGCCGTCAAATGCTCCGAAGAAACATTCTTTGATACATGGGTAGCCATTTGCAAAAGCTCTACGTCAACCTGTAAAGGCGAATTTCCCAGAAGTCTTAAAAGCTGTGTTTCCGTTTCTATCTTCGTGGGCATGAGATTGACAATAACAATTTTAAGCGGTCTTATATCCTGTGTGGTAGCCCTCTCATTCGTCATAACAAAAATATTTTCCTGTTCAAGCGTTTTGAGTGCGGGAAGTCCGTCCTGTACTTTTATCGGCATAACATTTCCTCTTCTTTCTCATAATTTCCTTTTCAATTATAACATACAAATCTCTAATTTGCAATTATCAATTATTCCCCCTCAACAAGAACAAAGAGTGAAGAATATTTCTCATTCCTCACTCCTCATTCCTCATTTACTTGGTTTTGCCTATATCCGTGCGGTAATGCACATTCTCAAACGAAATCTTCTTTACGGCATTATACGCTTTTTCAAGTGCTTCATCAAGCGTTGCACCCTTGCCTGTAACACCCAATACACGTCCGCCGTTTGTAAGGAATTTTCCATGCTCCAGTTTCGTACCTGCATGGAATACCTCTGCTCCCTCAACTTGTCCGTTTTCATCAAGTCCCGTTATCTCCAAGCCCTTTTTATATGCCAGCGGATAACCCCCCGATGCCATTACAACACAAGCTGTTGCTTCGTCACTCCACTTTATATCTATATGCGACAATCTTTCATCTATGACAGCCTCGATTATATCAACCAAATCTGTTTTCAATCTCGGCAATACTACCTGTGTTTCGGGGTCGCCAAATCGGGCATTATACTCAATTACTTTCGGTCCGTCGGGCGTTATCATCAAGCCGAAATACAAACAGCCTTTGAAAGTCCTGTTTTCACTGTTCATAGCCGCAACTGTCGGTTCAAATATCGTCTTTCTGCATATTTCAGCGATTTCATCGGTATAATACGGATTGGGACTTATCGTACCCATTCCGCCCGTATTCAAGCCTTCATCATTGTCATAGGCTCTCTTATGGTCTTTTGATGATACCATAGGCTTTAATGCAATACCGTCTGTGAATGCCAGTACGGATACTTCGGGACCTGTCAGAAATTCCTCTACAACAACATTATTTCCCGAATTGCCAAACTTTTTATCTTCCATTATCTCTTTAACAGCCGCTTTTGCCTCTGTCAAAGTCTTTGCAATGATAACGCCTTTACCCAGTGCCAATCCGTCTGCCTTTATGACAACGGGAAAATGTCCTCTCTTTTCAATATACTCTATCGCTTTTGCAGGCTCGCTGAAAGTTTCATATTCCGCTGTCGGTATGCCGTATTTTTTCATCAGGTTCTTTGAAAAAACTTTACTGCTTTCGATGATAGCCGCATTGGCACGAGGTCCAAACGCTCTTATTCCGTTTGCAATAAGCGTATCAACCATGCCGTCAGCTAACGGGTCATCGGGGGCGACAAACACCAAATCAACGGCATTTTCCTTTGAAAATGCTACAATCCCCTCTTTATCCATCGCACTGATATTGATACATTCCGCATCTTTTGCAATACCGCCATTTCCGGGGGCGGCATATATTTTATCTACTTTCGGACTTTCTTTCAGCTTTCTGATAATGGCGTGTTCACGTCCCCCACTGCCTACTACAAGTATTCTCATATATTCCCCTCCATCAATGGTGGAACAGGCGAATTCCTGTAAATGCCATTGTCATGTTATATTTATTGCAGGTGTCAATAACATTGTCGTCACGGATAGAGCCGCCCGGCTGTGCAATATACTGTACACCGCTTCTCTTTGCTCTCTCGATATTATCGCCAAACGGGAAAAATGCGTCTGAACCGAGTGAAACTCCCTCAAATGTTGCCAGCCATGCTTTCTTTTCCTCTTTTGTAAGCGGTTCGGGCTTTACTGTAAAGAACTGCTCCCATACACCGTCAGCGAGTACATCTTCATAATCATCTGAGATATACACATCAATCGTGTTATCCCTGTCGGGTCTGCGGATAGTATCTTTAAACGGAAGTGCAAGCACTTTCGGACATTGACGGAGATACCATATATCAGCTTTATTTCCTGCCAGTCTTGTACAGTGTATTCTTGACTGCTGACCTGCACCGACACCGATAGCCTGACCGTCCTTTGCATAGCATACGGAATTTGACTGCGTATATTTCAGTGTGATAAGTGCTACTATCAAATCACGCTTTGCACTTTCGGGCAAGTCCTTATTTTCCGTCACAATATTTTTCAGCATATCTTCGTCAATTTTCAAATCATTTCTGCCCTGCTCGAATGTAATTCCGTAAACCTGCTTACGCTCTATCTTTTCGGGAACGTAATTGACATCTATTTTAACCACGTTATATGTGCCTTTACGCTTTGATTTGAGAATTTCAAGTGCCTCATCTGTATAATCGGGGGCAATGATACCATCTGAAACTTCTCTTTGAAGCAACAATGCCGTCTGCTTGTCGCAAGTGTCGGACAATGCAACCCAGTCACCGTATGATGACATTCTGTCTGCACCTCTTGCCTTTGCATAAGCACTTGCTATCGGTGACAATTCCAAGTCATCTACAAAATAAATTTTCTTCAAAGTGTCTGACAACTCCGTTGCAACTGCCGCACCTGCGGGACTGACATGCTTAAAAGACGCTGCTGCAGGAAGTCCTGTTGCGGCTTTCAGCTCGCATACCAACTGCCAGCTATTGAAAGCGTCAAGAAAGTTGATATAACCGGGTCTGCCGTTAAGTACTGTTACAGGCAATTCTCTGCCGTCATTCATAAATATTTTTGACGGTTTCTGATTCGGGTTACAGCCATACTTCAATTCCAATTCGTTCATGTTCGTTTCCTCCGATTACTGATTTTTATTGACAATTCTGTCCTCAAATTCGCCTGTTGCAAGGTCAATAAACCTTGTATAAAACGATACTTTATTATCTTCATTAAGAGCGTTCCATACATTGTCGGTAAACTCGTCTATATCCCCCTCGATATTAACAAGAGTAGGTTCACCCTCAAATGACGGAATAGGATTGCCGTCACATTTGTATGTGTGAATAAAATGTCCCTCGCCTGCAACGGGCTGTGCATACTCATAGAAAAATCTCAATGCAGAATTTTCCCTACCGCAATTACTTTTCAAAATAGACATCTTATAAGAGAAATCTCCGTCAGCAAATTCCAATATGCCCGAAATTCTCGGTGTAAAGTTCGGTGGGTCAGGCTCAAATGTGCGTGTTCTCAACGCTTCCTCAAAGGTCTTTCCCTCTAAAATAAAATCCCTTGCGGTATCGGTCTGGTCACCGTTTGTAACGA
>Ga0310695_10005046_pt1 | contig 23434 bp, 19 predicted proteins | sample RumenRJG_04DNA_FD_203882 | JGI IMG/M metagenome (GOLD analysis project Ga0310695, IMG submission 203882) | Bovine rumen microbial communities from Lethbridge, Alberta, Canada - RJG_04 (v2) (version 2) | ecosystem: Host-associated > Mammals > Digestive system > Stomach > Rumen | place: Canada...
GTGGGTTGCCGCTTTGCACCCCGTTGCAAGAAGGCATGCCCCGACTGCAAGAAGAATACCCAGAACATCCGCATTGTAGGCGACCGTCAAGTGAGGTGCGATTATGCTGTCTGATAAACCCGTTGTATTTTCCGCTAAGCGCATCAGCAAGGACTTTGGTGCCGGTAAGACCCTGAAGACCGCCGTGAAGGATGTGTCCTTCGACATCTATGACGAAGAATTCATCTCCATCGTGGGTGGTTCGGGTTGCGGTAAGTCTGTGCTCGCCAAGATCATGCTCGGTCTTTACAAGCCGACTCGCGGCCAGTTCCTGTATCGCGACAAGCCCATCAAGAACCTGAAGGCTCACTGGAACGAAGTGCAGTCCGTGTTCCAGGATCCGTTCGGCTGCTTCAACCAGTTCTTTACCATCCGTAGCCAGCTGGAAGACGCCCTGAACATCCTCAAGGACAAGCCCTCCAAGGAAGAAGTCCGCCGCCGCGTGGACGAAGGCCTGATGGCTGTGAACGTGAAGCCCGAAGATATCGAAGGCAAGTATCCGTTCGAACTTTCCGGCGGTCAGATGCAGCGCATGCTTTTGGCCCGTATCTTCGCGCTCCGTCCGAAGGTGCTGATCGCTGACGAAGCCACCTCCATGGTGGACGCCTGCGTGCGTGCAAACATCCTCGATTATCTCCGCAAGTTGAAAGACGAGCTGAAGATGACCGTGGTGTTCGTGACCCACGATATCGGTCTTGCAAACTACGTTTCTGACCGTATCTTCATCATGCACGACGGTAAGATCGTGAACCAGGGTACTCCGGAAGAAGTGCTCGACAACACGACCGAACCGCACACGCTCAAGCTGCTTGACGATATTCCGGAAGTCCACAAGACCGAATGGATCAAAAACAGCCATCGTTCTAAGAAAGGCTAACAGCCCTGTTTTCCACTGAAAACAGAAAATCACCCCCTGGAAAGACCATTCCGGGGGTTTTTTAGGTATATTCTAGGTATGAGATTCTCTAAAAACGTGATTTTAGCAAGCGCGGCTTCTGTAGCCGTGTCTTTTTCGTCTGCTGTTGCAGGCCCCCTTGTAAACCAGCTGGGCTTTACACCCGATGCAGAAAAAATCGTTGTCTATCCCGGTAGCGACGCCAACGGCCTGGAGGTCCACGACCTCAACGGAAAGGTAGTCCTGAAATTGAAGGCTCCCATGGTCTATGACTGGGAATACAGCGGCGAAGAAGTGCAGACTTTCGATATTTCTGCCATCAAGAAACCCGGCACCTACCGTCTTTTCCGCGGCAAGGAATATGTGGGCACCCCCATCGTAGTGGGCAAAAACGTTTATGACAACTTGGTAAAGGCAAGCCTCAAGTGGTTCTACTACCAGCGCGCCAGCATGCCCCTAGAACCGCAATATGCAGGCAAGTGGGCACGCGCCGCAGGCCACAAGGACAGCAGGGTTATCATTTACGGCACCGACAAGCTGACCGGAGGTAAGGGCAATGGTCAGGTAATTAAGTCCGACCGTGGTTGGTATGATGCCGGTGATTACGGCAAGTACATCGTAAATTCGGGCATTACCGTGTTCACTCTGCTCGAAGCCTACGAGAATTTCCCGAAGTATCTGGATTCGCTGACCTGGAACATTCCCCGCGAATTCGCGAAGTATCCTGAAATCTTGGAAGAAGTGCGCTACAATCTGGACTGGATGCTCACTATGCAGGATAAGGATGGCGGCGTTTACCACAAGGTGACAACGCTTAAGTTCGGTGGAAGCGTTCTTCCTGAAAACGATAGGGATGCCCGCTATGCAATTCTCAAGAATGTAACAGCAACGCTCGACTTTGCTGCCGTAATGGCGCAGGCAAGCGTTGTTTACAAGAATATCGACAAGGCTTATTCCGACAAGATGCTCAAGGCCGCCGAAGACGCCTACGCTTGGGCCAAGATGCATCCGCAGCAGTTCTACAAGCAGCCTGCCGATGTACAGACCGGCAACTACATGCATGACGGCGAAGACGGCAAGGACGAATTCCGCTGGGCAGCGGCAGAACTTTTCCGCGCTACCAAGAAGCAGTATTACCAGGATGACCTCAAGAAGAACCTGTTCACAGCCGATGGCGCCTGGTGGGGCAACGTGAACATGCTTGCCGCTTTCCGTGTGGCGTTGGATTCAGCCGATTTCGACAAGGAAATTGTCGCTGCGGCCAAGAAAACCGTACTTAACGAAGCGAACAACCTCCGCACCGTGGGCGATACGAGTGCCTACCGCCTGCCCGCATTCCCCTGGAGCTGGAACTGGGGCTCCAATAGCGCCATGGCAAACAACGGCATGGTGCTGGTGCACGCTTACCTGCTTACCAAAGACAAGAGCTACTTGGACGGTGCACAACAGTGCCTCGACTACTTGCTCGGCAAGAACCCGCAAGACATGACTTATGTGACAGGCTTCGGTTACAGGAGCCCGCGTAACCCGCACCACCGTCCGAGTGAATCGGACATGGTGGATGATCCGGTGCCGGGAATGCTCGTAGGTGGCCCGCACCTGGGCAAGCAGGACATCAACCTGGACGGCAAGGAAAACTGGAAATGCCCGAACTATGCCTCCGCCAACAAGCCGGCTCTCGCCTACCTTGACAACCGTTGCAGCTATGCCACGAACGAAGTGGCTATCAACTGGAATGCGCCACTTGCCTACCTCGCCGCAGCGCTCGAAGCGATTTATAACAAGTGACACGAATGTGTCATCCTGAGTGAAGTGCGAAGCACGGAATCGATATATGAAACTTCGCTCTTTAGAGCGTTAGTTGAATTAGGTTCGAAGGAGCAGGATCTATTTGCTGAGAAAAATATATATTACGGATATGGCTTGATGCCGTGTCCGTTTTTTTTATTGGGGGAGTTTATGAGAATGTTTGCTGATATGATGCGGAATGCTGTGCGGGTCGCCCTGCTTGGCGCATTCCTGTTTGCGACGGCACCGCTTTTTGCAGCTGGCCTCGTGAAGCGGGACATTGACACGACCGATGCGATGGCGACTCTCGGCAATTATGACCGTGGCTTCTATACGCCTCAGGTGTTGCACCTCAAGCCCTCGGGCGGTAAGCCGATTGAAAATCCGTCTAGTAAATTGCTGCACCTGCGGGCCGAAATTTCGGAATTCAGCAGTCATGCCTGGCTAGGAATCGACACGACCGATGGCAAGAAGGATACCACCTGGGGTAAGAACCAGGACCTCACTGAAGACGCACTGAACGTTCTGCAGACAACATTTGATAACATCCGCGAAAACAAAGGCTTCGTGATCGTGCGCATCTGTTACGATCCGTGGTATAATGGGCGCAGCAATGTGACGCCTGAACACGAATGGGTGCTCAAGCATGTGAAGCAGCTTGCGCCGGTGCTCTCGAAGAATACCGACGTAATCGTGGCGCTCGAGATGGGCATGCACGGCGCGTACGGCGAAATGCACTCTGACACGAATATCACTTACGACCACGTAGCTGAGGCTGTGAACCTGATGCTGCGAAATACTCCGCCCGAGTTGAAAATCCTGACGCGTACGGGAAACTATTCAGCGAAGGTACTTGGCTTTGACAACTGGGGCGTCGACTTTAACATTGACGGCGAAAAATTTGCCGAAATTGCGAAGGCCAAAGGCGACACCATGTTCCGTGTGGGAATGTTCAACGACGGGTATCTGGGAACGCAGTACGATTACGGTACCTGGGGTGCAGACTGCAAGACATCCATCTGTCGCGAAGAGGGCGTCGCCTGGCTTGAAAAGTACGGCATCAACACGCCATACGGCGGCGAGGCGCTCACGACGGCGAATGGCTACCAGGTCATCAATACGCCGGAGTTCTTGGCATACGAAGGTTTCCGCACGCATACGAGCTATTTGAACATACAATGGAACAACAACCTGATCGACAGTTGGAAAAAGACGCCCTTCAAGCAGAAGGATTTCGACTACGACCCATCGCGAGTCGATTCGCTTACGGGATTCAAGTACATCAACGACCACCTAGGTTACCGCTTTGTGCTGCGCGAAGCATGGATGAGCGATACCGTGGGGAGCGATAGAATTTTACGAGCGAAAGTGCGCATCCAGAATGTGGGCTTTGGAAACCTGACATGGAACGCTCCGGTAAGGCTTGCTATTTTAGACGATCTGGAAGGCAGCGATTTGGAAATTTGCCCGACACCGACTTATTATGACCTGCCGGACATTGATTCCCGCGACATCCATAGTCGCACAATCTCCATTGCAGGAGGCGATACCGTGATGACGTTTGACGGGAATAACGAAATAGAAATTTCTGCCAAGATAAAAGGGAATAACAAGACTCATTATCAGGTGTACCTGAAAATCGGCGATATTGCATTCGCAAACCGCATACCTTCTGGAATAGGGTCTTGCGGCATTGAACAGCCCGCCGCCTATTTGGGTAAGATTTATTTCGACGAAAGCGTGAAAAGTTCGATTAATCCGCGCACGCTCCCGTCGGGTACTGCGCAAAAGAAAAACGCCCCCTTCGTTCAGAGGGAGCGCCACAATGCAATTATCCGCGATGGCGAAAAACGCTACCGCGCAAATGGAGCGACTAGCCGTTAACGAGCTTCACGAATTCGCGGCATACGGCTTCGGGATCGGGCTTGCCGAAGATAGCAGAACCGACCACGAACACATTCGCACCGGCTTCCTTGCAAGCGAGAATGTTGTCGAGTTTCACGCCACCGTCAATCTGGATATCCAATTCCGGCTTCATCTGGCGAAGTTCGCGGATCTTGTCGAGGCAATAGGGGATGAGACTCTGGCCGCCGAAGCCCGGATTCACCGACATCACCAAAACCATGTCCACGATGTCGAGCACGTACTTGATGCTTTCCAGCGAAGTTGCCGGATTAATGGCCACGGCAGGCTTGACACCGAGTTCCTTAATCTGGTGCAGCAGACGATCTAAGTGGTTTGTGGTTTCGGCGTGCACGCTGATGAGGCTTGCGCCAGCCTTTGCAAATTCACCCACATAGTTTTCGGGGTTTTCAATCATCAAGTGGCAATCGAGCGGGAGCCTGGTTCCCTTACCTACGCAGGCAGAGATGCCCGGGCCGAAGCTGATGTTTGGGACAAAGTGTCCGTCCATGATGTCGAGGTGAACAAGGCCGGCGCCACCGTTTTCGATAGCCTTGAGGCCGCTGCCGAGTTCGAGGAAGTTTGCGTTCAAGACGCTAGGGGCGATAATTTGCTTGAGCATGCCCCAAATATAGCAAAACTAGACAGGTTGAAAAAAATTTACTATTATTGGCTCCAAACAAAGCAAGGAGATCAACAATGTCTAAAGGAACAAAAACTGTAGTTGCCAAGGCCGCTGCCAAGAAGGTTGCTGCTAAGGCTGCTCCGAAGGCCGCCGCTAAGCCCGCTGCCGAAAAGAAGGCCCCGGCCAAGAAGGCTGTTGCTGCTAAGCCGGCCGCTGAAAAGAAGACCGCCGCCAAGCCGGCTGTTAAGAAGGCCGCTCCGAAGGCTGCCGCTAAGTCCGCTGCCGAAAAGAAGGCACCTGTCGCTGCCAAGAAGGCCGCCGCTAAGGCTCCCAAGAAGGTAACGGTTGTGTTCGAAGCCAACTGCCCGCTGGCCACCACCGTGTCCGTTGCCGGCTCCTTCAACAACTGGGCTGTCGACAAGGACATGTTGAAGAAGGACAAGAAGACTGGCCTCTGGACTGGCAAGATCACCCTCGACTCTGGCGATTACGAATACAAGTTCGTTTGCGACGGCCAGTATTGGGATGAAGGCGACAACAAGGTCAAGCACGTTTAATTTATATAGATAGACTCTACGAGTCTAAAAGATATTAGAGACGCCGATAATAATCGGCGCCTTTTTCTTTAAAAAAACACCTGGATTTCATTGAACAGAAATCCAGGTGTTTTTCATTTGAAAATATCGGTTTGTTTACTTGGAAGCACGCTGCAGCTTGCGAGCAAGCTTGCGAGCGTCCTGGATAAACAGCTTCTTTTCCTTCTTTGCACCTTCAGGAGCCACCTTTGCCAATGCGCCATAAACGCTGTAGGAGGAGTTTATGCAAGAGAAGTACTCATCTTGTAAATCAGTGCATACTTCCATGTCTTCATACGAAGCGGCGTTATTACATACATTTTCAACGGTTTCGTACAAATCACTGCAGTCATTCGTCACGATATTCTTAGAAGGAGTTCCCTTGGCAAAGAGAGTATCGAGCAAGGCTTCGGCGCATCTTTCAAAATCCCTTTCGTTGGACTTGGAGTATGCATAGGCAACCGTGAACCTGTTGCCAGCAGCATCTTCCTCAGTCTCCTTGCTGAAGAATTCACCGTATTCGGCTTTGCAGGTGCTCTTGGTGACTTCGCCAGATTCAGCATCCAGAGAGCAGCTCTTCTTATCGGTAGAAATGGTCATTGACAAAGAGCCGTTATCATCGCCATAATCAACATCACCAAACTTGATGGAGAGCGTTTCATTCTTGTACTTGAACGAAATACTTGTCTTGCTCTGGCTAGCGAGTTCAATGCCGTAGTCCTTAAGTGTAAGAATAAGATCCTTCATGTCAGCGGAGTCTTCCTTGAAAAGTCTGCTGGCATCGGGAATATCGATGGAACCGCGACGCAGGTCATCCAGAAGACTGGTCATGAATCTAGAATTCGTGTAGTCGTCAAATTCTGTTTCGCTTTTGATGGAATACTTGACTTTTGCCGTAAATGACGAACCGGATATTTCAAAATCCACCTGAGGCATTTCACTCATGTCTTCTTCGTCAAGGCAGTTCAAGCGAGCAAGAAGAGTCGGATTCTTTTCAAGGTCATCCCAAGACTGGATCTGACCAGACTCATACATTCTCTCCGCTTCTTCTTCGGTAAGCTTACCACCCGGAACATCGCTACAGGAGACATAGCAATAGCTTTCCTTGTCATAGGAACTATATTTACAATTGGTAGATTCCCAGGATCCATCCAGGCTTCCAGCCTTGCCACCCACGAACATCATTCCATATTCGCTACAATAGCTGAAGCTGCTGCTGCATTCCTGGAATATGATTAAGGTATCGCCCTTAAAATCGTATTTTAAATAGTCCTTGTCTTCTCCGAGATTGACTTCTCTCCAGTTGTAAGTATTGTTCTCGTTGACGCACATATCCTCGACCATACTGACAGTAGTCACAACGGTCTTGTTCTGCGGGTCTACGACAATTGAACCGGACTGTTCATAGGTCAAGCTACTGGAACTGCTGTCGTCGCCACAGGCCATGAACATGGCGGCGGTACCAGCCAGCATAAGATAGAGGGATTTTTTCATTATTGTTATCTCCATAAAAATTATTTTATAGTAAAATAGTATTTATTTCTTCGCACAAAGCAACAAAAGCAAATAAAATGTTGCAAATAGATTACAAAACGGGGCCATTGACAACGGCAACAGGTTTTCATTTTGTGTAAAACCTTGCGGTGGAACCAACCCGATGACAGCTGTTTCAGGCTTTCGCTCTCTCATCTAATATTCCGCATTATACACTTCACATTTTATAACGGCAGTCTACGCCCTATGAATTTCTATCTTTTACCCCCGTATGGCAAACTATTCTATTCCTCAAGACGTTTTTGTGAAGGCTGCCGAACAGTACGGCACCCCGCTCTGGATTTATGATCGCGCCACTATCGAAAAGTGCGTGAAGGATGTCCAGGTATTTGACACCGTTCGCTTCGCCCAGAAGGCATGCCCGAACCTTTCCGTGGTTTCGCTTATCCGTAAGCTCGGCTGCGTTGTCGACGCAGTTTCTGCCGGCGAAATCGTTCGCGCCCTCAAGGCCGGATTCAAGGGTGGCCAGCAAAAAGGCAAGGCTCCCGAAATTGTCTACACTGCAGACATCTTCGACAAAGACGCTCTTGAACTCGTGAAGAAGTATGACATCGCCGTAAACGTGGGCTCGCCGGACATGATCCAGCAGCTTGCTGATTTCGGCGTGAAGTCCGAACTCACTATCCGCGTGAACCCGGGCTTTGGCCACGGTCATTCCCGCAAGACCAACACCGGTGGCGATCTTTCCAAGCACGGCATTTGGCACGAACAGATCAAGGACTGCATCAAGATTGCACAGGCCAACGGCATGTGGATCACGGGCCTGCATATGCATATCGGTTCCGGCACGGATTTTGAACACCTCGCTCAAGTGTGCGATGCCATGGTCGACGCTAGCCGTCGCCTGGGCTCTCACTTGCGCACCATCAGTGCAGGGGGCGGCCTCCCGATTCCGTATCACGAAGAAGACAAGGGCAACCGCATCGACGTGAACGCTTACTACAAGCTGTGGGACGATGCCCGCAAGCGCATTCAGCAGAGTATCGGCCACGAGGTTCACCTTGAAGTGGAACCGGGTCGTTACCTGGTGGCCGAAAGCGGTTACCTGATGGCCGAAATCCGCGCCGTCAAGAAGCAAGGCGACAACCTGTTCTACCTGGTGGATGCCGGCTTTACCGACCTCGTTCGCCCGAGTTTCTACGGTAGCTATCATGCCATCTCGATTATTGCCCGCGACGGTCGCGAACTGAACGAAACGGTGGACGCCGTTGTCGCAGGCCCGCTCTGCGAATCCGGTGACGTGTTCACGCAGGAAGAAGGTGGCTTCGTGGTGACCCGCAAGCTCCCGAAGGCCCAGGTGGGCGACCTGCTGGTTCTCCATGACGCTGGCGCCTATGGTGCCGCCATGAGCAGCAACTACAACAGCCGCCGTTACGCCGCCGAAACCATGTACACCAACGGTGAACTGAAGGTCGTGCGCGAACGCCAGACTTTTGAGCAGTTGATGCAAAACGACAGGATTATCGATTTCTAATTCAATAACATAAAATCAATCCTTAGTGAATAAGGCATTGAAGAATTTCAAAACCGGCAATTTGATTTGTCGGTTTTTTATTTAAATTTGCAAACATGAAAAACGTTGTTTTGAAAGTTTTATTTTGTCTAATTCCATTCGTCTTTGTTGCCTGCGGCAACGATTCAAGTGAATCCTCCCCTAACGAAGCTAGCGTCAACCAAGGCGACGAACCGGGAAGCACTTTGGCAAAACCATGTAATGACAATGGTGTCAACAACTGTGTATATGGAACGCTAGAAGATGCCCGTGACGGCAAGGTCTACAGGACCATAACCATCGGGAACCAGGAATGGATGGCCGAAAACCTGAATTTTGCCGTCCACAACAGCTTTTGTATTCAAAAGGATAATTGCAAGGAGAACGGCCGTCTCTATTCCTTCGGCGCCGTTTACGACACCAGTTCTACCCACTGCGTATACGAAAAGCGATGCGATGTCGAAACGCCTATTCAGGGCGTATGCCCTTCGGGCTGGCATGTTCCTTCATTGGAAGAATGGAAAAGTCTTTTCCGCGCAGTAGGCGGGAAAAAAGGCATAAAGCTCCTTTTTAAGGATAGCGCATGGGGGGATGAATTTTCTTATCATGACGCTTACGGATTTGGCTTGGCACCGTCTCCCAAGCAGGACTTATACTCGCGGCAAGAGTTCTTGGTACTCGCATACGAGTATAATTCGCCAGATGGTTATGAAGATATGACAGGCTACCGCTCTATCGACCAAGATGCCATGGGGAGTATCATTGGCGGTTACGATTACTTTATACCTCTCGGGTTCAATGTTCGCTGTCTGCGGAACAAGGATGGAGAAACCGGAACAACCAGCCAGATGGTTGCAGAAACGGAAACGCGTACCAAGGCATGGGACTACTTGAATCCGACAATAGAATACGGAACAATGGAAGATTCTCGTGACGGCCAGGTTTACAAGACCGTGATGATGGGCGAAGATACATGGATGGCCCAGAACCTGAACTACAATACCGGCGATGGGCAAAGCACCTGCTTCAATGACGAAGACGCATCCTGCGAAAAGTTCGGTCGTCTTTATACTAGGGAACTCGTGCGCTCTGAAGACGTGTGCCCGGCCGGATGGCATATCCCTACCAGCGAGGAATGGTATGCGGTAATGACGCTTACCAAGATTGATGGTAAAGCTTATGAGTCCCGTCTTTTTGCGAAGGATGCATGGTACAAGCTTTATCCGGATTCCATCGAAACGAGCGACGAATTCGGATTTTCAGCGCTTCCTGCCGGAAACCTCTATACCGAAACAATTTTTGCCGAAGAGAAAGGATATATTACCACCTTTTCCACTCATTCTTCCAATATCAGGATTTCAAATGATTCCCTTGTTTCCGTCCGCTGTGTGATGGATGAGGAAAAATAGGCAAACCCCTTTTAGAAGACTATTATAAGTTGAAACTGCTGTAGATTCTATCTATATTTGTGCCAACCCAATGGTTCAACCTCAACATCAAGGCGTAAATATGTCTGATCGTTTTATCGTGACCGGAAACTTCACCGACGATCCGTTCGCCATCGACATGGCGCAGTACATCGGTCTCCGTGAAGATATTTCCGACGTGGTCTCCTTGAAGACCTTCGCAAACTCCGAATTCTGCCCCCGCTACATGCTCGACGTGGACGATATGGAACATATCGGCCGTCGCCTGGAAGGCAAGATCGTTTTGATTTGCTCGGTTTCGAACCATGAACGCAGCCGTAACGACTACGCCATGCGTAACTGCATTTTGGCCCGCGCCGCTAAGGACAACGGTGCCGAACAGGTGGTGCTCGTGGAACCCGATTTGTTCTACAGCGCCCAGGACCGCGGTCCGCACCGCGTCGGTCCGCTCGAAAAGGATCGCCCGGACATCGACCTCAAGAAGTTCGACGGCCAGGCTTTCACAAGCCACCTCTACGCTGAACTTTTGAAGACCGCCGGCGTGGACGCCGTCGTGACTTGCCACAACCACAGTGTCAAGGTTCAGAACCTCTTTAACGAAGTGTTCGAAGGCAACTTCCACAACCTGATTCCGACCGACGTTTACGCTCACTACATCAAGAGCAGCAACTTTGTTCAGACCGGTAAGGATGGCAACAACCTCGTAATCGTCTCTCCGGACAAGGGCGCACGCCCGTTCATGAACGCTGTATTCGATGCTCTCCAGCTCCCCGAATGCAAGCGCGTGGTGATGGACAAGGTCCGTACCGGCGAACGCGAAATCAGCATGACCTTTAACCCGGAACTTTCCGACATCAGCATCGAAGAAATCGAAGGCAAGGACGTGATCGTGTTCGACGACATGGTGCGTACCGGTACGACGATCGTGCAGTGCTGTGAACACATCAAGAAGGGTAACCCGAACCGCGTTTGCTTCGGTGTGACGCACTTCCACACCAGTGCCGAAGCTCGTGAAAAGCTCAACAGCCCGGCCATCGACGAAATCCTCACGACTTCGACTCTCCCGGATATCATGAACCGAGACTGCCAGGGTCGTCTGCGTAAGAAGCTCACCGTGCTCAAGCTCGGTAAGTGGATTGCTCGCCACGTGATGCAGATGTACGGCATGGACGATGGCCGCTTCGAAAAGGACTTCTACAAGATCGATATGTCCTCGAAGAACCCGCGTTGGCCCCCTCAGTTCTTTTAATTTGTAAATATTACTAAACAAACAAAGTATAAATCCCAAAATGAGTCCTCATTTTGGGGTTTATTTTTGTATTATCGCACATTTGATAATTTTTTTTGAAAAAAAATGTCCACATTTAAGATTTTTAATCTATTTTGTCGTCACACTTTTATTTAACCAAGGAGTAAACAAAATGTTCTCTAAAAAGATTCTTTTCCCCATGGCCGCTATTGCAATGGCTTCTTTCGTTGCTTGCGGCGACGATAGTTCCTCTGGTGCATCGGATTCCAACGTAGCTCCGGCCAGCATTCCGACCTTCATGGACATCGACAAGTATGAATGTTCCGCAACAGTGAACAAGTGCGCCAAGATTTACATTGAAGACAAGAAAGACACGATGCAGTGCGATGGCGTGAATGCCTGGAGATCTCTGATTACCGGTCCTCTTGCCGCTTGCGAAACGGCTCCGGCCGCCGATACTCCGGCTGATCCGGCTGCTGAAACTCCGGCTGATCCGGCTGCTGAAACTCCGGCTGACCCGGCCGCTGAAACTCCGGCTGACCCAGCTGCTGAAACTCCGGCTGACCCGGCTGCTGAAACCCCGGCTGATCCGGCCGCTGAAACCCCGGCTGATCCGGCCGCTGAAACCCCGGCTGATCCGGCCGCTGAAACTCCGGCTGATCCGGAAGTTGGCCCCGTTGGTCCGGTTGCTGGCGACAAGGTGTACTGCTCCAAGGAAGGCACCTGTGTCGAAGGCCCCGCCGCTGCAGCAGACAACTGCACCGCTCAAGGTGGCGAACTTGTGGATGCCTGCCCCGCCGGTGGCTATGCATGCGATATGCCTGAACAGGGCGTAACGATGTACTTCTACGGCGAAGGTGCTGAAGAATCCTGCGCCTTTATAAAGGGCATTGCAAATATGTAATTTTTCCTGAATTTTCAGGTACATCTAAAAAGGCTCCCCTTAAACAGGGGAGCCTTACTTGTTCTAGAGGGAGTACTAAAAAGACCGTTCGGCTCAAATGAGCCTAGGCAATGTGATATCGCCTCACTCTCGCAGCCACGACTCGTCAATACGAGTCGCTTACTGCTCACAAAGACCGTTCGGCTCAAATGAGCCTAGGCGATGTGATATCCGCCTCACTCTCGCAGCCACGACTCGTCAATACGAGTCGCTTGCGGCTCACAAAGACCGTTCGGCTCGATTGCACAAATAAGTTACATCGCTTGCAGCAGGAGTATGGCGAGTACCTGTCCGCTCAAGATTCGTAGCAGCATGGTGAGCGGGTAGACCGAGGCGTAGCCGATGTTCACCGCTTCGCTTTCTGCTTGGCCATTGGCAAAGGCTAAAGCCGGAGGGTCGGTAGTGGCACCTGCAAGTACGCCGCATAGCGAAAGGTAATTTACCTTGAATACCAAGTGTCCCACTACCGCCACTATGGCAAGGGGAATAAAGGTGATAAATGCCGCCAAAGCCATGTAATGGAACCCGTCACCGTTCAACAGCACATCGAAGAACTTGATACCGGCATTCAGACCGACGCAGCTCAGGAACAAGGTAAGGCCGAATTCACGAAGCATGAGGTTTGCGCTGTTGGCCATAAAGAAGTTCAGCGGGCCAATCTTGCGCTTGCGGCTAAGCACGATAGCGACAATCAGGGGGCCGCCGGCGAGACCCAGCTTGAGCGGGGTCGGCATCCCTGGGAGAGCGATTGGAATGCTGCCCACAATGACTCCCAGGAAGATGCCAAGGAACGCGGGCAATATTTCTGGATGATCCAGTGCTGTTAAAGAATTGCCCAGTTCCTTCGCCGCGGCCTCGATACCTTCGGCGGTGCCAACAACCATAAGCTTGTCTGCAAATTTTATGCGAAGGTCTAGGCGGCCCGTAAACTTGAATCCGCTGCGCACAACGCGGCTGATGTTTACGCCGTAGCGTTCCGCAAGAGCCAGGGAACCGATGGTGCGACCGAGAATCTTCTTGTTCGTCACGAGAATCGTCTTGACGACAATCTTTTTGTCGGTGTTGCTGGTTTCAAGCGTAATCGGCTTTTCGAGGCGCTTGCCGATGATTTTTTCCATGGCGCAAACGGCTTCGGGCACGCCCACGATGTGCAGCTTGTCGCCTTGTTCAATTACGGTTTTCCCGTTCGGGGTAAAGATGTTTTCGCCGCGCAAAAGGCGGGTGACGACAACGCCGCTCGAAATCAAGTTCGGAATATCTTTCAGCTGGATTCCGTAAAGGTTCTGGTTTTCGACGGTAAGGCTGCAAGACTCAATTTCCTTGCTGTGGGCGGCGATTTCTGCCGTGTATTTTTCGGCGGCCTTATTCGGGTCTTGCCTAAAGATAATTCGCGTAAGGATCATCACCAAGATGATTCCAATAACTCCGAACGGATATGCAACAGCGTACCCGATACCCGTAAGAGAAGTGTCCACCCCGGCCGCGGCAAAGGCTGAGTTAGCGGCTCCTAGGGAAGGCGTATTCGTGACGGCGCCACAAAGCATCCCAATGAGCACGGGTACGTTGTTATGCATATCTGTAAAAAAGTAAAGACATAGAGTGACTATAACACCGAGCAGCACTACACTTGTCGAAAGAATATTCAGCACAAGTCCATGGCGGCGAATGGAATCGATAAAGCCAGGCCCCACCTGCATACCGATAGTGTACACAAACAGGATCAAGCCGAATTCCTGAATAAAATGGAGCACGTTGGGTTCTACCCGGAGCCCAAAATGCCCAAGTGCAATGCCCACAAAAAGCGCTCCGGCGCTACCTAGGCCAATACCCTTGACCTTGATTTTTCCAATCATAAGGCCCAGCGCCGCCGTAATGGCTATCGCCAAGACCTGTTGGCCCACCGAGGGCTTAGTGAATAAGTCTACTAGCCAAGTCATTTTATCCCTCCGTCTTTAAATTTACTCTTTTATGCAACGGACAGAGGCAAAAATATTCTTGTTGAAGTGCTCGTAAGTAATGGTGGAATCGGTAGCACGAACCAGATAAGCCCTGGAACCATCGTAGCTGTCACTGGTCCAAAAACTGGCGCTTTCGTTTTTGTCAGCAAATTTTCCGTCATAGTAACGGAAACCCGCAAATTGCATATTAAAAGAAGCGCTTTCCTTGAGTGCCGCGGTAGACGTGTTCCCGAAGGCATTTTTAAAATCCTGCCGGGTCGGAATGGTCCAACCCTTGGGGCAAAGGCCCGTCGTAGCCGCATTCCAAGTATACAAGCGACCCATGACATCGCAATTCACATGGTCATTGCCGTAGCAAACGCTAGAATCGGGAATGTACACGGCCATATTTTCGGCCATCCAAATCTTTCCGCCGAGATTGGATGTCTTGTAAGTCTTTTCCGAGCAGGAAAGCGTATTAGCAGAGGCGTCGTAATTGCAAGTATTTGCCTGATCGCAAGCCGTAAAAGCCAAGATGGTGACAGCAGCGATTGCAATAATCTTTTTCATGAATGCTCCTTTTTTTTGCGATTCAATATTTTGAACTTGATTCTTTTTTCGTTTTCGTAGGCAAAATTAGAACTCAAGATTCATATTGTCTAATAGATTATTTATATTTAATTCATCAATTATTTTGATGAATTAAATTAGATAAGAAAATTGTATGGAACTAACGCATTTAAAATATTTTCTGGAAGTGGCCCGTACAGAACATGTAACCCAGAGCGCCAAAACCTTATGTATTGTGCAGCCTGCACTGACGCACGCCTTGCATAAACTTGAAGACGAACTAGGCGTAAAGCTCTTTAAATCCCAGGGGCGAAACATCAAGCTCACCGAAATCGGGGAATATTTTTATAAGAAAATAAAGCCCCTTTACGAAGATATCGAAGCACTTCCCGCACAGCTCCGCGCCATGGAAAACGAACAAGCCGCAACGATAAACCTAAACGTTCTCGCCGCCTCCACCTTCGTGACCAACGCCGTTATACTGTACAAGCAGAACGACCCCGACCTTCGATTCAACCTGGTGCAAAACGAAGAAACCACCCTTTACGATATCTGCGTCCGCACTTACGCCAACTACAATGCCTCGGCGAAAAAGTATAGCTCCGACGACGAAGAAAACTTCGTATGCACCGAGAACATCTATCTTGCGGTCCCCAACATAGCACAGTACCGCAAGCGCGACAGCATCTCCCTTAAAGAACTGCAAGAGACGAATTTTATCGGGCTTTATGGCTCCAAACAGTTGCGTAATATCTGTAACGAATATTGCGAACGGGTTGGCTTCAAGACGCACATCATTTTCGAAAGCGACAACGCCCTCGCCGTAAAGGACGCCATTGCAAGCGGAATCGGTGTAGGGTTCTGGCCCGAATTCTCCTGGGGCCGCATCAACAACCGCCGCATTCGCCTTCTCAAGATTACCGATGCCGAATTCAAGCGCGATATCGTCATTACGCTCCGCCGCGGAAAGCAGGACAACTCCCGTTCCGAGAGATTTTTCCGCTTTTTGACCGGCTTACTAAAGCGGACAGAGAAACGTAAGAAGCCACACCGCTAATTTTTTTACTATATTTGGCTCCCCAATAAAGGTTGACTCGATGTTTGATTTGAATGCTTTTTTTGAAGGGATGTCCAAACCGCTGCTTCGCAACGCTCACGCGAAAGCATTTGGCCACAAGGGCTTGCTGAACAACGCCCTCATCCAAGACGAAACACTCAGTTTTTATAACGACAAGGACCGTGTTGCTGGACTGTTCCAGAAAATGGAACCATGGCAGCGCAACTGCATGGTCTTGATTTACAATAGCGCATCTAGAGGTCTTACCTTTAACGAACTTCGCCTGACGGTTCCCGTAAGCAAGTGCCGCGATCTGCAGAACTTCTTGCTAGAAATGTGTCGCGAATATGTATTGTGGCGCAGTCCGTCTACAAGTACCTCGGTGTATTACGGCTTTGCAAACTTTGTTGACGTTTTCAGCATCCCGCTGGAAGACGCCCCCGCCATAAAGGGCGCCGACACATTCTACCAGAACTTGATTGACTGGCACATTTGCGAAGTCCTCGCTTTCGCCATGACAGGCGAACTCAAAGTCAACAACAGCAATCTGCTGCACCGACGCAGTTACCAGATTTGCACCGACGCCTTCACCTCGGCAAAGCGCATTTCCGAAAAGGCCGCCGAAAACGAGCTGTCCCTGATTTTCAGTTTCCTGACCGGGAACGGTTGGCTGGAACAGGAAGACGCCTGCCTCGTCCCCACGGAAAAGGCTCTTGAATTTATCCGCAAGAACGGTTTCCGCCTGCACCAGGATCTAGTCTCCTGGTGGCTCAAGGAGCGCTTCCGCGGTGACCGCAGCCATTGCATCCGCCTTTTAAAAATGCTGGACAAGCCGAAGACGGCGCCCACCGCGACCTCTATTTTCTGGGTCCTGGATCCCACCTTCCGCCTGCAAGAAAAAGACGGCCTGGTCGCATGGGAATACCTGCCCCGCCCGCTTCGTGAACTTTGGCTTTTGGGCCTTGTCCGCTTTACCATGGTAGGCGGTAAGGTTGCAGCAGTGTCCTTGGAACAGGCCGGTCGCGACTGGATCGAATCTTCCATCGCCTCCATTCCGGAACAGAACATTTCCTGCTTGCCCAACTTTGAGCTCATCGCCTCCACCGGAACCTCTCCGCGGGTACTGTTGATGCTCGCCTGCCTAAGCAAGGTCGAAAACGACGAAGTGTATCTCCGATTCTCCCTGAACCGCGAAAGCTATATTCGCGGCCTCAAGTGCGGCATCGCCGAATCTGAAATCGAGAATTTCAAGGGCTGGATCAAGCCTCCTGTCAACGTGGAATCCACCATTGCCGAATGGAATTCTTCTTACTACGGCGCCCGAGTGCAAACCGTTCGTTTGCTCAAGATTGAAAATGCCGATGTACTGAACGAACTTTCCCGCTTCCCGCAGTTCATGGAATGCACCAACGAATTTATTCCGGGTTACGGCTTCGTGCTGAATCCCGAAATGGAATCCCGCGCCTTCGACATCCTTACAAACTATGGCTACTGCCCCTTCGTGGAACGCAAGAACGTGAACCGTTCCAGCGCCCCCACCGAAGAATGGCGCAAGGACTTTGCCGCCGGATGGCCCGAAGCGAAAGCCCCGGATTACGAACTCAAGGACACAGCCAATTCCGAAACCCTGCAGACCGCGCTGAACTCCACAAAGTACGGAAACAACTACCAGAAACTGAGCACCTTTGACTTGGTGAAGGTATTGCGTTACGCCAAGACCGTAGGCGCCCTCATCGGAGCCAAGGTGAAGAACCCTTCCAAGCGCGGGGAAAGCGAAGTCGAAAGGAATTTCTTTGTGCACGCCCTCAAGCTTGCCAAGTCACCCCAGACAATCGAAATCCAGCCCTACGGAAGCGAAGTCCCCGAACTGCTGGAACTTTCGTTTATTCAAGAAGTCAAGGTCTATAACGGACACCAGCCCTAATCAAGGCAATGTCTGGGCAAAGCCTGCGATATCGATGAGGTCCTGCAGCGGGAACTCGTCGATATAGGCTTCCATGCCACGTTCTTCATCACCGAAATTTATCTGGTACCAAAAAGTCGGCATGTCGTCACGGGCCCGGTCCCCGATGTAGGCCGGCTTTTCGTTGTAACGCGAGAAGTTGAAACGGTGGCCGTCATTCCCATGGCAAGCCCTGCAATTTTGCATAAAGAGCCTTTCGCCCCGTTTGATATCGGCACCTTTGATTTTGCCGTCTTTGTCCAGCAACTTGTAAACCAGCAATGCCATGCGGGCATCTTCTCTGGTAAGGGTGTCTCCCGGAGACCCCGGTTCGGGCTTCTGTAATGCAACAGCTTCTTTTGCAGTGACACCGTCTTCGCCTGCAAAGGCTGAAACGCCCAGCAGTAGCCCGTAGATGGTTACAAAAAGAACCGCTAATGATGTTGCTCGCCTAGAGAACATAATTAGAATTTAGTAATATTCTTTTATGCGTTGTTTGAATTGGATTTACTCGGCATTAGCGGGTTGCGCCCTTTTGTCGTCATTTTCATTTGGAGCGGAGGTCTCCGTGAACGAGTTTTCTAAAAACCTGTTGTTTAGTGGCCGATGGGAACACGGCAAGGAATACAGCCGTACAAGCGCCCCTGCCGCCATGGTACAATTTAAAGCAGCGGCAAAATCACTGGAATTTGAATTGGAAGGCGAAGCCAGGTTCCGCGTAGATGAAGACGGCAAGGAAATCGCCGTATTCACAACAAATTCCCGCAATGTGTATAAAGTAAAAACGACCGGCAGTGCAGGTCCGCACGCATACCGCCTAATCAAAATCAGCGAAAGCAACCCCGGCGGAATTCACCTATACAGAGTAGCCACCGACAAATCGGGCAAATTTGAGGAACCTCCAAAACAAGGCAACCGCCGAATCGAATTCATAGGCGATTCCTTTACGGTGGGCTTCGGTAACGAAGGCCAGAACGGTCAGGACGAATCCCTGGTGTTCGAAAAGACCAACGCCTCCAAGAGTTACGCCTTCTTGCTTGCCGACGGCTACAAGGCAGACTTTCAGGTCAACGCCTTCAGCGGACGCGGTCTCGTACGCAATTACGACAACATCGTACCTGAATGGCCCATTCCCCGTCTGTACGACTTCACAGTCCCGGGCGAAGCTCCCGGAGACCTGGCAAACGGCATTGCAGAGTCTTCCATTCGCTATGATTTCAACTCTTTCCATCCTCAGGTCATAGTCCTTTTTATCGGAATCAACGACTTTCAGGGGAATCCGCCCTATGCAAAGCATGAAACTTTCAAGAAAGCCTATGCAGGCCTGCTGGAAAAGCTCCGCAAGGCCCATCCGGGCGTCAAGTTCCTGCTCTTGTCCACCAAAGTTTGGCCAAATGATGACTTGACCCCCACAATCAAGGCCATTTATGACGCCGAAATTTCCGCCGGCAAGACCGATTTGGAATTCATGACCCTCACTACTGCAAATGTGGGACTCCTGGGACACCCTGACATACATTCACACGAAGATATGGCAAAAGCCATCCGACCCGTAATCGGACGCCTGGGAAGGTGGCTCACTCGCTAAAATTTTCCTACAAACGGGCTTTTTTTTGCATATTTATGCCTTAGAGCGCACACTTTTTTGATGCGCATATTGCTTTTTTTGTCTTTTTTGTATATTTAAATTGAGGATTTCGGCAGGTTACACCTATGTCTAGGATACTTGAGAAGATATACGTTTTGTTCAGGATGAATATTCTGATTTTTGTGCTTTTGGCAATTACGGTCATAGCACTTTTTGCGCATCAGAATGGACTGGACGTTATTGAGCCATTGTACCTGCACGATTATCCGTACCTCATTGCAGAAACGGACTCTGCAGATGGTGGCGCTTCGGCGGTTAAACTCTCCCGTACCGATTCCTCCATCATCGTAGACTACGAACTTAAGGAAGGCTACGCCTACCCCTATGTGGGCGTCAAGATTTTCTTGGGCGACGGCAAGACCCGCGGCAAGGACCTTTCCAAGTTCGACAGCATTTTTGTCTGGGTAAAGCCCCGTGGCGAAGGAACCGTGCGTCTCTACATGCGCGGCTACGACAGCACCTTCTCCCGCCCCGACGACGAACTGTCCCTCAAGTTCAACGAAATTGAATTCTTCCCCCTGGAAGAAACCTACCCCGCCGTATTCGTTCCGCAGGAATTCCGCGTAGCAGGCTGGTGGGTTGCCCAGAACGAAATCAACGTTCACAAGGCAAGAGTCGACCTCTCGAACATTCCGCTGATTGAAATCCAAACGGGCACCAACGCTCCGCTCGGTTACGGTACGCTTGAAATCAAGGGACTCTGCTTCAAGGGCAAGAAGATTTCGAAGGCAGAACTTTCGACGGCACTCGTAGCCCTCTGGTTCATCACCTTCTTCGTGATTCTCATGATCCGCTTCTTCGACTACAGCCGCGAACGCACGGCCAGCAAGAAAAAGCGCGAAGAACTGGAAAAGAACCTGCGCGCCCTGGAAATCGAGAAGACCGAATACGAAAAGTCCAGCAAGGAAGACCCCCTTACAGGCTGCCTGAACCGCGCCGGCTTCAGCAGCGTGCTCATGCGCGAACAAGAAAATCTGCAAAAGAACGACAGCCCCGTGTCGTTTGTGATTCTGGACATTGACCACTTCAAGCACGTGAACGATACCTACGGTCACATGGTGGGTGACGAAGTCCTGGTGAACCTCGCAAAGCTCATCCAGAGCAAAATCCGTAACACCGACGCCCTGGTGCGTTGGGGTGGCGAAGAATTCGTGATTCTGTGCGGTGACACGCCGATCCAGAACGCCCAGTTCCTTGCCGAAAAGCTCCGTATGGCAATCGAGAACACCCAGCTGATCAAGCAGCAGAAGGTCACTTGCTCCTTCGGTATTGCCGAAATGATCGCAGGCGAAGACCCGAAGCGTCTGTTCGAACGCGCCGACAAGGCCCTTTACGCCTCCAAGGAGAACGGCCGTAACCGCGTCACCAGCGCTACGTTCCGCCATACCAGGTAATTTGAATTAGGACCATGAAAAACGTCATTGCGAGAGCAGCGAAGCAATCCACAGTGGCGCTTTTTCTATTCACCGCATTAATCCTTTTTGGCTGCGCCAAGAAGGAACCTGAGGTTGATTTCAAGCCTATTCAGATTCGTTGGAACCTGGCCGAAGGCGAAGACGATTCCCAAATGCCCCACAAGGATGACTGTGTGATTTTGCTCACGGCCCGATTGATGGCCGAATCTCCGGTCCAGGCATCCACCGCAGGCGAACTGAGCTACGAAGTTACCTACGGACGCAGTCCCAAAAGCAGCGAAATCATCGAATTTGAAGGAATTTGCAGGGATTTATCCATAATGGACAAGCCTGAATGCCGCTGGGATGCAACCTGCGACAAGGACCTCAAAATCGTTGTAAAGTTCCACAACGGAGATTAATTTCGCCGCATAGGGTTTTGATAGTCAAGGATTTATCTTTATAGATATGAAGAAGATTTTTGAATATACGGACTATCGCGAATGGTTGAGGGATGCTTTTGAGGATTTTAAGCAGCGTAAGACAGTCATCTCGTGGCGTTACATGGCCATGAAGATGGGCGCTGATCCCGGCAACCTCCTTCGCGTATCGCAGGGCAAGATCCACTTGCCCCTTAGTCTGATTAAGCCCGCAGCAGAATTCTTCGAACTTGAAGGCAAAGAAGCCGACTACTGGGCAGAAATGGTGTACTTCGGCCGCGCCAAGACCGACGCCGACGCCCTGCAACACTACGAGCGCATGCAGGCCCTGAAGGGCGTTTCTCTTAAGTTGTTGCAAAAGAAGGAACTCGAATTCTATCGTCACTGGTACTACAACGCCATACGTTCGGTAATCGGCATTTGCAAGTTCAAGGACGACTACCAGGGGCTTGCCGAGAGCTGCACCCCGAACATTACCGAAAAAGAGGCTCGCGACGCTGTAAAGCTGCTCGCCGACCTCAACATGATTTCTACCGACCGCGACGGCTACTGGAAGGTGAACGACACCTTTGTAAGTACCGGTGGAAACTGGCGTTCCCAGGCTGTCCGTGCCTTCCAGCACGAAACCATCCGCCTGGCCGACGAATCCCTGGACAGGCACCAGCCCTTCCTCAGGGACATCAGCACGGTCACCATGACTTTTTGCATGGACGATATCCAACTCTTGCGCGAAAAGATTAACGCTTTCCGCGAAGATTTACTACGTTTATCTCAGGAAGGAACGGATGACGACACGGTATTCCAGTTGAACATCCAGATGTTCCCCCTGGCATTTACCAAACCTCTAAAAGAAAAGGAGAAAGAAAAATGAGAAAAACGCTCTTTCTTTTGCCTTTGCTTTCGCTGACCGCAGCGGGTTTGGTAGCGTGTTCTAACAAAGACGTTGCTGGCGGTCCAGGTAGTATTACTACTAACGGATCTCCGGTCGCATTGGTCGATGGCGCCGCAGCACCTTATGCAGCCGTCGCATTGCGCAAAGTAAACTTTAAGGCGTCCGAGGCTGTCGAAGAGAACGCTCTCATTGTTGCCGATGAATATGCCGACGAAAAAGGGCATTTCGATATCAAAGTTCCCGAAAATGGTGAATACCGTTTGACGGTTACCCATGCAGGGGCGGCCTACTCCAAGGTGGTAACTTCAGAATCGTTTGCCTCAGTCGATACGGTTCGTTTGGAACCGACCGCCGTTCTTGCGGGTGTCGTGGATATTCCGAAAGGTTCTTCTGCCGTGTGGGTGGGCGTTGTCGGGACCGACGCCTTGGTGAAGACCGATGAATCCGGTTGGTTCGCGCTTTCGTCTATTCCGGCAAACGACACCTTGCAGCTGTACTTCGTGAACGAAGACTTCGACAAGAGCCTAGGCGAAAAGGATCTCTTTGTATCTCCGATGGAATCGATTATGCTGGATTACCGCACCGCGGTTCCTGAAGATACTATTCCGGAAGATACGGTTGAACCCGAAAAGCTTTTGCAGGTTCTAGCCCTTTTGAAGGATGGAACTCCGGCAGCGTATGCAACGGTCGCCCTGCGTGCCGCCGATGCCAAAGTCGAAGAATACGCCGTGCAAAATACCATGGTAGAATCCGACCTGCGAACTGACAAGAACGGCCGTTTCGAAATGGAATGGCCTAAATCGGGCGAATACCGCCTAACGGTAACTAAGGACGGATTTGCTTACTCAAAGATTTACAAGGCTAAGGATCTCGCCAAGCTCGACACGCTCCATCTGGAAGCGGCCGCCTCTATTTCGAGCAAAGTAACGCTTCGTACCGGTACGGAATTCTTGTGGGTAGGCATTTACGGTCTTGATTTGCTCTTGAAAACGAACAATGCGGGTTCTTACGTACTCCCGAATGTTCCGGCAAACGATGCACTTGGGATTTACTTTGTTGCTAAAG
>Ga0310695_10005047_pt1 | contig 23428 bp, 17 predicted proteins | sample RumenRJG_04DNA_FD_203882 | JGI IMG/M metagenome (GOLD analysis project Ga0310695, IMG submission 203882) | Bovine rumen microbial communities from Lethbridge, Alberta, Canada - RJG_04 (v2) (version 2) | ecosystem: Host-associated > Mammals > Digestive system > Stomach > Rumen | place: Canada...
CAAAGGTCTGTACTTTCCTCAAAAGTATCACTTACTTTCTCTACGAAAAGCGTCGTGCCGGGCACTATCACATTCAGGCTTACCTGCTTATTCTGTGCTGTTGCAGGCTTGACAACTTTGCACTGAACTTCTACTTTCTGTACATCTTCAAAAGCTTTTTCCAACTTAGCGACCTTCTTTTCGATGAACGCCTGGAGTTTCTCTGTAGCGTCAAAGTGAATTGACTGAATCTTAATTTCCATAGTTACCTCCTGTTTTTAAAGGGTAAATAAATAAGGTTAAGCCCTTGGATGGGCATTCTCATATACTTTTTTTAATTGTTCAAACGTTGTGTGGGTATAGATTTCGGTAGTTGCCACGCTTTCGTGCCCCAACAGTTTCCGCACACTTTCCAGTCCGGCACCATTATTCAGCATAGCCGTAGCAAAAGAGTGGCGCAGCACATGTGGCGAACGTTTCTTAATTGTCGTAACCATCGAAAGGCACTTTTTCACGATAGCCTCTACCTGATAACGCGTCATACGTTGTCCCTTATCGTTCAGGAAGAGAGCAGACTCACCACGGAGGCCATACTCCTTATCACGCCGATTCATATATTCCGCCAAGGCTGACCCCAACTCTTCACCAAAAGGAACAATGCGCTGCTTGTTACGCTTGCCCGTCACTTTCAGCTGGCGGGCCGCAAAGTCCACGTCCCTGTCGTCAAGGCCTATCAGTTCTGCCAAGCGGATGCCCGTCTCATAGAATAATATAATAATAGTACGCGCGCGTAAATCCTGATATGTGTCCTCCCACATTTCCGGAACATCAATCAGGCGATCCATTTCGTCCTCACGCACAAACTGAGGCAAAGGTTTTTGCTTCTTAGGGCCTTTAATAGCATAGGCGGGATCACGTTCGACCAACTGACGAGACAAAGCAAAACGGAAAAAGGAACGCACGGCACTCAAACAGTTATTCACCGTTGATGCCATGTCGCCTTTATCCATCATACTCTCCATCCAGTCACGGATGACATCCGAGTCTACCGACTCCCATGAGAGTTGACTATCTCGATTTTTGAAATACGACTGAAAGTCTTCAAGACTTCGTTCGTAAGTGCGCACCGTCAGTTCTGAACGGTTTCGCTCGTAACGCAGGTAGTTCAAGAATTCTTCTATCATATTCATTCGTTGCAACTCTTTTCGGCAACGAATTTACGAATTTTTCTTCAAACCACCAAATTTTTCGAGCAATTTTTTACTCTTCAGTGGCGCGCAGCTTCTGTACGTAAATAGCGTGCTCCATCTTAAGGCGCTTGAGTACAGAGGGTTTGTCGAACTGCTGACGAGCGCGAAGCTCTTTGATAACACCTGTCTTTTCAAACTTTCTCTTAAACTTCTTGAGGGCCTTCTCGATGTTCTCGCCTTCCTTTACTGGTACAATAATCATGTTCTTTCTTGATTTTAAATTTTATGTTAAACTTATGCCTTCGGGCACAGGTGCCACGAAAAGCGGGTGCAAAGTTACAACTTATTTCGCAACCCACCAAGTTTTTTGCTAATTTTTTTTAAATAAAAGGTGCAGTTACCCTACGCAACCACCTATTTTCTTCATCACTAAGATAAGGCGAAAGGGTGTCGAATACGTGTTGGTGATAGGCATTAAGCCACTCTATCTCCTCGGGTGTCATCATCTCAAAGGCAATGGGAGTCTTGTCAATGGGACAGAGGGTGAGCGGTTCAAACTGGAGGAACTTGCCACACTCCGTCTCCATATAGGGTGCAACCAGAAGGGTGTTCTCTATGCGGACTCCAAAGCGTCCTTCCAGATAGACACCAGGTTCATCCGTCACCGTCATTCCCGCCTGTAAGCGAGCAGGCACCCATTCCATCCTTATCTGGTGAGGTCCTTCGTGGCAATTCAGATAGCAACCTACCCCATGTCCCGTACCATGCAGGAAATTCAGGCCTGCCTGCCATAGAGGCTGACGTGCGACGGCATCCAACTGCGTACCGCATGCTCCCTCGGGAAAGCGGAGCAACTGCAAGTCGATATGTCCTTTCAGCACCAAGGTATAGACCCTCTTTTGTTCCTCCGTCAAAGGTCCAAGAGCGATGGTGCGTGTTACGTCGGTAGTACCATCCTGATATTGTGTTCCGCTGTCAATCAACAGCAGTCCCTTGGGCTGCAAAACGGCATCCGTTTCCGGCGTTGCCTCGTAGTGGACGATAGCACCATGCTCTTCATAACCAACTATCGTGTCGAAAGACAATCCGCGGAACAAGGGCTGCTCGCTCTTGAGCGCAGTAAGTTTCCGTTCAACGCTCATCTCCGTCTGTCCACCGGCTTCCACAGCCGGTTTCAGCCATTTCAGGAACTTAACCAGGGCGATGCCGTCTTTCAACATGGCCGACTTGAAACCTGCTATTTCCCGCTCGTTCTTGACAGCTTTCATCCTAATGACAGGGGATGGAGCGTCCACGATTTCCCGCTCCACAGACTTATAAAGCGTATAGTTCACCGTATCCCCATCCAACAGGATATTGTATTCGAAATAATCCTTCAGTCCCTGTCTTACCTCTTCGTACGACTTCACCCCTACTCCCTCTGCCTGTAGATAAGAGACGACATCGGGTGTCAGCTTTACCTTATTTATATAAAGGGTAACTTCTGTCGTCGAGATGAGCAGATAAGACACGAATACAGGACTGCAATGCACATCACTACCACGAAGGTTCAGCGTCCAGGCGATATCGTCAAGGGCAGTCATCAACATGCCGTCAGCATGCTGTTCGCGCAATGCCTTACGGATGCGGGCCAGCTTTTCATGGGTTGTCTCGCCTGCATACTCCAAGGGCTGTATCACTACCGGATTTTCCGAAATAGCCGGACGCTCCTGCCAGATTCGCTGCAAGGGGTCGAAATTAGTGCGCAGCGTAATGCCACCCTGAGCCCTCAAATCACGAATCAGTCCCTTGACGCTATTCGCGGTATTGACCATACCATCAATACCGACATCCTTGACCTCAGCATCTTGCAGTTCCTTTCCCAGCCACTCGGCCATCGTGGGCGTACCCTCCACCTTCAACTTCATCAACTGGAATTCCGTCCCCCTAAGTTGCTCTTCCGCCTGGATAAAATAGCGTGAATCCGTCCACAGCGCCGCACTGTTGAGCGTAATGACCGCAGTACCTGCAGAGCCATTAAAGCCACTGATCCACTCACGCCCCTTCCAGTGTTCTGCCGTGTATTCACTGTTATGAGGATCGCTGGTCGAAAAGATGAAAGCACTGAGGTGTTCACGCCTCAACTCTTCACGCAAACGAGCAATTCGCTCTTTAATCACTGTCCTATCCATCACATTTTGTCATTTCCACTTTGCAAAGATACACTTTTTCAGAATAAATAACAAATAAATTTTCATTTCACAATGTCCAATTCACAAATATTTTATATCTTTGCAGCACTAAAGAACAAATATATTATAATAATACAACGAATTATGGCATTTTTAACTAACGACAAACTAACCATCGTCGGCGCTGCTGGTATGATTGGTTCAAACATGGCTCAGACCGCCTTGATGATGGGTCTGACAAGTGAAATCTGTCTCTACGACGTATTCTCACCAGAGGGTGTTGCAGAGGAAATGCGCCAGAGTGGTTTCGACGATGTGAACATCGTTGCCACCACCGATGCTGAGGAGGCTTTCAAGAACGCTAAGTACATCATCTCTTCCGGTGGTGCTCCCCGTAAGGCAGGCATGACCCGTGAGGACCTGCTGGCTGGCAACTGTAAGATTGCCGAGGAACTGGGTCAGAACATCAAGAAGTACTGTCCTGACGTAAAGCACGTTGTCATCATCTTCAACCCTGCCGACCTCACTGGTTTGGTTACCCTGCTCTACTCTGGTTTGAAACCCGGACAGGTCACCACTCTTGCTGGTCTTGACACAACCCGTCTGCAGTCTGCACTGGCTAAGAAGTTCGGTGTGATGCAGAACGAGATTACCGGTTGTGCTACCTATGGTGGTCACGGCGAGCAGATGGCCGTATTCGGCAGTCATGTTACCGTCAAGGGTCGCAAGCTGACCGACATCATCGGTACTGCAGAGTTCCCCGCCGAGGAGTGGGAGCAGATGAAGGTTGACGTCACCAAGGGTGGTGCCAAGATTATTGAGCTCCGCGGACGCTCTTCTTTCCAGAGCCCCTCTTACCTCTCTGTCGAGATGATTCGCGCCGCTATGGGCGGTGAGGCTTTCCGCTTCCCCGTAGGCACATACGTTAAGACCGACAAGTACGATCACATCATGATGGCTATGAAGACCACCATGACTGCTGAGGGTGCTAAATACGAGATTCCTCAGGGTACTGCCGAGGAGAACGCTAAATTGGATCAGAGCTATGAGCACCTTTGCAAGATGCGCGACGAGCTCGTTACATTGAACATCGTTCCCCCCATCTCTGAGTGGAGTAAGATCAACCCTAACTTGTAATCAACGATTCTGATACTATGTAACAAGAAGGAGGCCCGTCGGAATGACGGACCTTTTCTTTTTTTATCAATATGCTGATAGGGTCTGGATGATGTGTTTCTTGGCAGTTTCGGGCTTCATCGCCTCCTCGAGGGCAATGTCCGGAGGATTGATGCAGTCCACACGAGAGAATCCAGCATCAAGCAATGCCTGACGGTCAGCAATACGACCGGCAATCAGGCGTACAGGGACTTGGAGGGCTAGGGCTCGTTGAAGAATGCCAAAGGGTAACTTACCCATCAGCGTCTGGCGGTCGGCTGAACCCTCGCCCGTAATCACCAGTTCGGCATCTGTCAGCAACTCGTCGAAGCGGACGGCATCCAGCAACAGGTCGATGCCTGAGCGGCAGTTGGCTTTCATATATTGCAGGAACGCATAGCCCAGTCCACCGGCAGCACCCGCACCCACCTCGTTCTGGCAGTCATATCCCATGTGCCGGGCAGAAGCCTCAGCAAAGCGCTTGGCACGAGCATCAAGGGCAGCAACCACATCGGGTGTGGCACCCTTTTGAGGTGCAAAGACATGGGCAGCACCATTCGGACCACACAGGGGATTGGTGACGTCGGTGGCTATGGTGAAGCGGACATCATTGAGCGCTTGGACATCATCCCACGTCCCCTTCTTGGCAAAGGCGTCGATGATGGCGCGGATCACACCAATGCCACAGTCGCTGGTAGCACTACCACCCAGTCCCACCACAATATGGCGACAACCGCGCCGAACGGCATCCACCACCAGTTGCCCCGTGCCGTAGCTGGTAGCCCGCATCGGGTCGTGCTCCTCAGGCGACAACAGCGTCAGCCCACTGGCTTTGGCTATCTCTATGACTGCCATCTCGTCTTTCACCAGATACTCAGCAACGATGGGACGCATCAACGGGTCGTACACGCTGACCTCAACCACCTCGCCACCAATAGCTGACTGAAAAGCCTCCAACCAACCCTCGCCACCATCGCTGACGGGAATCTGCACCACATGAACGGAAGGGTTGTTCTTGCGAATACCCTCTGCCGCCGCATGGTTCGCCTCCCTCGACGTCAGGCAACCCTTAAAAGAGTCTATGGCTACAATAACCGATTTCATCATGAGCAGTATACATAAAGTCTACGCCATAAAGACGATTCAGCATTACATCCTGTCACCATTCTCTCCGTTGCAATTAGAGTTCTGTATAAATCATTCCATTATGTACTTATTATAGTTTGGCTAATAGAAACTAATAGTCCGTAAGGACGGACTGCCAGTTCGCTGCCCACGGACTCCCAGTCCGAAGCCTTCGGACTGTCAGCTCAGATTAATCTGACAGTTGTCAATCCCATAAAACCAATAGCTTTTCTTAAAAAGAATTCAAAAACACCCTAACATCCTAACATTTTCGCTTGAAATGCCTTTGTAGAAAGGGCTGAAGCACGTTAGGGAGAAACGCTTATGGGTAACGTCTCCCTAACGTTTTTGTTTTTACCCTCACACCACGTAGAGTTGAACAGTTTTGTGATTAAGGTGAGGAACAGGTCTGAAAAACGTGAGGGACACGTGAGGGAGAACCATTTGTCCCTAACGCGTCCAAAAGCCCTGTACATCAGGGTTTGAAGCCAAAACGTTAGGATGTGAGGGACATTTTCAAATACGGGCTGGTTATTACCAGACAAAGGCTGGTTATTGCAAAATAAGGAACCCTTATTGCAAATTAAGGGTTCCTTATTGTTCTATAGTCCGTAGTGAGCGAACTCGCAGTCCGTCCCGTTCGGACTGGCAGTCCGTAAGGACGGATTAACTATCTAGTATAAGGATTGTAACCTGGGTTCTGACCGAACTCCACGCCATTCTCAATCTTATCGAGGAAGTCTGTCGGAATAGGCCACAAGTAGTTATGCTCGTCAACAGGCTGGTCGAACAGCATGGATGGGTTGTGACCCTTCAGATAGTCAACCAAATGCTTGGTACGCTTCAGGTCGAACCAACGAAGCCACTCACCACAGAGCTCTCGGGCACGCTCCTCGAGAATCCACTCAATGCTCATGTCAGCAGCCGTCACCTTCATCTCGCTGGCATTGTGACCAGGCTTCAAGATACGAGAGGTACGGATACCCTTAGCCTCGTCATTGATGATGTTGGCGGCCTCTGCCGTATTGCCCAAAGCAATCTGAGCCTCAGCAGCAATCAGTGGCATCTCAGCATAACGGAAGATGGGCACATCGGCAAAACCAACTTGTGCATTAGCAGCCGTCAAGAGGAAAGTGCCATTGGGGTCACGATCCCAGATGCGATATTTACGGAAACGAGGGAACGAGGTGTAAATCCACTGAGAAGAGGGATAATCCTCGCCACCTTCCGTGTTCAGGTTACGGATACGGGCACCACCCATGGGAGTAACCTTACCTGGACGCATGTCGTAAATCATATCAGCACTAACCACTGCAATACCCTTTTGGGCATAAGCCTCACGGTCTGCATCAGTCATGGTCTTGCGGGTGATGATAAGCGCTGTCTCGCCCTTATTGACGGTCTTGCCTACCAATGAAGCAGGAGCATGATAGTTCGTTACAGCCTGTTCCTCCGTCCATGTCCAACTATCGGCACTAACAGGGAACTCCTCCTGGAACAGCACATCGTAGCGCAAGTCCCAATCCTTGTAGAGGTTCAGCAGATAGTAGGTTGGGCAAAGCAGCACACTCTCACGAGGATATTCCCAGTTGGTAGCAGTCTGTACATTGCCGAAGCGGTTCAACAGACGGGGCGACCAGTACATGTGCAAACGGTTGGGGTTACCCGAGTTTGCATTCAGCGTCGAGTTGCTGGAGTGAGTCACCACAAACAGATACTCTGTGTTCGTCTTATTGTTCTTGGCCTGCCAGATTTCATCGTAAGTATTATAAAGCTTGATGCCCAACGATTCCATGTTGTCCATGACATATTTGGCAGCTTCGTAAGCCATCTGGTAAAAAGCCTTCTGCTCGGTGCTGCCTGGTGCCTCGTACTGAGCACGAGACAAAGCAACACGGGCCAGCAATGCATAGGCAGCCTTCTTGGTTGCACGACCTACATTGTCCTTATAAGGAGTAGTCTCCAGCAACATGGCAGCAGCCTCTGCGTCAGGAATAATCACCTCATCATAGATCACCTTACGGTCGGTACGATAGGCTGAAAAAGTAGGCTGGTCGGTACCATGAGTACGCATTTCGATATCACCGAACCACTCAACCAGCCACCAGTAGGCATAAGAACGCATGAAGCGAGCCTCGCCTTCAAAGTCGTTGCGAGTAGCATCCTTCAGGTCCTTCGTAGAAGGCAGATAGTCCAACACGGTATTGGCCAGATTCACGATATCATAGACACGGTTCCATGCACCTTTCACCTGTCCACGGTCACCTTGCAGATCGATAAAGCGTGTCAACTGCATACCATAGGTGTACTTGTCAGGCATGTTAGCCCAGATGTCACCGGCTCCCTCAAAATAAAGCACAGGGTCCTCACGTCCATAATATTTCCAACGGAAATTGTAATACATCTGATTGACGAGGCCTTCCATTCCCTGCTCAGTAGCGAAAACAGCATCGGCACCTTCTGAAGAAGGATTATTCTCGTCCAGGTCGCACGAAGTGAGACCCAAGGTGGAGCCAAGCAGCAACGCACCTACGAAATATTTATTGAAAATCTTCATAGTTCCTAATTAATTAAAAGTTAACATTCAAACCAAACGTCACACTGCGCTGTTCGCCCTCTGGATCGAATTCCTTCATCCAGTCGTTTCTAACATAGTAGAAAGGATTGTTGACGGTAGCATACACACGAATCTTCTCGATGCCGCCCAGCGTCTTAAGAACACTTCTGGGGAGTGTGTAGCCCAATGCGATACGCTTTACCTTGATGAATGACTGCTCACAATACCAATAAGCTGTATAGCCCTTGTAGTCGTAGAAATTATAGTTCTGCATCAATGCGGGGAACGAGCCACCCTCGTTGGTACCCTTCACCCAATAGTCCATTGTGGTGTACTTACCACCCGTAGAAGGATTGAAAGCAGAAAGCGGGTTGTCACCCCAGTGTCCCCAACGGGCATAGATGTAGATGTTCAGGTCGAAATCCTTATAACGGAAATCGTTGTTGAATCCGGCAAACCATTTAGGAGAGGTAGAACCGACGTAAGTATAGTCAGTGCTTTGGTCAATCCATCCGTCACCGTTGATGTCAGTCACCTTGATGTCACCAGGCTGGAAAGGCTTCGTCTTATTAGCATCGGTAAACAACTTGGCAGCTTCAGCAGCCTCGCTGGTTTGCCAAATGCCCTGATATTCGAACGTATAGAAAGAGTGGATAGGATTGCCCACTATCAAAGTGGTATTTTCCGGTGTGCTGTTACCCATCGTAATACGCTCCTTACCATCATAGAGCTCCAGAATCTTCTCCTTGTTGGCAGAGAAGGTCAATGTAGAGTTCCAAGTAAAGTCCTTTGAAACAATATTTCGGCTGTTGATAGAAATCTCGACACCCGAGTTACGCGTTGATCCAATGTTGGTATAGGTCTGGAAGGCACCATCGTTTCCTGAAGTAGTAGGCAGGTTACGAGCCATAATCAGGTCCTTGGTCTTGGTGGTGTACCAGTCAAAAGTAATGTTCAAGCGATTGTTGAACAGCACAGCATCGAAACCTAAGTCAAAGGTAGTGGACATCTCCCACTTGGTATCCTTGTTACCGATGATATAGTTACCGCCATCAGGAACACCCAGCTCATAACGACCCACCTGTGTATCCTGGAAACCTAACTTGGTATTGTAGTACTTGACACCCGAAACGGTACCATACACAGGAATACCAGAGTTACCCGTCACACCATAGGTAGCACGCAACTTCAAATCGTCAAGCCAAGACTTGCTGTTCTTCATGAAAGGCTCGTCGCTGAGACGCCATGCAAGAGCTGCAGAGGGGAACCATTCCCACTTATGTCCTTCTGCCAAACGAGAAGCACCGTCACGACGCAAGGATGCTGTGAACAGATAACGGCTCTTCCAGTCGTAGCTGACACGTGCAGCATACGAGAAGTTTTGCTCCTGCTCATAGGAACTGTTGTGGGTCATGTGACCAGCACCACCATCGTTGCTGGCAAGATTCCACCACAGGTTGCTGGCCAGTGTCTGACCAATAGAGGTAGCCCACAGTTCATCATAAGTACGCTTGTTCCATGTTGTAAGTGCTGTCAGACTGAGATGATGGTCCTTAGGCAGCTGTACGAACTGATAAGTCAACACATTATTCCACTCCGTGTACAGGCTGTTGGTCTTTGTTTCCGAGGCAGAAGTCTGGAAGGTACCGTTATAAGTCTGTGTAGCCGAATTGCCAGCAGTGAAATTACCATCATTGGAGCTGGTAATGTGAGCATTGAACTGAGTACGGAAAGACAATCCTTCAATAGGATGAATGTCCAGATAGCCATTAGCCACAACGTTGGTACCGTAAGTCTCACGACGATAGCGGTCGCTTCCCTGTGTATTGATCAAAGGATTTACATAGCTACCAGCATCCAGCGGACGCTCTACCAGCTCTGAGCCAATCACATATTTTCCTGCAGCATAGTCATAATAACCATAAGGACTACCTAACTGCATGTCAGTAGTTGAAGCCTCCTCATAAGGAGAGCGTTGTGAACGGTTGTGAGTCAACTGGAAATTCACACCACCGCTAATCCATTTGCGGATATTATGGTCAATATTGGCACGAAGGGTGTAACGATCCGTACCTTTGCTGTCCTTCCACTTACTGCCTCTGTTAGCGTAACCTACGCTGAAACGAGCCGTGGTCTTATCGTTACCTCCAGAAAGCGTGATGGAGTGACGGGTGCTCCAGGTAGCCCCTTTCTGTACCTCGTCTTCGTAATTGGTCCATGCTCCTGCCTGATAAGCGCCATAAGCTTCGGGGCTTCCACCAAAGACAGCAGCAAGGTCATCGGCTGCGCTGGTCCAAGTACCAGCATTCTGTGCCGCCAGCCTACGAGCTTCATAATAGTTGGAACCAGAGCGATAGTCAGGATGTTGCTGACGGAAAGCCGCAGTAACATATCCATCATAGGAAACCCTGAAGCGTCCAGCCTCAGCCTTCTTGGTGGTGATGATGATAACACCATTGGCACCCTGTGAACCATAGATAGCCGTTGAAGAAGCATCTTTCAAAACGTCAATGGTCTCAATGTCGTCTGGGTTCAAATCGCTCATAGAACCACCCTGCACCCCATCAATAATAACCAACGGGGCATTGTTACCACTGATAGAGCGGTTACCACGAATACGTAATTCCGTACCGTTTACATCAAGACCGGTGATACGTCCCTGCAAAGCCGTTGCCACATCAGAGGTGGGAGTCTGCAAAAGAACGTCGCTCTTAATCTGAGCCACCGATCCTGTCAGGTCACGTTTTCTTACTGTACCGAAACCGATTACCACAACCTCGTCCAGACCCATCATGTCTGGCTCCATCTTAATGCTCATCAGACCCACGCCTGCCTTGACAGTCAGGGTCTTGTAACCCGTGTAAGAGAACTGAAGTTCCTTACCTTCTGCACCTTGTACCGTAAAATCACCATTCAGGTCTGTTACAGCACCTCCATTAGCACCGACGATTTTAACGGATACACCAATCAGAGGTTCACCGTTCTCGTCCACTACATTACCTTTTACAGGCTTGGCCTGCTGCTGAGCAGCAGTCGCAGAAGCAAGTGTAGCATCATTGGCCGCCGTAGCCGAAGCAGGCGTCAATAAGAAAGCTACCAAACCTAAAGCCAGATAGGTTTTCATAGTTTTTTCCATTTTGTTTGTTTTAAGTTAAAATTAGTAGTATAACGCTTAAAAGACGTTTATTGGATGGCATTGTCACCATTTCACTTAATAATTTGACCGATTTATTGAAGTTTTTTCCCTATATCATCATATCGTTGTACCTTTGCATCATCAAACAAAAAGATTTTTCATAAGCACAGTATTACAAAGGTCAAAGCGACCAAAGGTCGAGCGAGTAGTTTTTTCATAGTAATTGGATAATAGTTAGTTTAATTAGGAAAGCCCGTCGCGATGACGGGCTTTTTGTTTTTTAATATATCAGGTCTTTCTGGCGTGACGAAGGAGTTACTTTAACATGGACAACCTTGCCGTCTTTGAGCTCTGCCTCAACGGTGGTATTGCCCGAGGCATGCAACTTGAAACGTACATTGTGGTTGCGAGGCCAGGCAGGGAAGAGGTATATCTTGTCGTCCACCTCCTGCATCAGCATCTCTTGCATGGCTATCATACCAGAGCCTCCCCAGTTATGGTCGGGTGTCCAGTCGTAGCCTGGTCCCCAGAAGGCAGGGAAGCGATGGGGGCCGTCACCCATTTTCAACTCGAGCAGTCGGGAGGCCTCTTCGGTAAGTCCCAGACAAGCCGCCCAGATAGCATCCTGTTTCCATCCTATATGCGAACGGAACTTCAAGGCCAACGAGTCGTTCTGATAGGTATTACGGGCTATCTCCAAACCTGGGCGTCCTACACCATACATGCGCCAAGGGAAAACGGGATAGAGTTGGGTGGTCTCCACATTCTGCAACCGTTCGTAGTGTAGGGCGGGTTGTATCATTCCGTCACGAACGGTGACATCGGGCAATCGAGAAGTGAGCGGTAGGAGGTAAGAGGTCAGAGAGGTGTCATTTTGTTCTTTCGCATAAGCCATCAAAGCGGTAGCTACGGTGCGCAAGGCGGCAACAGTAGAAGTCGCATTATAAGCACCCTTGAACGTCTCGCCACCAGAACCAGGATACAACACCAATTTGCCGTTTCCGTCCAAGCGTTTGGCACCACGCTGATTAGCCAGATACTGATAATGCTCGTCGAAGAAACGGAGACAGGAGTGAATCATGGGAATATAGGCTTCTATGTCCATACCATGATACCGATGTGCCTCCAAAGCCATCATGCAGAACTCCAGGCAGGTGTCCCACTCATATTCCAGCCAGGCATTACGCTCCATACCTGGATCGAAACCAGCTGGACGCTTGGTGCCGTATTCTGGATAGCAGGGCAATCCGTAATTCTCTATCTGCTCGGTCAGGCAAGCGCCTTCATGTCCCCAGTACAGGCGACTGCGCTCCTCGGCATTCTTGTAGATATGAAGGTAGAAGTCGAGTTGGGGCTTCAACAAGTCGAAGTCACCGTTCTTCAGCATGGGCCAATAAACCAGTCGCTGATTCTGAGCCGTATGCACACCACCGCCCCAGTTACGGAAATCGGGCGACAGTTGGTATTCTTTTGCCGGATTCACATATTCAGGGTCAAAGGTAAAGAGTCCGCCATTAAACTTGGTAGGCCACTGCCCTCGACTGTTACAGCCCAACATATAGCGGAACAGGGTATAGTTGCGGATGGCCGGACTGTTGCCTTCCACATAGCTACGCTGCCAGAACTGATGCCACCAGTCGCGTGTCAGTTTCAGGTCACGCTTGGTCTGAATCTGACGTTCCGTCTGTTTCAGCAGATTCTGCCATTCATCGACAGAGCCCTGCAAGGTAGCCAGCGTGATGACAAAGGCATGACGTTGGGAAGGGCGTTTGGAGAGGTATGTCCATCCTTCGTAGTCGCTGCTGGCATAATGTCCTTGGGTCTTACCTTTATACACGAACTGATCGCCGTGCAATCTTCCACCGAAAACCAAATTCTTAATGGGGTTATACAGGCGGTCCTTGACAGCATCCATTTTCTGTTGGGCGACCGTTGCGTCGAAGATGGTTTCAGCACCATTCTGATGGAAGAAAGTCACACCGTCCGTTGCGGCCATGATGCTGTCACGCTTCGTGGTAAGTCCCTTTGGGGCAGCAAACTTATAACTGGTCTGGAAACGTTCGCGTGAAGCAATGAGCCTGTCGTGGGTACGCCACGATTCATAAGTCACCTCGACGTCCGTTCGCTCCTTTTCACATGAAACATCAACATGCACTACGGGCTTATAGACATCCACCCATATCTGCACCCACTTCTGACCATCCGTCACCTGCACAAAACCTTCGTTCAGCTTTAGCTGCTGACGGAAAGAAGACATGGAGAATGGGACTGAAAGGTGAATGCGGAAACGACCCTGTTTCAGCAAGGTATTATTTTCGTCGAAGCTACCACTCCGCGACAGATAGAACAGCACATCGCCGTTTTCTACCCATACATTCATACCAATGTCGCCACCCCCACAGGGCATCGACTCTGAGGAATTCTTACTGGGCGTACGCCATTCGTAGTCCTCCGGTTGTGCATTAACAATCAAGAGGCAATGGATAAAAAAACAAAAAAATAACAGCTTCTTCATACCAATAAGACGATTTTTCCGTACCTTTGACATCAGTACGAAACAAAACAAACAAATGAAAATGATGTGGATGTTACTCTTCACCGTCCTGCCCCTGTTGGCTATCACCTATATCAGCTGGCACATCTGGTGTCTGCTGCCCTTGTCATGGATATGGAAAACGCTGGTCATCATCTTGCTGGCAGGCTCGTTCCTACTGATGTTCGCAGGTATCTGGCGTTCCACAGACCAGATGCCGATGCCACTGGCTATAGGAGCTTATGAGATAGGCACGTCAAGCATCTTCATCTTGCTATATCTCTTCATGATATTCCTGGTACTGGACCTGGGCAGACTGCTCAGAATCGTATCGCGTACCTTATTATATAATAACTGGTGGACAGCAGGAGGTTTGTTTCTTTTCATGTTCGGACTGTTCCTCTATGGTCATCTGCACTATAAGCACAAATATCGCCAAGAAGTAACATTGACTTCCGAGAAGGTAAGCAAACCTGTGAAACTTGTCATGATGAGCGACCTGCATCTGGGCTATCACAATCGGCGTGACGAGTTACACCGCTGGGTGGACATGATTAATGCGGAGCAGCCTGACCTGGTCCTGATTGCCGGCGACATCATAGACGGTAGCATCCGCCCTTTGAAAGAACAGAAGATGTACGAAGAGTTCAGAAGAATAAAAGCGCCTATCTATGCTTGTCTAGGAAATCACGAATACTATAGCGGAGAACCTGGGGCGCAACAATTCTATCATGATGCAGGCATTCAGCTTTTGCAAGACAGCATTGCTATTGTTGGCGACCTTTGCATCATAGGACGTGACGACCGCACCAACATTCACCGCAAGTCATTAGGAAAAATCATAAAGGACTTTTCACACCTCATACCTCAAAACCCATACCTCATTCTATTGGACCATCAACCCTATCATCTGGAACAGGCTGAGCGTCATCATGTGGACTTCCAGTTCAGTGGGCATACGCATCACGGACAGGTTTGGCCCATCTCCTGGATTACCGAATCCATCTATGAGTGTGCCTTTGGTGCCTATAAAAAAGGCCACACCGACTATTACATCAGCAGTGGCCTTGGTATCTGGGGAGGCAAGTTCCGCATTGGAACCCGCTCAGAATACGTCGTGGCTATGATTAAATAAGCTTGATTTCCTATATTTCTATTTTCTCATATCCATTATCATCTCATACCATGCATAGTGTGCTACTGTATTCATTAAAATTAAAATGATTAATGATAAAATAAAAACAACAACTCGTTTCTCACGATAACACATCACACCTAATACGATTCCAACTATTGTTACTAAAGGGACAAACATAGATGGCAGCATTTCTCTAAAATCCATAATACGGAGGGGTAACATTATTATAATACGCCCCAAAATAATAGCGGAAACCACAGAAAGGCCAGAAGAATCAGGCTTTACATACTTATCCATCAACAGATATGTTATGAGAAAATAGGCTATTGATTCTGACCATCCTGCTGCATACACAGAATATGCAGTCGTCCAACATGTTAACAAGAATATCAAAACTGAAATTAAAAAAACAATTAGAAATGTTCTCCTCATAAGTTCTTAGATTATATTAATAACAACGCCCATTACAACTCTCAGTCCAAAAGAAACCACAACCATTACTAGCTCCATCACAATCCGTATCATCACAGGAAGAATTTGCACCACACATATGAAAAAAAAGATTATTGGCATGACAATTACAGTTGGGAGTTTCAGAAGGCTCGTCAACAAAAGGTAATGGGGTCCTGATTATGATTTCACCTTCCTTATTCTGAAGAGAATTACATGTAGCAATAATAGAAAGAGGAATCTCTTCCGTCCAACCAATTTTCTCCATACCTTCTTTTATCCATAAATAACAAAAACGATGTAGTTCGTCAGATTCTTCGTCAGACAATTCCTTATCTGAAAGAAAAGATAAATGGCTCATTAAAAAGGAATATGCCTTTTCTATATGTTTTAATTCTTCTTCAGACCAATTCATATTTCTTATCTCATTAAACTTTTCTTCCCATAGACAAATGCGTTGTTGAAAAGAGAACACTCTATAGGCTGCTCTCTTTTTCTCTTCATCTAATAAATTCCAATCAGTTCTCGACATTGTTTGAATCTCTTCAAGATTACTTTTAGCCCATTCATTGACAATCTTGTCACAACTATAGACAGAATTTACTTCTTGATTACAAGAAATCATTGCATAACATGCAATCGAAAACAATAATAAAATACATTTTTTCATAAGCATTATCAATTAAAAAAAATCTTCATTCTACTATTTCGCCCTTAACCCTAACCAATTCTAAAGAATTTTCTGCGTCAGAATTAACATAAATAACCTTATTAAAGTACCCACGTTGATGAGTTGTGTTTATTTCAAATATCAATTTTGTACTTGAACCTGGCTTAAGAGTGTTTGATTTGAGTTTAACAGATATACAACCACATGAAACATCAACATCTGTAATTGTTATCTGCCTATCACTTATGTTGTTTATATTTACCTCATGTTTTATCTTTTTATGGACACTTTTATCTATACGTCCCAAATCATACTTTTTAGGTTCGACAACTATTCTCCCTAAGAGGAATTTATCATTAGTATCTTTTTTTGAGGGCGATTCACCACACGATATCAAGATAAAGCTCCATAACAATAGAAAAAAAATCGATCTACAATTATTCATAACGTCAAATTTTCCGCAAAAATAGGAAAGAAAAAAATAAAATCCAAGATAATCAAAAGAAAAAAAAAATGTGCGTCGCACCACGGGAAAAGCATGCAAGTGACTGTAAATCATGATGTTTACATACTCCTTACAACAAAAAAAGAAAAATAAGTGCGACGTTTCTTATTGGTTATTCTTTTTTATTCGCAAACGATAATTACGGATTGTACTACGTTGGACGAAGAGTATACGCTGAATATCTGTATCATTATATCCCATCTTACAGAGAATCAAATATGTTGTATGACGTAATGACAAATTCTTATAGGGTGCCATTAACTGGGAAAAACTCTTTGGTTCGATGAAGGCATAATAGTCAATAAAGCACTGTTCGTCAGCAACGGAGATGTTTTTCATTGTTCCGCCCTGACGGACATTTTCATAGACACTACGCCCTATTCCCAACTGTTCACGTGACAGACTCTGCATGTGATGTATTTGGTCGCGAAGTTGTTCATTCTGTTGTTCGTTATTTTCCAACGAGTCATGTAGAGTGTTGATTCTCCGTTCCTTTCGATCATACCAGATAACAACTAATAAGACAATCGTTACCAGAAGGACTATAATGGGATAATACGGGTGATTTATGAACCTTTGTTCATATTCTGAAGCACTAAAATCTTTTGGTACTGACTTAGGGATATCAGTCATTTGTAAGACAAGAGCAGAGCGCAGACTGTCTGCAATACTATCTGTTCCCCATTTTTCAACAGCCTCAAGTTGAATAAGCAATCTATGAAACACGTAAGATTGTTTCCATCTCTCATCAAATGATTCCATATTCAACGCTTTGTCCAACCATTTTTCCGCCTCTGCATACTGATGTTTTATAACAAATCCAGCAGCCTTATAATGACAAATGGTCTTATATTGAAACTGAGGTATTCGCATTTCACAAATAATCGAATCATCTATCGTTTCCAACAATACGATAGCACTATCTGGATGAGTAGACATCAAACGCTGAGCATCAACAACATGCCTGACATCAGGAGACGGAAGATGAAGGCACCCCATTATTAATAATGGCACGCCCCCCAAAATAAAAAATCGTTTAAACAATTTCAAGTTCATTGGAATAGCAGCACGCAGGGTTCTCCTCTTTGTATAACTTAGAGTATTCCACATAGTGCTTGGCATTATCGGTCTGTCCAGGACGGGTCGGCTTGATATACTTGGCAGGTACCCCACCCCAAATCTCGTGAGGACCAATCTTGGTGTTTTGTAACACCAAAGCACCAGCAGCCACAATGGCTCCCTCGCCTATCTCACAACCATCAAGCAGGGTGGACCCCATGCCTATCAAGGCTCCGTCGTGAATGGTACAGGCATGAACCGTAACATTATGCCCTATCGTCACATCACTACCGATATGTGTAGGACCTGTCTCATGGGTTACATGAACACACGAACCATCTTGAACATTTGTACGGTTGCCTATAGTAATAGGTGCCACATCGCCACGAACCACCGCATTAAACCATATCGAGCACTCGTCGCCCATCGTCACATCACCTACTATGGTGGCATTCTCGCTGAAATAGCAGTCCCTACCCCACTTGGGAGCAAGTCCGCGATAACTCTTGATTAAAGCCATTCTGATTTTCTTTTGGACTATTTATAATTGGACGTCTGTCAGAATCTTCTTCGTAGCACCCGTCATCTGTTCTACAAAAGCACCAGCCTTCTCACCCAGTTCCTTTGCCAAAGTAGGATTATCAACGAAACCTTGCATGAAGCGACGGAAGTCATCTGCATTAGCTATCTCCAGGCCTGCACCACAACGCTTCAAGCCCTGTGCCTCCTGAAAACGCTGGTTGTTGGGACCGAAAAACACGGGGACATCCCAGACAGCAGCCTCCAAGGTGTTATGAATACCCACACCAAAGCCACCTCCTACATAAGTGACATCAGCATAGTGATAGATGCTGGACAGGAGTCCGAAGCAGTTGATGATGAGTACCTCTGCATTAGCCACATTATCGACTGTAGCTTCCGTATAGCGCACCACCTTTCTGCCTTCCAACAACTTCTCTATCTGCTGTAGATGGTCTTCCTTAATAACATGTGGAGCTATGATGACCTTCCAGTCGGGATGCTCATTTAGCCAAGGGATGAAAATCTCCTCATCAGGTTGCCAAGACGATCCGGCAACGAAGCACTTGCTGCCACCCTTCATCTTTTCCACTACTGGCAACTGCTTGGCTGCTGCCTTTATCTGCAGTACTCGGTCAAAACGGGTATCGCCCACCACCTGAACATCCTTAATACCAATCTTGGCAAGAAGTTCCTTGCTCACCTCGTTCTGTACATAGAAACGGGTGAAACACTTCAATACGTGAGCATACTGGCGTCCGTACCAGCGGAAAAAAACCTGACCAGGGCGGAAGATACTGCTGACACTATAGACGGGAACACCACGATGGCGAAGAATATGCAGGTAGTTATACCAGAATTCATACTTGATAAAGAACGCCATCACAGGACGGACGGTCCGTAAGAAACGACGGGCATTCGTAATGGTGTCCAGCGGCAAATAGCAAATGATATCGGCTCCCTCGTAGTTCTTACGCACCTCATAACCCGAAGGCGAGAAGAACGTCAAGAGTATCTTGTATTCAGGATGCTCGCTACGGAGTTGCTCCATCAGCGGACGACCCTGCTCGAACTCACCCAGCGAGGCAGCATGGAACCACACATACTTGGCATTGGGATCAACCTTCTCACGCAATATGCGGATGGCCTCACACTCACCACGCCACATCTTACGCACCTTCTCGTTGAAAAGGCTTGCGACGATGACGCCTAACTGGTAGAGATAGATGATGAGATTATACATTAGCCTAATATTTCAATGGCACGCTTCATGCGGCAAAGGGTTTCTTCTTTACCCAGAAAAGCCGAGATGTCAAACATGCCGGGTCCCTTGCCCTCACCGACAAGTGTCAGTCGCCAGGCATTCATGATGTTGCCCAGTTTGTATTCTTTTTGCTCAATCCAAGCATGTACTATCTTCTCCTGGTTCTCCAGTGAGAAGTCGTCAATACCCTCCAACACCTGCATCAACTCTGTCAACTGCTGGGCAGAATCCTCCTTCCAACGTTTCTTGGCGGTCTTCTCATCGTATTCCGTAGGAGCTACGAAGAAGAACGAGCACAAGGGCCACATTTCATGGACAAAGCTGACACGGTCTTTCATCATAGTGGTTACCTGCAAGATACGCTCGAAGGTCTCATTAGGACAGTGTTCCTTTACCATAGGCTCAAACAAGGCAGCAATCTCCTCGTTTGACTTCTTCAGGATATATTCGTGGTTGAACCAGATGGCTTTCTCATAGGCAAACTTCGCACCAGCCTTCGAACACTTGGAGATGTCGAACAACGGAACCAGTTCGTCGAGGGTAAACAGTTCCTGCTCAGTACCAGGATTCCATCCCAACAGAGCAAGGAAATTGATGACAGCCTCGGGGAAGTAGCCATCCTCACGATAGCCGCGAGAGGTTTCTCCAGACTTGGGATCTGTCCAACGCAACGGGAATACGGGGAATCCCAAACGATCGCCGTCGCGCTTAGACAACTTACCCTTGCCATCAGGCTTCAGCAACAGAGGCAGATGGGCAAACTGGGGCATGGTGTCCTCCCAGCCGAAAGCACGATACAACATCACGTGCAAAGGTGCACTGGGCAACCACTCTTCACCACGGATGACGTGCGAGATTTCCATCAAGTGGTCGTCCACGATATTTGCCAAGTGATAGGTAGGCAGTTCATCAGCACTCTTGTAAAGCACCTTGTCGTCACAGATGTCACTCTTGACACGCACCTCGCCACGAATCAGGTCGTTCACCAGTATCTCCTGTCCTGCCTCAACCTTGAAGCGGACCACATACTGCTTACCCTCGCCTATCAGGGCGTCAACCTCCTCTTTCGACATGGTCAAGGAGTTACGCATCTGGCTGCGGGTATGACAGTCATACTGGAAATTCTGTATCTCGTTGCGCTTCTGTTCCAGTTCCTCTGGAGTGTCAAAAGCGATGTATGCCTTGTCGGCATCCAACAATTGCTGTACATATTTCTTATAGATGTCACGACGCTCGCTTTGACGGTAAGGACCCTTGTCGCCACCGAACGAAACACCTTCGTCAAACTGGATGCCCAGCCACTTGAACGACTCAATGATATATTCCTCAGCACCTGGTACGAAACGGTTGGAATCCGTGTCCTCAATACGGAACACCAAATCGCCTCCATGCTGACGGGCAAACAAATAATTATATAACGCAGTACGCACACCACCGATGTGCAAAGCCCCTGTAGGACTTGGTGCAAAACGCACCCTAACTCTTCTTTCTGCCATGTGATAATGGTTATTTCTATCTAAATTTGTGCAAAAGTACGCATTTTTTTTGATATTTAGCGCATTTTTTTGTATTTTCGCACAGTAAAACCCAATTAGTACCTATTTTAATATAAAATGAGTAGTGCATTTCATAAAGACGAACTTACGTGGCGCGACATTCTTATTCGCTCTGCAATCATTATCATATCAGTAGTCATTGTGGTATGGGCAATGCCTCACGACAACCGTAGTTACTTCCATGTTGAAGAGGGTAAGCCCTGGAAGTATGCAGACTTCACGGCACCTTTTGATTTCCCTGTTTACAAGTCGGAAGCCGCCATCAAAGAGGAACGAGACAGCGCTATGCGCAATTACGAACCTTATTATAATCACAACAAGGAGGTTGAAATGCGCATGGTCAAGAAGTTCAATACGGACTATGCTGATGGTATTCCAGGACTTCCCAAGAGTTTTGTGGAAATCATCTCCAACCGTCTTCACAGCCTATACCAGCAAGGCATCATGGAACAGGAGGAATACGCCAAGCTCCGTAAAGACACTGCCCAGATGATTCGCGTTGTCATTGGGAAGGAGGCATCCAGCATTTCCATACTTGAAGTCTATTCTGCAAAAACAGCCTACGAACAACTCTTCACAGAAGATCAGTTGTCAATGTTTAGACCTATCCTGCAGAAATGCAACTTGAATGCCTATATCATGCCAAACCTCATCTACGACCAAGAGCGTAGTGAGACCAGCAAGAACGACCTGCTGTCAGGCATTGCCCTTGCCAGCGGATTGGTTCAGAAAGGTCAGAAGATTGTTGGCAGAGGTGAGATTGTGACAGAAAAGACATACCGCATCATAGAGTCGTTTAAGAGAGAAAACGAACTCCGCAATGAGGATGTGACACAAAACCGGATATCCCTGTTGGGACAGATACTCTATGTAACCATACTCATGGTATGCTTTACCCTTTATCTGACCCTTTACCGAAAAGACTACTTTGAGAACCCTCGCAGCATTGCCATGCTCTATACGCTGATCATGATTTTCGTGCTGCTGACAGCACTCTTCATGCGCAATTCGTTCATCCATATATACATCTTGCCCTATGCGATGGTACCTATCATTATCCGTGTGTTCATGGACTCCCGTACCGCTTTCATGACTCACGCTATCATGATATTGATTAGTGCCACCATGTTGCAACATCCTTATGAGTTCATTGTCATCCAACTGATTGCCGGCCTTGCTGCCATCACTTCTCTCAGAGAACTTTCCCAGCGTTCCCAACTTTTCAAGTCAGCTATCATCATCACTTTAGCCGGTATGTTTGTCAACCTCGCATTCGACTGGATGAAAGCCGATGCTCTGATGCAAATCGATTTGAGCACATACAACTATCTGATAGCAAACGGCATCGCCTTGCTTTTCGCTTATCCTTTGCTCTTCCTGATAGAGAAAGCGTTTGGGTTTACCAGTGATATTTCCTTGATTGAGCTGTCGAACACCAACAACGAGTTGCTTCGCCAAATGAGTGAGGTGGCACCTGGTACTTTCAACCACTCCATACAGGTAGCTAATCTGGCTGGTGAGATAGCCAACAAGATTGGTGCCAAAGCCCAGTTAGTACGTACAGGAGCCCTTTACCACGACATCGGCAAACTAGCCAATCCCATTTATTATACGGAAAACCAGTCGGGCATTGACCCACATGAGACTCTGACGGACGTTGAGAGTGCTCAAATCATTATCAGTCATGTCACTGAGGGACTGAAGATGGCAGACAAATACAACCTCCCTAAGGTTATCCGCGACTTCATCGCTACGCATCACGGACTGGGCAAGGCCAAGTTCTTCTATATCCGCTACCATAATGAGCATCCCGACGAGCCTGTTGACGACCTGCTGTTCACCTATCCAGGTCCTAACCCCTTTACCCGTGAACAAGCCTGTCTGATGATGGCTGATACGGTTGAAGCCGCCTCACGTTCGCTCCCCGACTATACAGAGCAATCCATCCGCAGCCTTGTAGAGCGACTCATCGACACACAAGTAGCCGAAGGCTATTTCCGCGAATGTCCTATTACTTTCCGCGACATTCAGTATGCCAAGACCGTACTCATCGAGAAGCTGAAAACCATCTACCATACCCGTGTAAGTTATCCTACTGAGAAAAAGTAGAATAAAATAGTGTTTTCGCACACGAAAACGTGCACACTTTAGCACATTTGTGCAGAAAGTGTGCATATTTTAGTTAATAAGTATTAATATTCTATGCACTTTTTTCGTTCATTTGTGCAATATCATTACCTTTGCAGCCGTTTTTAGCAAAATAAGTTTAAAAGTAATGAAAAAGATTTTAGCGTCATTCGTTGTTTTCACGATGACAACGGCAACCGCTTTTGCTGGCGGTATCCTGACTAACACAAACCAGAGTGTTGACTTCTTGCGCAATCCTGCACGCGATGCCGCTATCGGCCTCGATGGTGTATA
>Ga0310695_10005048_pt1 | contig 23425 bp, 18 predicted proteins | sample RumenRJG_04DNA_FD_203882 | JGI IMG/M metagenome (GOLD analysis project Ga0310695, IMG submission 203882) | Bovine rumen microbial communities from Lethbridge, Alberta, Canada - RJG_04 (v2) (version 2) | ecosystem: Host-associated > Mammals > Digestive system > Stomach > Rumen | place: Canada...
GGGCGAAACATCGACAAAATCAGCGATGGCGACGCTGAGGTGACCGAAGAAGAGTCTGCCTTCATCAACCAGATGCTCGAAGCAGGCATCCACATGTTGCGAGCGAACAACGGCAACAACGCCACGCGCTACAATTGGCGTCACAAAATGACAGTTCACCCCGACTGGTATAACAACGTGTACTCGCACGATTGGGCAATTACTGCACAAAAGGTGCTTGACAAAATGCCGGGTGTTGACGCCATGTACGCTTTCCAGCTCACAGGCTATGCAGCTAGCAGCACTGACTACAACTTTCCCGACTGGAACTGGAAACAAGAACACGGCACGTACGCAACGCAAACGTTCGACCTTGCGGGCGGCGGCGAAGTTTCAGAAGACGGCAAGACACTCATCAAGGCGGGCGACGCCTCGCTCTACAATATGGAATGGCCCGCAGATTCCACGGTAGCGATCATCCCGCATTGGAAAGACGAACTCAAGTTTGATATGAGCCGTTTCAAGTATTGGAGCATGGACAACGAGATGGAAATTTGGCGCGGTACACATTCCGACCTGGATTTGCCCGTCACGGGAGACTTTCTCGTTGAGCGTTACATCGACGTAGCCAAGAAGGCGCGCGCCCAGTGGAAAGACATCAAGCTCACCGGCCCTGTTGCCGCAAACGAATGGCAATGGTGTTCCGTATCTTCGTACAACAAGGAAGACCGCCCTAAAGGCGAAGACCGCAACTACTGTTGGCTAGAATACTTTATCATGAAAGTTGCCGAAGAACAAAAGAAATCTGGTGTTCGCCTACTCGATGTTTTCGACATTCACTGGTACCCGAGCGAAACGGATTACGAATCACGCGTGAACTGGCATCGAGTCTTGTTTGATACAACCTATAACTATCCAGGCGCAAACGGCATAAAGATGGTCGGTGGCAACTGGGACAATAAAATCACCAAGGAGTACATTTTCGTGCGCATCAACCAGTGGCTCGAAAAATACTTCGGCAAGAATCACGGCATCACACTCGGCATTACCGAAACAAGCATCCTCGACAACGATCCCATGGTGACGGCACTCATTTACGCGTCATTCCTTGGCACCATGCAAGATAACGGTGTGGAGATTTTCACCCCGTGGACCTGGGGCGACGGCATGTACGAAACGGTGCACCTTTTCAGCCGCTACGGTCATCCAAACCGAGTGCAGTCGACTTCAAGTAATGATTCGCTGGTATCCGCCTACAGTTCTATCAGTAACAAGGGCGATTCGCTCACAGTGATTTTTGTAAACCGAGCCGAAAAAGACGCACAAGATATAAACCTCAATTTTGCGAACTTTGCCTCCGACGGAACGGTTAAAACGCTCACCTTGCAGAATCTCAAGGGCGAGACATTCGTTTCGCACACAAGCAACGCCTTGAAAGAAAATGCAGTAGAAGCAAAAACGCAAGGCGAAACAACCCCTGCGACGGGCTACAGCATAAACAGATTCAAGATGACGCTCCCTGCAAAATCCATCACCGCGGTGCTACTCACTACGACTACGCCAAAACAAATCGACGCCATAGCCCCCACGAGAAGCGCACTCACAGGGAACCTGCTGCACCATGAAAACGGCAACTGGTTTATCAATAACGGCTCGGGCAACGTGCGCAGCATAAGCGTGTTCAACAGTCTAGGTCAAAACGTACTGCAAATACAGCAGCCCGCCCGCGGAAACTTCCGCATTGCAAGCGAAGTGCTCAGCAAAGGCAATTTCATTGTGCGCATAGGAACTGCAGGCGGAACGCAAATGCAAAAAATAACAGTGAAGTAGAATTTATCTATAGCAACAACTAATGAAAGCCTATCATACCAGAACGCTAATCAATCAAGTCGTTCTGGAATCTCGACAGGTGTTCGAACGGCAAGATTTGGCGACCTCTAAACAGTCCGCAGCCATCGTTGATCAATTGATTGTTGATGGCCTTGAACATGTTCACATCAAGTTTCGATAACTCAAGTTCCTGCAATTTTGTCAGGCGCTCATAAGCATCGTCAAAGTAAACGCACTCGCCGCTTGGAATTTGGTCGTGCTTGGAGCGTCGCGTTTCTTGCGTCTTTTCATAACCGAAATGGTTTGCATCACCGATTTCGGCAAAATCGTCCATATCCTTTGTTCTAAGTTGTACTTCCGTATAGCAACGGGCAAGATTATCATACATCGTTATGTGCAACGATTGGTACCCGGAGCTTCGCGGAGTCGCTACCGAGTCATGGTAATATGGCTGAACAGCATCTTTTAGCAAGTCGCAATGGCCGCCATCCTTGTGTCTTGAAATTTCTGGAGTAAATCCACGTTCTTCCAAAAATTCGGGCATGACGTTTGCAATTTCATAAAGATATTTCCGTTCAACCTCGCTCCGCTCTTCACCTTTTTTGATATGGCAAGATGGCATCGAAATGACAATACGATAAGCAATCAAGTCGCGAAAATTCAACGTGCTTTTAATTTCGGCTTCAGACGGGAATACTCCATTTTTCTTGTAATAGTTATAAACAAATTCAAGGATATAGCCATTGAATTTTTCTTCGGCGCGAATCAATGACTTGATGCGTCCTTTGAACGTAAAAGCCAAGAAGGGATATTCCCTCGTCATGTACTTGTAGAACTCTTTGATTCTTTGAGACTGAGAGGTCAAGAAGTCGTTGTGTTCCAGCAATTCAATAATCTGAATCAGAAAATTCGAATGCGCAAGATCGATGCTATTATGCGTTTCCTTAGCACTGTTTCTGAGGTCATTTGAATATTGGTGCAAAATTTTCAGCACTGTGTTTCCAGAAAACAGATAGTCATTCAAAGAAATCATTTTTACTCCCGAAGCCATTTTTTGAACGGCTTTCAGGAAGTAATATAACAAAAGCTCTTGCGAATTCGCACGAAATAAGGTAAATTGCAAAACAAATATTTTTTTGCAATTCAAAAATATTACGTACGATGTAAAAGAGGTTTCACGAATTGTAATAAGTTACAAAAAATTGAAAAAATTCATTCTTTAATATTCAGGAAAAAAATTTATGGAAAAAAGAGAACTTAAAATTCACGGCATTTACAAGCACTTCAAAAATCGCTACTACATTGCTGAAGGAGTAGCGAAACATTCCGAAACCGACGAAGAATACGTCATCTACCGCGCCCTTTACGGTGACAATACGGTTTGGCTTCGCGAGAAATCCATGTTCTTAAGCGAAGTCGATCACGAAAAATATCCAGACGTTAAACAGAAATACCGTTTTGAAGAAGTCGAGTTAGGATAAACTATTTAATTTTTAACAAACCTTACAATATCTGTTGAACCCGCAGGCGATTTCACAACAATTCCGTAAACGCCAGGCGGCAACGAAGACAAGTCAAGATCCTTGCGGAAATATCCATGAACTTTGTGAGATCCATTCACGGACATAATTGTATAGCTGAACGAGTCCATACCTCCGCGAACAAGCAAACGATTTCCGCAAATTTCCACTCCATACGATTTTGAAAAATACGGTAAGGCAACAACATCCGAATCTCTATTCAACGAATCCGGTACATCTAGAGCTTTCGCAACTTTAGCCTCGCGAGCATCATCAAAGAACTTGACCATTTTATCGAGATTCGCCTCGACATACATTTCATTCCCTCCATGGGAACCGCCCTGCACAGAAACAAGTTCCGCCACGACATTATGCGCCTTGAGGGAATCGTAAAGTTCCTGACTCTGTTCCTTGTTCACAATTTGGTCGGACGTCCCATGAAAAAGGATTATAGGCGGATCATCGTCACTTGCGTAATACGGTGAACTCGCCACCATCCACTTGTCTTTATTACCCTCACGTTCAGCACCGATAAAAGCGCCCTCGTATGTTCCCGAGCCCATGAAATTATTGATTGGATTCATTGTATAAATATCTGTCGGCGGAGACCACAGCGTTGCCGCATCAATGCAGCTACTGAACGAAGTAAATTCACCGAGCGAGCCCACTAAATCTACAGTCACAGACCCAGACTTGCCTTCTTTCAAGCCACAGGTTGTTGCGACCAAACTAGAAAGGTGACCACCCGACGAGAACCCTGACATGGCAATAAAATTCGTATCGATTTTATACTTTGAAGCGTTGCCACGCATAAAACGCACAACAGCTTTGAGGTCATGAAGTTGCGCCGGATAAATCGCATCGCTTGCGGAACGGTGATTCGGAGTAACCACAGCATAGCCAGCCTTAAGAAGCGCCGCACAGATTGTATTTAAATCCGCAGAACCCTTGGAATTGTTCTGGCTCCAGGCACTACCGTATGTATGGATTACAACCGGATAAGAATCCATGCTCTCCTTGGGCAAGTAAATATCCAGCGTATGATAGACTTTGCCATCGCCCGCGTAATTTACATCGGCAAACTTTTCAGAGTACTCCATCTTACTGTTGCCAGATTGCGGACCGCCAAATCCACCACCTCCGAATCCACCGCCGCCCCACTGAGCGAACGCAGAAACAATAGCGGTAAAGTAAACCGCTATAGGCCATTTTTTCATATACACTCCAATCAACATCGGTCCTAACACACGGACCCATCCAATTAAAATTTATACACAAAATAGACAAACAAGCAATTAGGGCAAATATTTCCATTGTTTTATTTTACAACTAACGATTGAATGTATTTTCATTACTTATATTATACGTTATGAACAAGAAAACACTTATAACTTCGCTTATTATTATCGTCGGGATTCTCATGATTACATTCTTCGTGAGAGACTGGCTTGTATTTTACAACTGCGGTGCCGTCGAGCAGTGTCTCGTCGAAAGCAGCAACTACCAGAACATCGCAAAGTTCGCTGTTACCGCCATCATGACGGTTGTCGTATTTTTCATTGGCGGGAATTGCCTTTGCAAGCGCGACCGCAACTTTTTGCAGGCGGGTTTCGCTATGGCTTTGTGCGCGGATTTCTGTTTGAAAATCATGCACAATTATGCACACGTTCTGGAGCACCGCAGCGATTACACGTTGCTTGGCATTTGCTTCTTTATGGTTGTGCAGGCACTTTTCATTTACCGTCACACGCGCACAAGCGATACAGACAAAAGTTCTCCGTGGATTTTGATTATTCCGTTTACTGTCATGTTCATCACGAATGCGCTTCATCTCTTCCGCATTTTTGAAGGACCGACCGTCCCGATTATCGCGACTTACGCTTCATTCCTTTTCTGTTCGCTCGCCGTAGCCCTCCAGGCTCCAAAAAAGGGATACTTCCCTGCTAAAAACGCACGCAACATCAAGCGCGGAATGATTCTTTTTGTCTGCTGCGACGTATGCGTAGGTATTTCACTTGCGACCGGCGAAGACCACAGCGTTCAAGAAATTGTAGCGACTGTCGCCAACAACTTTGTATGGTACTTCTATACGCCGGCCCTGATTTTACTCGGGCTCAGCGGATACAAAAGAAAAGAGTAGTTCATTATACAAGAAGGTGATGCCGTCCCCATTCGCGGATCATGACTACTAAGCAGCAAAGCTGCAAGTAGTCAAAGAGAACAGAGTCCGGCATGACAAAATCGTTTATTTGAATTTACGGCCTTTAAAATCGTAGGTGCGGGATTCGCGGGAATTATCGCCTCGCTGCCCGTCGCCGAACTGCACATAAAGCATTCCATTCTTGCGGAAAACTCTAGCGCCATAAGCAGGGGCAATCGTCCGCGCAGTCTCGTGGATTCCAACAGACGGGTCCTTCGTCGGGATTTCATCACCTGACTTGAGCAAGCGCCACATCTGGTTCCATTCCCAGTCATCAGCCCAGCTCTGCACCACGCGTTCGCCATCCGTCGTTGCTCGCAGATACATATTGCTGTGTTGCATTTTCATGCGCACCACGGAGCCCTCGTAGCCGGATTGCTTTTCCATGACCACTTTTTGATGGCCACCGCCGTTCCACTTGTAAAGGCCCATCGTCACACCAGCATCAGTTGACTCATTCGGCGTATCTAGCGAGATATCGCCAAAATTGATGCGGTAAGTCGTCGAAGAAAGTGGCGTGATCGTTGCAATTGCGTTATCGCCACTGCAGTCGCCCAACGCAAGTTTGTCCTCGGCGGTCCTCGTCATGCATGTACCAAAATTCATCGACATGATGCGTACGGTATCGGGCTTTGCGGGTTTTGCTTGCCATACACGCACCCAATCCGCTTCGAAATATGCGGGTTTGTCCGACGTGATTTCAATATCATCGCCCGCCCAGCCGCCAATCGCCAAATTCACGATAATGTACTGCGCCGAAAGCTGCTTGATTTCAGTCGGGCGATTGTAACTTGCAAACTTTTTGTCGTCAAAATAAAAGCTAAGCGTTGACTCGTCCCATTCCACCGCATACGTGTGGAAATCCGCCGAGCGGTCCACATTGTCGTCCTTATGGCCGCCAAAAGAGGCTTCGTGGTCCCATGCCGAACCATGGCTGTTGTACCAGCTCGGGTCGGTGTAATGCAAATAGTAATGGTGTTGCTTGCGTGATGCTGGGATTTCCAAGATGTCAATTTCTGGAGGCCAGCCGTCTTGCAACGTCCAGAACGCGGGCCAAGTTCCCTTTTGTGAGGGAGCCTTGAAACGGCCTTCGATATATCCGTACTTGACTTCGAAATGGCCTTTGGTGTCAATTGCGCCCGAAGTGTAATCGACAGGGATTTCCTTGTTGTTGAATTTGGCCTTTCGTCCTTTGGCATCAGGATGCGTTTTCTTTTCTCCCTTGAGCTTGAGCGTTCCATCGGAGACAATCACGTTTTCTTTGGCGCAGTAGGCGCGATGGTTATGCGTCGGGCCCCAGTTGTACGTCGAGTTCCACTTTTTCGTGTCAAGCGAAGTCCCATCAAAATTGTCTTCAAAAACGAGATCCCAGCCGCTAAAGTTAGACGGCGGGGCAGCAAAAGCGATAGAGGCGAGCGCAACGAAGCCCGCAATGACGTGATTTTTTTTCATATCCAATTCCAATCCTCTCCCACGACTTCTGCTAAAAAATTTGCCACCACCAAAAAGCAAAACAAAAAAGCCGCAGGCAATATAAATATACCTACGGCACTTCAATAAGCCTAGTTAAAAGTTGTAAAAAAGCCCCGAATCTACGATTTTTGAGCTTTACTTAGCGTTCATCACGTGTCTGCGCCATTTTCCGCTCTTCCAGCGACGCCAGAAAATCAGCGGAGCCGTGCTATAAACGGCAACTACCACAATCCAAGCGTAATGGGCCGGCAGATGGAAGACGTAAGCCACGATGTACAAGGCAATCGCCACGAACCAGTTCATGATACCGCAAGCGAACATCACCCAGACCGTATCGCCCGCACCGCGAAGCGCACCCGCATAAATCACGAGCAAGACTTCAACAAAGATGTAGAACGTCGCAATCCGCAACATGAACATGCTCATCGGGCGAGCCGCATTAAAAATCGCAAGCGCGCTTTCCGTCGCCTCGGCAACATCCGGCTTGAAAATGTCCGTCAGCACACCCGGCAAGAAGATGAAGAAAATCCCCATTACCAGGGAATAGCCCCAGCCGAGCTTAAGCCCGGAATAAGTCGAACGCGTTGCCGCAGCGGCATTCTTGGCGCCCACATAGCGCCCCACCAGGCTCGTCGACGCGACCTCCAGCCCCATCAGCGGCACATACGCCACCAAGTCCCAGTTAAACATAATCGAAGAAGCAGTCGCCGCCTCAGGCCCAAGCGCATGGAACATCAAAATCAACGACTGGAACGCCGCCATATTCAAGAACATCTCAACGCCAGACGGGATTCCCTTTTGCAAAAGTTCGCGAGTCAACGGCCAGCTAAACGCAAACGCAAAACGCGTACGGAAACGGCGGTGGCAACTATTGCTAAAGAACTTCGCAAACAGAATCACCGTAGAAACCACATTGCCAATAAGCGTGCCATAAGCTGCGCCCGCAACGCCCATCGCAGGAATCGGACCGTAGCCGTAAATAAACACAAAGTTGCAAGCAACGTTCACAATCATGCCAACGAAAGCCGCCTTCATCACGACCTTGGTTTCGCCAATACCGCTAAAGAAACACGGAGCCGCGTTACGCAACAAGTTGATCACGCCACCGAACATCAAGATGTTGAAATACGTCTTCTGGTATTCGAGCTGATCCGCCGGCAAATGCTCCAGTCCAAACGCAAAATGCCCCAGCGGAATCGTGAGGTACAAAAGCGGCACAGAAATCAGCGACAAGTACACCGACTGCATGAACACGCGGGCACAATCCCAGCGTTTTTTGCCGCCCAAGCGCTGCGCCACCATTGCCGTCGTATAGCTAATTGCGCCCGTAAAAAACATCGTGAGCGCAAGTTGCACCGCCCCCGCCCCGAGCGCCGCATTCATTTCGGCGGGGCCAAGTTTCGAGAGGAACAGACGGTCGATGAACGTCATGAACGTATCAAACGACATCGACAGAAGCATCGGGAGTGCCACCACGAGCACATCCTTCACGTCCCCGTTCTTCTTGAATTTCGAAGGTTTATAGAACCTATTTAAAATAGCATCAACCATAGCTTGGCAAAGATAGAAAAAATCAAAGACCGCGCGACAGCCGATTTTACTTTCCTATTTCTTTTTTCAGCCTCAAGAGAACTTCTTTCTTATCTGAATCCGAGTTAAACCAAAGGCTATCGATATACAAACCATCGACAAAGCCTTTGGCAAGCGCCTCGTTGGCATGCTCCTGAGTATCCCACTTTTTCACTTGCAGTTGAATAGACTCCTTCGCAAGTGTGACGGATGCTTTTTTCAGCAAAGATTCATCTTCATCACGGACCACACCCACCGAAAACGTCAATGACGTTTCCTCTTTTTTGACAGTTGCGCGTTTGCGGGCACAGCAATCAAAACGAGCCATCGCAAGGGAACTCAGCAAAATACAAAGTAATACAATCTTTTTCATATGAGCTCCTAGAAGTCAAACATCGCTTCTACACCAAAAATAACGGAAGAATCATTCTTATTCCCTTCGGACGGCCAATCATCGCCATACGGGATATCGACAAGCACCATCGAAATAATATCAATTTTGAAATCAGGCACATTGAAGTAGAATCTTCCGCCGATGCGCACAGAGCCTAAGTCATCCTTTTTATCTAAGCTGTTCGTATGCAATTCCAAAGGAACGCCGATACTCAGATATTCATTCACGGCAACGCTCGGTTCAATGAAAGCAAAAAAGTATTCCGGACGCGAGGTAATTTCTAGACTTGTACGAACAGGGTCATCGATGAACGCATAGAACAAAGAGCCCACTATGCAAAATCTCGAAATATCAAATGACGGTTCTACAAGCAAGACGTGGTTCGAGACAGCATCGTCACTTGCGAGGAATACCGAATGAAATCCGTATAGTCCATGGAACGCAAAAGGGCCAAGCGCAAGCGATAAATCAAACCCTGCATAAAGTTCATTGTAATCTTTACGCTGATAGCTTTTGTAATCAAAATAAGGACGGAAAACTTGATTTGCAATTTCTAAGTCGTACGCCGCATGAACTTCATACGTATAACCTTCCAGACAATCCATTCCCATGTACTCGCCAAACATGAAATGGTAATGGCAACTTTGGTCATTGCCCGCAGTGCCAAAACCTATATCAAATTGCAATCCGTTCCACTGGAATTCTAAACCGCGAATCGTCTTTTGCGAAATGCCTGCAGCGTCATCGCGCGGATCCCCGAAATCATAATAATTCTTGAAAATACCCTCAAAAAATTTCAAGTCACCAACGCGAAAGAAAGTGCGTTCCGAACGAGTGTATTGAATATACGCGCCATTAAAGACAACAGCAGGATTTACGGGATCCATAGACGATTCATCGCCCATGTCCATCCCTTCCATATCCTCCATTCCGTTCATCGCCATCCCCATCGCTTCGAGTTCAAGCCATGCAGACCAGCGATCGTTAAAACGAAGGTCAAAGTCCAAATCTAGCATAGATTCAAAACGGTGCGTAACCTTAGACTCATCCGTATTCCAATCGGCATAAGCGTGGACCATCACCATCCCAGAAAGGTCCAACTTCGGGCGAATTTCAGAAAAAGCGACACCAGCAAACAATAAAACGCATGATAAAATTATTTTATTCATAAAATAAAGGAGCATCCTTTTTACAGACGCTCCTCCCAATAATGATTAATTACTTGTCGCCTTTGATAAAGTTGTCGATGTAGTCCGTCACAGTTTCTACAGCGGCTTTGGAGCCCCAATGTGTATTATGATCGGCGTCCTTGATTTCATGGAATTCGATGCTCTTTGCCTTATCGAGACCCTTTTGCAAAGTTTCCTGCGACTTTTTATCGAATATAGCGTCCTTTGTACCCCAAATAATCTGGACATCCGATTTAATCGAAGAAAGGCGCTTTGCATTGTCAACAGCAACAAAGCTCTTGACAAGGAATTTCCATGCGTAATACGGAACCTGTTTTAAATGTTCCAAATAAGCCGTCTGGAAATCCTTATCCGGATTCGTGCTATTGCCCCACTTTTCATAGAATGTATTAGGAAGCTTTTGCGTTGAATCATAAGCATAAACGCCATCGAATAATTTATCATCCGTTCCGTTCAAGAGCCAATCAATCGTAGCATTTTTCTTATCCACAGAGGCCGCCGAGCCAATCAATGTGATGGAACCGATTTTATCCGCATACGAAATAGACAATTCCTGCGCCACAAATGAACCAAAAGAATGTCCAACAATATGCGGTTTGTTCAATTCAAGCTTATCGATAAAAGCTGCGATATCCTTTGCCAATTCCTTGATTGAATACGCCGATTCTTCAATTGGCTTGTCCGTCTTTCCGTTGCCTCGCAATTCAGGAACATATACACGATAGCCCTTCTTGGCAAGCTGTGGAGCCACCTGCGACCAAGAAACGCGACCATCCGTAAGGCCGTGGATCAAAATGACAGGAGTGCCCTTTTCGTCACCCGTGACCGTATAAGCCAAGTGGATTCCTGTAGACAAATGCGCAGCCTTTTCGGTCCAATCCACTTCCTGATAATCCGAAAATCTCTTGGTCGTAAAGGTATTGTTCTTGCCCATAAAATGATGGCCATTCACTTTTGCGTTGTCTTCAAAAGCATAGACATCCGTATTGCTGCTACCCACATGAACCACATCGGCACTACCCGAGAAATCGACGCGGCCAGCGCGTTTGATCAACAGATTTCCCGTGACCTTGACGTTTTTAAGCACCGTTGCGCCCGGCGTTGACGTATTCACCGTCAAGACGCCTTCAATCGTCGTATCTTGCAAGAAGATGATACCATCTTTAATATTTTCATCGCCAAGTGTCAAGCCACTTGATGCAGATTTATGGTCACCAGATTCCGTTGCGTGATGGGAATGTTCATCGGCAGCACCGGAATGCGTTTCGCCAGAACCGGAGTGTTCTTCCGTAGAATGGTTTTCATGATCTTCGGAGGATGCAGCAACAGAATTTGAATCGTCATCAGAACATGCAGAAAGTGAAAGGATAGAAGCTAAAATAATAGTCGAAAGTTTCGTACGGTTTTTAAAGATATTCATTGAATCCTCCGTTGTTAAGTTGTTTTTTTGTTGGCACAATATTAGATTCTGCGGAGGCTTTTGTCCAATACTATTATTTCATTACTGATGATACAATTTTTTTATAACTAAAAAAGGAGCAGCATTCCGCCACACCTTTCAATCACAAATTATTTCACACAAGCTATCGTTTCAACTTTTTCAAATTTTCCAAGCGATTGAGCGCTTCGTAGAGCGTTTCGTCTTTCTTCGCGAAATGCAAACGAACAAGATGGTCCACCGGTTCGCGGAAGAAGCTCGAGCCCGGAACAGCTGCAACGCCCACCTTCTGCGCCATATCAATGCAGAATTGTTCATCGGGCAATGTGCCGGCCGCGCATTTTACATCACTACAAGATTCGCGCACTCCGCTAACACTGCGGCGACCGTATCCGAATTCTGAAATATCAACGAGTACAAAGTAAGCGCCTTGCGGTTCGGTAAAATGCAAACCAAGATTGCGGAGTCCGTTCGTAAACACATCCTTCATGTGCGTATAATGCGCCTGCAAACCCGTATAATACGAGTTGTCAAAACGGAGCGCAGTCACAGCCGCTTCCATCAACGGAGCCGCAGCACCCACCGTCAAAAAGTCATGTACCTTCTTGATGCGTTCCATAACCGGTTCCGCTGCAAGCACATAGCCCAAACGCCAGCCCGTAATCGAGTAAGTCTTGCTCAAGCTGCTACATTCAATCGTGCGTTCGAACATTCCCGGGAGCGTCGCTATATACGTGTGGCGATGCGGAGCAAAAACAATATGCTCGTAAACCTCATCCGTAATCACATACAAGTCGTACTTGACGGCAAGCGATGCAATAATCGAAAGTTCTTCGTGCGTAAAAACCTTACCGCTCGGATTTGCCGGATTGCAAAGCACCAGCGCCTTCACGCCAGGTTGCGCCATCGCACTTTCCAAGACGTTCGCATCAAAGCTCAAGTCAACAGGCGAAAGCGGCACATAAACCGGAGTCGCCCCGCAAAGAATCGTATCCGCAGAATAGTTCTCGTAAAACGGCGAGAACAGCACCACCTTATCGCCCGGATTGCAGACCGACATCATCGAAGCCATCATCGCTTCAGTACTGCCGCAAGTAATCACTATCTCTTTTTGCGGATCGTAACGCAGCCCGCTAAAATGGAACTGCTTGTCGCTCAGCGCCTCGCGGAAATTCTGCGCGCCAAACGTAATCGCATACTGGTGCGGCCCCGTCAAAGCCACCTCCGAAAGCCGCTTCGTGAGCGACTCAGGCGGGTCAAAATCAGGGAACCCCTGCGACAAGTTAATAGCCCCGCAAGCATTGGCAATACGGGTCATTCGGCGGATAACGGAATCGGTAAAAGTTTCAGTGCGTTTACTTAACGGTTGCATGGCGGGGAAATTTAAAAATTTTTCTACTATTTATCCAATAGGAGATTTCTATGTCAAACCCCTTACATCCCATTGTTTCGGTGCTTAACACCGCCTTGTATGATTTCTACATTGTCCCGCTGTTTTTGATTGTAGCCGGGGTATTCCTTTCTGTTCGCTTGGGATTTCCACAAGTCCGCTACCTGATTGAAACATTCCGCGTCACTCGCGAAAAGCCATTGCACAAGCACGGAATTTCGTCATTTGCGGCATTGATGGTCTCGACAGCCTCCCGCGTCGGCACCGGAAACATCGTCGGCGTTTCTTCGGCCATTTGCCTCGGCGGCCCGGGCGCCATTTTCTGGATGTGGGTCATCGCCATCCTCGGCGCAGCCTCCGCATTCGTAGAATCTACCCTCGCCCAGATTTACAAGCGTCATGACGATGTCACAGGACACTCTTACGGCGGACCGTCCTATTACATCCAGACAGCACTCGGCAAACGTTGGCTAGGCGTTCTCTTCTCGGGCTTTGTGCTCCTCACCTACATCGTGGGCTACAACCTGCTCGCCTCGTACAACATTCAGGACTCCCTCACCGGATACAAATTCTACGATCAGGCATCCACACCGTTCATCGTCGGATTCATTTTAGCCGCCCTCTTCGCTCTTTGCATCTGGGAAGGCGCAAAGAAAATCTCCACCATCACAAGTTACCTAGTCCCCTTCATGGGAACTATCTACGTCATCGTCGCCTTCGGCATTATCATCTACAACATCTCGAATGTTCCTGCCATGTTCGGCACAATTTTCCAAAACGCATTTTCGTTTGACGCTGGATTCGGCGGCTTCGCCGGAAGCTGCATCATGTACGGCATCAAGCGCGGCCTCTACTCCAACGAAGCAGGTATGGGTTCCGCCCCGAACGCGAGTGCAAGCGCAAGCGTCTCGCACCCCGTCAAGCAAGGCCTCGTGCAATCACTCTCCGTATTCATCGACACGCTCCTCATCTGCTCCGCCACAGCCCTCATGTGCCTCTCGACCAACATCGAGCCCAGCAAGGACATCTCGGGAATCATTTACGTACAAAAGTCTCTCGCCTCCGTTCTCGGCAGCAACGGCGCCGTCTTCATCACATTCTCCATGTGCCTCTTTGGCTACACCACGCTCATCGGGAACTACTACTACACCGAAGGCTGCCTCCGTTTCATCTTGAACAGGCGCCCCTCCAAGAAAATCCGCAACGTATTCAAGACCATCGCAACCGCCATCGTCTTCTTAGGCGCCACCTCCAGCGCATCGTTTGCCTGGGACAGCGCAGACCTTTGCCAAGGCCTCATGGTCCTCGTGAACATCCCCGTCATCTTGATTCTCTCGCCAATCGCCATTAAGGCACTCAAAAACTACACCGACCAAAAGAAGAAAGGCCTCGAACCCGTCTACATCGCAAAAGAATGCGGCGTCGAGCAGCCCACCGATTACTGGAACGAAGGACAAAGGCTGTAAAAAAGCAATACAAGAAACAGCAGGTCGTTCGCACGGCCTGCTGTTTTGCATTCTTAAAAACTGAATTTCAGCTATAAACTGAGAATTTCCTCTTCAGAAAAACCTGTCGATTTAGCGATTATAGAAACATCGACATTCTGTTCCTTGAGACTTTTCGCCATTTGACGCTTTTCCTGATTCGCTTTCGTCCGCTCGGCAGAAGCCCCTTCAGCACGGCCCACTTCCTTGCCTTCGGCAAAAGCGTTTTCGCGTTCAGCCATCACATCCGTCATTTTCTTTACCTCGCAGTTGAAAAGCTCTTCTGCAAAATTAATCAATTTCACCGATTCAAGCAACCGCCTAAACGTTTCATTCTGCATAATTTTTTCAGGAGCAGGTTCTTCCTTGATAACAACCCTGATAGCACGTAGCCACTGAGCGGCATCAGATTCGTCATCCTTGGTAAATCCCAACTTTTCGAGCTTAAAAAACTTTTCGATCTCCACGAAAACCTTCTGAATCTTTGGGAAGAACTTCTTGCCATGACACATTTCATCGACATGATGGATGTATTCATGTTCTTCTTCCGGAAAAAGTTCAAAATCCAAAAGCCCAAGAAAATAGATATGCGGCAATTCAAATTTTTCGCTTTTATGGACCTGATTTTCAATAACACGTGATACATAGTATTCCACGCGATCCTTGAAAAACTTGTCCTTCTGCTGTTGAATTTCAACAAGAACTTTTTCGCCAGCATTGGTCGTGCCAATGATATCGACAATACAGTTTTTCTTATTGAAAATACCCGGAAATTCCTGCATTTCCAGCGAGATTTCTCCGATGGCATCGCCACCATGCAAGTCAAGCATCGCATTCAACAGCGAAATAAGAAGCGAATGCGACTTTTCCTCCGTGAATACAATCTTGAAAACGCCATCACTCAAAAGATAAGCGTACTTGTACATTTTTTGATATTTGGCAAGGTTCTTCGGATCCTTTTCCATATCCTTAAGCATTTTATAGTGCTGAGAACAATCCATATTTTGATTCATCCCGCCAAACGGGATGTCCTTTTTTTGAATGGTTAAACAGTTGTGATCTGCAAACGAGAACCTTAATAACGACAGTAGAACACGGCGATCACCACAAGGCAATCGTTCGCAAACCTTTTAAGACAAGGCTTTACGTCTACCATATTTTTCTTATGACAGACGGTGCTCTACGTTGATCGCCAGGGGGCCAGTTTCCCCATAGGGTGTATGCTGCCTCGAATATTTTCGCCTGCCAAGCGAAACAAAGGGAGGTCGGCGTCAAGCAGATAGTGAAACAACCTGCCCGGATCGAATACGCTGTCAGCAGGACGAGATGCTATCAATACCATGAATATACCATTTCAAAACTAAGCGTGCAAGGGGCCGAGATTTTGGCAGGTTTTAACTGAATCAACAGAAAAAGCAGGTCGTTCACGCGGCCTGCTATTTTCACATTTTTCTTTTGGGCGTTCCCCGCATACATGCGGGTCGGGCTATATTTTAGGGGTTGCCACCTTCGCTTCGCTCGTTACCAACCTCCTAAAACGAAGCCTTGCGATGTGTCATTCTGAGCGAAGTGAAACGGAGTCGATATACGAAACTCGACAACTTGTTGCCTTAGTTGAGTTAGGTTCATAGGAGCAGAATCTATCGCAAGTCTTCGCCCCAAGGGGTCACTATCCCTAACGCGAAGAAGAAATTTTTTCTCTTTCTTCAACAATGTCTTTTTCAAGACACCACTTAAAGCAACTATTCATCCTTTACACAGCGTACTGGAAAACCATATTTCTTACCATGATCACTTATATTTCCAGCATCGTAGCTGAAATTGATAGGAAATCCCATATCCATACTGTACGCCCATTCAGCATTATGTTCGTTAGAGCTCCAAAAGAAGGTTAAATTACCTATATTGTCGAAGGCGCCCTCATAAACGGAGCCAGATGGCAACGCAGAAAAGCCATACGCATCAGTACCATTGCCACTTTGATTCCAACCGCTAGCAGACTTCAGCATTTTCGTTGCAACATCCGAGCCACCCACAGCATTCCATAAAATCACAAATTCTCTTTGTGTAGGCAAATGCCAACCTTCAGGGCAAATTCCGCGAACAGGATTTGTAGGAGAACACTTCACCCCATCTCCACACCCTTTCCCATTCTCGGAATACACTCCCGCAGAATCCATCGCCGCAGCCCATGTATATAAGCGTCCAAATAAATCGCAGTTATATTTTTCATTGTCATAACACCAGCTACTATCCGTTTCAAAATTCAGATTTTCAGTCATCCAAAACTGGTTACCAATTTGTTTAAAATTATAATAAGCCCAATTTCGAACATCTATAAATACATTTTCTTCCTTGATTCGAGCAATCCACATTCCATTTACGCATTTGTATGAAAGCTCTTTATTATATTTGCTTTGAACTTCGGCATCATTTTCGCAAGGTGTTTCAGGTAGATCCATCGCAGCTAAAGGCTTCCATACAGAATCACAAATATATTTTTCAACAACCTCACCCTTCCTTGAATTATTGCACACTCCTCCGACATCTTCATTTTTCTTAAGACCTCTCCATCGACCATTTTCACAAGCCTGCTTTGTCGGATTTATTCCATTAAGTGTTGTACCAAACGTTCGTATGCTATATTCATCACACGAAATAGGGTAATTTTTCATAATATTTTTGCAGGAGAACAATTCAAAGCCCATTTTTTTCTGAACCTTTTTATCAAAGCTAGGAGCCAGTTTACAATTTCCCACTAATTGACGAACATCCAAATCCCCTTTATCCTTATAATCTTTAATTAACTTATTTATAAGTTCATCCTCATCGATATATTTCCTTAACAAAGACACTTTTTTTACCCAAGCATCATCCATCTTTTGCCATTTATCAAAATCTTTTTCATAAAGTTCTTTTATTTCATAAGAAAATGGTTCGATAACATTCTTTTTCTTAACAGTCTTTGAAGAACAGACACGTTCTGTTCCTCCATTGTCGCACATTCTTTCTTCATACGTATAGCTTTCAACAGCGCCAGACCTACATAAATCAGCATGTCGTTGCCTCTTATTACATTCTGCAAGAGCATTTCTATAACGTCTTTCAGCTTCTCTAAAACATTTGCCTCTATCAAAATTCTTTATTTTCTTTTCAACACAAGAACCTGATTCTTTTTCTTCAACAGTTTCCGTATATTTTAGCAGTTTCTTTTGGTCCATTATGCGAAGGACTTCCATTTTTAAGGAGTCGTTACCAGTACGATGGTAAAAATAATTGCAAGCTTTTATTGTTTCTTTACTTAAGCAAATGCCTTCCTTATCGTGCAGCCATTGTCCAAGCAGGCTGTCTGGATTTAACTTGTCTTTCACAAGCGGTTCATAAAGATATTCGCAAATTTGATAGTTATAATCTTTTTTGCCATTACAACTCACCTTAAGATACTCACCAGCAAAGCCAAGAGATACATAACTGTTAGCCGAACCATTAAGAATTGCCATTGGATTCTCCGCTAACAATTGTGCATATATTTTCTCGGCATCTTTAACTTTCAACGACACCGGACAATAGATGTCTTTTACACCAACTTTTTCTATCAAATTTTTCGCCATTTTGTAGTCGCCGTTGTCAATAGCGTTTTTCAAACCTGGGTGAATTTCGCCAGCCACAGCAAACGACAAAGCCATAAAGACCATTGACAGAGAAATTAAGCCAACATTCATAATTTTAGCCATGATAGCCTCCATTGTTTACACTTCTGGAGTTTCTCCCCTTCTAAGCGATAATCAGCAATCTTTTTTGAGCATACAAAAAAGGCGCAGATCGTTGCATTTATCTAGCCGGGGCTCTGCAAAGCCTAAGAACGATAAACGCAAACGACCCACGCCCCGAAAGGGCTGTTGCCCTTGGCCATACGACCAAAGACCGACTCATAAGTCGGCATAGCAAACTGAAACACACCACTAATGCGGCATGCCTGCGTGAGCGTTCGCCTTGTCCTCGTTCTTTTGAAATTTGCAGATTTCGACTAGAGAACAAGAGCAAAAACTCTATTTCGTTAAAAAGATAACTTAAAATAAAGCGAAACGCACAAAAAGTTTACAAAAGAGTGATTTTTTCTTCTAAAGTGGGATTTTTCAAAAGAATTTTAGGGTGGGTGGGCGGGGTAAGCCAGGCGTTGCGGGCTGGCGTCTGAAGCCCGCTCGAGAAGGTAGCGGAAGCCAAGGCTGAAGCGAGGGAGAGACTTCTCCCTCCCCATATAAAATTTACTGGATCCTTCACGCTTCGCGTTCAGGATGACGTCATTACAAGCATTTTCACCAACATTCCTAAATTTTATAGATTCTTCGACTTCGCCTTACTGGCTCCGCTCAGAATGACACCATTACAAGCTTTTTCACACACTTTTCTAAGTTCTAAGCTCTAAGTTCTAAGTTCTAATTACTATCTTTGACCCACTATGTTTTCACAGCTGACTGATTCTCTAGAAAATACTCTCAAGAACCTGCGTGGGCAGGGCAAACTTACCGAAGAAAATGTGGCGGAATCGCTGCGTGAGGTGCGTCGCGCGTTCCTCGCTGCCGACGTGAACTTCAACGTGACCCGCGACTTTGTGAAGTCTGTCAAGGAAAAGTCCATGGGCGCCGAAGTGCTCAATTCCGTGACCCCGGGTCAGCAGATTGTGAAGATTATCCACGACGAGCTTGTGGCCGTCATGGGTGGCGAAACTAAGGAAATCAACCTTTCCGCACCATCTCCGGTGGGCATCATGATGGTTGGTCTGCAGGGTTCGGGCAAGACGACTTTCGCAGGCAAGATTGCTCTCTGGATGCGCAGCAAGAAGAAGCGCAAACCGCTCCTCGTTGCCGCTGACGTTTACCGTCCGGCCGCTATCAAGCAGTTGCAGGTGCTCGGCAAGTCCATCGGCGTTCCGGTTTATGACGAAGGCCAGGGCAATCCGGTCGAAATCATCAAGCACGGCTACCAGTATGCTAAGGACAACGGTTTTGACCTCGTGATTTACGATACGGCAGGCCGTTTGCAGATTGACGAAGAGTTGATGCAGGAACTCGAAAAGGCCCGCGACGCGGTTCATCCGGACGAAATTTTGTTCGTTGCCGATGCTATGATCGGTCAGGAAGCGGTGAATGTCGCCGAAACGTTCTGGAACCGTCTGAACTTCACGGGCGTCTGCCTCTCGAAGATGGATGGCGATACCCGTGGCGGTGCAGCGCTTAGCATCAAGAAGATGACAGGCGTGCCTATATGCTTTATCGGTGTTGGCGAAAAGCTGAACGAAATCGACCTTTTCCACCCGGACCGCATGGCAAGCCGAATCCTCGGCATGGGCGACGTGGTCTCCCTCGTTGAAAAGGCTCAGCAGGTCATCGACGAAAAGGACGCGAAGGACCTCAAGAAAAAGATTCTCAATAACACGTTCGACTTGAACGACTTTTTGAAGCAGCTCCGCACAATCAAGAAGCTCGGCCGCATCAAGGATATTTTGAGCCTCATTCCGGGACTCAACAAGCTCCCGCTCGACCAGATTGACGAAAAGCAGTTGGTCTATGTGGAAGCGGTGCTCAGCTCCATGACGCCGAAGGAACGCAAAAAGCCGCAGATTATCGACGGCAGCCGCAAGGCCCGTATCGCAAAGGGTTCTGGCACGGATGCCGCCCGCGTGAACGCAGTCCTCAAGCAGTACGAAAGCATGAAGGAAATGTTCAAGAAGGTCGGCGATTTCGCCAAGCGCCAGAACAACGGCGGTACAATCGGTTCGAACTACACCCCGCCCAAAGACAAGAACAAGAAAAAGAAGCGCTAAGCGCCGCATTTTAAAAGTCCGTTTGCAAAAAGCAAGCGGACTTTTTTCATAATCTAGGCTTTGAAATTTTCACGCCACCAAATCCATCAAGTCAAAGTACATCAGGCGCGTATGGGGATCGTCATCTTCGATGTTCATAAAGCGAAACCCGTTTTTCTCATAAAAAGGAACCGCCTTCAAATACGCATCAACCGTCAAGAATCGGCAACCCGTCTTATTTTCAAAGACAAACATCGACTTGATGTAATCTAAAACTGTCGTCCCTATTTGACGACCTTTCGCAGATTCATCAACGCCCAGCCGGCAGAGTTTAACCGCAGGATAGCTTTTCAAACGTTTTTCATTTGGAAAGCCCTGCTTTTTACGAAAACGATTAAATTCAGTTTTATCCTTGAAATCACCCACGGCAACCTTGTCATTGGCAAGACTGCAATAGGCTAACATTTTTCCCGTATCAGCGTCTGCACAAGCATAGCTCACAGAAAGCAAATGTTTTTGAAACTCTGACGCTCGATTTCGAATGAAATCATCTAAATCAGGGTCGCCACAAGTAAAATCTTTGACGGAATAAGACGAGCGAATTCTTATAAAACTAAGCTTTGATTGACCTATACCTTTTTGAACCACGGATCAACACCTCCATTGGCTTCTTCACGGGCACGCTGTTCAGCCATACCTCGTTCATAAGCTTCTTTCAAAAGTTCGTAGTTCCGCAAACGGCGGGCACGAACTTCAGGAGGTTCCGGGCGACGTACCTGCATTGCTGCGAGAAAGCGACGGGCATCTTCGCCAAAGAGAATCGGAGTTTCACGAATGGGTCTAGCCATAGCCATGTCCTTTATTTTCATATAACAAGAGATATAACAACTATGGAGTATCACTAGACAGGTGAAACCCGGCAACACACTACTAAGGTGGTTTCTATAATATAAAATGTTCGATTTTCAAAAACAAGGGGTCGCGCTGCACGCCTTTCATTTTGCAATCAATAGGCGACATTTCGCCCATAACGCAAAAAAAAACTAGATATTCATTCTCGCGCCGATGGTTCTGATAATCGTATTGATGATTTCGTCGCGCCCACCCTTGAGGGACATCTTGTTCCTGTACATCATGGCATCGGCGCGTTCAAATACAGCAGCCGTGTTCTTGTCATGAGCCTTGTCGTACACGGAAATGCCGCAAGCCACAATAACCTTGTCTTCTTCGGCATTGCGCTTTACGGTTTCATAAAATTGCTGTGAAAGCTCTTCGCGGTTAGTGAAATCAGACCCACGCAAAACTACAACAAATTCATCACCGCCCACGCGGAATACGGGGCTATGCTTAAAGGTTTCGCAAATAAGCTTAGCCGCATCCCTAATGTATATATCACCCGTCTTGTGTCCCTGCGTATCGTTTACAGTCTTGAGGCCGTTCACATCACAGAGAGCAATCGCAAATTCAATATCCTTACCGCACTTGATTTGCTGATCCAATTTCTTTTCAAATTCACCGTAAGCGTTCTTGTTCCTGATGCCGGTCAAATCATCGTGGCGAGCCTTTTCATAATTGGCACTCGCCTCTTCCCTGATTTTCTGTTCACGGCGCACCTGCGCATCCACGTTGGTCACGCTGATAACGACATGATTCTTGTCGGCATAGACAGCCACCAAATTCACGTACATCGGACCATTGGGGCTATTCAGTCGGTACGTCATCGAGAACACACCATGTTCATCGAGTTCACGCAAGAAAGCTTCTCGCTCTAAAGCGGCAGTAATCAAAGGAATATCTTCACTATAGATGACCTGCATGGCATCCTTCTTCAGCTGATTGAAGAAGTCATCGCCTTCAACCGTAATGCTCAACTCGCAGAACAAGCGTTCACTCTTGTACTGAGCAAAATGGTCTGTCACCAAATCCACCATGTACAAGGCATCATAGCGCTCAGCAAGCGCCATCACAATTTGTCCGTAAAGTTCGCTCTTGGTCGCCTGTTTCTTGAGTTCCTGCTCGCGACGCACCATCGCATCAACATTGGTAACGCTGATAATAATATGCTGTTTGTCGGCATATACCGCCATGAGCTTTACATACACAGGACCCTTCGGCGTATTCAGGCGATACGTCAACGTAAATACACCATACTCGTCCAATTCTTTCAACAAATTATCTCTCGTGAGGGATTCCGTGAGCAACGCAAAATCATCCTTGTAAATAACTTGTTTTGCATCCTTCTTCAACTGGTTGAAGAAATCATCACCTTCAAGCGCAATGCTCAATTCCTCGAACACGCGTTCGCTCCTGTACTGCACAAAATGTTCCGTAGCAAGGTCCACCATGTACAAAGCATCGAAGCGCTCGGCAAGCGCCATCACAATTTGACCATAAGTCTTGCTCTTTGACGCCTTCTGTTCCAATTCCAATCGTTCACGTTCTTGCTTGTCAATGTTGTTCACACCGATAATCAAATATTCCCGCCCCTGCGAACGGCCAAGGACAGCCTTCATCTGGAACCAGACGGGTTCCCCTTCCACCAGCAGACGGTACTTGAAATTAAAAACGTTATCGTCTTGAATCGCTTTCAAGAGCGTTTCGCGGTTGATATGCGCCGAGAACGACTGTTTGTCTTCGGGATAGACGACGGCTTCCATATTGACCTTCGTATCCGCCCAAAAATCTCGCGTATCGGTCAGTTCTAGCTTGGTATGCTTGCCTCGAAATGCAAACAAAGCATACTGATTAGTCTCGTTATCGACAAAGAATACGCACTCGTAATCAAGTGAAAGTGCAGATGCAACATCTTCAAAAGTCAATTGCATATCCATAGAATGGCCCCTCAAATCACTATACATACTTAATATAACTCTTTATTTGGGGAGAAAATCGAAAAACAACTGGAATTCAGCCACAGATTGTAAGAAGTTTGAAGTATATCACACGTAGGTAATCCGCCGGCTCAAATTTGGCGTTTTTGAATGAATTTCGGCAATTTTATAGATTTTCGCACCGCTCAACAAATTAATTTATAAGAAAAGGACGGATTTTTTTTCATTGCCGTCCTTTACACACAAAAGCAAGTTTGCTATATTTGGCATCAAAAGAACTAAAACCCCGAAATTTCGGGAAAAACCCCATAAAGAGGTATAAAA
>Ga0310695_10005050_pt1 | contig 23415 bp, 22 predicted proteins | sample RumenRJG_04DNA_FD_203882 | JGI IMG/M metagenome (GOLD analysis project Ga0310695, IMG submission 203882) | Bovine rumen microbial communities from Lethbridge, Alberta, Canada - RJG_04 (v2) (version 2) | ecosystem: Host-associated > Mammals > Digestive system > Stomach > Rumen | place: Canada...
AACTTCTCTCTGACGAGGAATAGAGTTTTTTATATTTTTCATATTTTAGATGTAACAATAAGTATGATAGACCTGTAGACGTGATGTCTGTGGGTCTATTTTTTCTGCGCACTTAAATGACTACCAATTATCCACCATATCTGGATATACTAAAAAATGGAGTAGAAATACAATAGTATGGGTTCGTTGCCCTCATTGTGGTATATTTTATAGGGCTATCCCACCCAACCATAAATCTCCAAAAGTTGACTTAATGCTAACTATCACCAATGCATAGAAATAAAGATGGCCTCATTAAGAATTCATATTGAGAGCCACCTTTATTTCAATTCTGTTTCGTTATGGTTCCCTTCCTTATAGAGCACCTTCCTAAATATGTCTTAGATATTATTACCTCTAATATCATACCTCCTTTATGCGTAGAATCCTACTACCGCTACGAATGTTACATCAAAACGCTACCAACGGTACAGAGTGCTTATTTTCAAAAAAAGAATTCTTGACAGCCAAAATATGGCATTTACTTATTATCTTTGCAGCGTAAAATAACGAAAGATGAAAGAATCGTACGATATTTTCATAAGCTATTCAAGCAAAGATAGTCATATTGTTCATAATTACGCTAAATACCTTGAAAAAGCGGGGTATAGAGTTTGGTATGACATTAAGGGACTTTACACTGGAGTAGAATTTTCAAATGAAATTGTCAGTGCGATTGAAAATTCAAAACTGTTCATCTTCTTCTCATCAGAGAATTCAAACAAATCAGAATGGACAAAAGGTGAAATATTAACCGCCCAAAAATTCAAGAAGCAAATACTTCCTGTTAGAATTGACGATTCTGATTACGATAAGTCCCTATTGCTTGTTCTGCTACCTCTTCAATATATAGATTGCATAAGTCACATATATGATGATACGTTTGAAGAACTTAGAAAGGCTGTAGTCATGTTTATTGGTGAGCCACTTTCACCATCCCAAACAAACGAATCTCAGAATACCCATACAAGAAGGAAAGACCAAAAGTTGTCTGTTACTATATCTGTAATTGCTTCCCTTTTGTTCTCTTTCTTTATGATGTATATAAGCGGAGAAAACTGGTTAAATATGTCGTTGGCGCTGTTTACTATGTTTGTAACAGCTGCTGTCTGTATACTTGTTTCATTGTATATAATTAAAGTTGAGAAAAATTGGAATCAACGCGCTACCATTGTAAATATCTCATTTCTTATTGCCATTCTTTTCTTCCTCTCATATTCTATGATGGCTTTCGGACTCTGCTTCATCAGTTTTGATATTCTTGCATTAAATTATCCGAGCATTATTTGTGCCATACTTGCCATCTTTGCAATTTACAAACTAATGTCATTCAAAAAAATGGGGTATGCATTACTGTGGTTCAGCGCCTCGCTTTTTTCAATAGGAAGCTATCTGTGGATCAACAGTTTGACATTCACATTTGGATTGACTTTATTTGCCTGCATTTGTATGTTAGTTATAACCCTAATTATAAGGGCTAAGCATAATGGTACTTCCCTTTGGGATAGACTATCTTAACAATTTGATAATACCAAATATCGTGACCTAAAAGAATAGATGTATGTTCATAACACAATGTGACTTATTTCATTTGACCAAATGGTTCAAAGGCTCAGGGTATGAAGTTATGGCCATTTACCTGTCGGGAGGAACATCTGACGACAAGTTGATACTATCAAACCTTATTGATAATTGGCGTGAAATAGACAATATGTCTAGAAATCTAGTTTGTTACATATACTTTGACTCTGAAGATGAGCGAACGAAAGATGCATCTATAATGAATTTTGTTTCATGGGTCAGAGAGTACAATAGTTTTACATATAGAGATTATCGAAAAGATGCGGATGCTGCTTTAAAAATATCAAGAGAAATCTGTAATCATTATGGAATATTTGAGTATGAATTGCCAGGACTGCTTTTCATTGACAAACAAACTGATGCATATCAGCTAATTCCCATAACACATTTCAATGAAATCAAACAGTACCTTAGAATTATCAATATTGTGTGTTCCTATTCTCAAGATGTTTCTTTGGCTCATAAAGGAATTGAAAGTGTTAAATTGAGAAAGGAAATGAAAGAAGAAGAACTATCTCTCCAAATAAAGAAAATAGAAATAGAGATTCAACAATTATCAAATCAAAGATGTAAAACAGAAAAAAATCTATCACAATTGTGTTGTACAGATTCCAAGGTTTTGGAAAAGGATTATTATAATCTCAGAAGCCAATTGTTGTCATATTATGAAACTGCCAAGACTTTTGAATTGCCGACAGATTCCTTTTCTATACAAAAAATCAAAAAATACATTAAGAATCATAACATAGAACTTCCAGTGGAATTCTTCGATGCATTATTTGCAACGCATAAATGCATTAGTCAACTCACCGCAAAGTATCATATTGACAGAGAGGTTGTTTTAGATGTTATTAAAAACGACTTGCCTTCTTGGACATCCATTATATCAACTGAAATCCATAAAACTATTAATCGGATGTCATCAAAGAAATTTTTATTAGATGAAGAAATCAAGAACAAGAATTGTGTATTTAATAGCCTGCTTGAAACTAAACAACAATTATGCGTCCAAAACCAATATGAAATAGAATCTGCTAAAGTAAAGGCCAAGTATCAGTTGTCTGAAATGACAACTGTTTACTCTAAGAGATTGAATGATGTCATACATGTAGGCAATGAGGTGTGTGAAGAATTACTTAGAGGCTTAAAAGCCCATAATTTGTTTTGCTTTATCAGGGAGATGGTTGAAAAGCAGGTAAACTTCGAAGAAAACCAAGATGTCAAATATAAATTGATAAAGACTGCCATTAAAAACAATCAATATGATGTATTCATATCATGCAAAAGCGAAGATTACATCTATGCAAATGATATTTATGATTTTCTTGTCAGTATAGGCAAGCATCCTTTTTTGGCAGACAAATCAATTGATGACATCCATTATGATGAATACAATGTTTTAATAAGAGAGACAATAGACACCTGTCCAGATATGATTGTTTTTTTAAGCGATCCAAGTTTTGCAAACACGCCTTATGTTTCTTATGAATGGAATCTATTTGTGAATGAGAAGGCAGCAGGTCGTAAAGAAGGTAATCTTATCCCAATAATTGGAGATTTAAGTGATATTCCATCACTTCCTATTGCACTTCGTCAATGCCAAGCTTGTACAATGACAAATTATAAAGATATACTTCCCAAGTATTTGCATTAAAGTCAAATTATCCAATCTAATTTGAGGGGTACCACCGTACTGCAGCACCCCTTCCTTCCAATGAGAACTGTCCGTCATTAATTGATATTATCTGTTATCAAAATAACTCGCATTGAAATCAATAGCTTTCATAAAACCAGCTAATGCCAAGAGTCTTCTTCCATCTTTCCCAGAAACATCAACCATATAACGCCGGAACTCGTCTTTTTCGCGATTGCTTAATTGTCTTGCTATTTGGGTTGCTTCATTTTCATCAATTGTGATGATGTCTTGAAGAATAGGAAATATCTCCTCTTGTGAATCTACATAAAAGAAGTCCACAAACATGGAATATACATCAGGTTCATTGGTACGAATTCGCCCACCATAGGAGGTTCCCATAATGCCCAATGCAGCACGAGCCATGGCTTTTTTTTGTTTATCATTTAAAGAATCTAGCATATTATTCAAATTTTATGAATGAGAATGCCGTATCTAAGAAAAATTCATATTCTTGTTGCTCAATATCAGGAAGGAAATAATCTTCCTTGTCTGGAAACTCTTCAGCTATTATATCGTCAGAAATACTAAGGCAGGATCGAATTCTTTTAAAAAACTTTATTTCAGAATATTGAATTATATTGTCTGCTTCTATCATATTGATAGCAATCTTCATTATCTGAATTTCTTGCTCCGTTGACAATTTTTCTGATTTTAGTTCTTTCAGATATGAATTCAAAAAGGAAATACCTGTTGCATTGATTAAACTAATATAATCATTCAATAACTTTTCAACATCCAAGTTTTCAAACAAAGAGGTTTTTGTTGTATAATCTTTAATTAACGAAACTTCTTCTTCTGCAATGTCTCCATCGCATGCCATACAGCAAAAAGCTGTCTTCAAATACAATTCTTTATTCATGATATTTTATATTTAATTATTAAAACCTATTGTTGTTTGAGTACGAGCTTTCTTTTTTCCCATAAACACATCTCTGATTGCCTCATGCTTTTTTATAACATCAATAGAAATGCTTGGTGAAGAATTTTTAATAACCTCTTCCAATGTTTCTTGTGTGATTTTGCCAAGTTTTCGTCTGAAAGTCAATCTTGCCGCATTATCGACAATCATCTTGATATCTGCAGAAATGAAGTTTTCCGTCAAACTGGCTAGTCGTTCATAGTCTATACCAAAATCGCATTTTCTTTTTGAAAGATTTATCTCAAAAATAGATGCCCTTGTTTCTGCATCTGGTTGAGGAATATAATATTTGAACTCCAATCTACCAGCACGTAAAGCTGCTTCATCGATATCAGTTGGTTTATTCGTAGCGCCTATGACCAAAACACCATCCTCACCACAATTATTCAATTGTGCTAAGAATTCATTTACCTCACCTGCTTCACTTACATTATTATGTTTGCTACGGTCTTTAACCATAGCATCAATTTCATCAAAGAAGAGAATAGTGGGAGCATTCTTACGGGCTTCGTCAAAGATGGCAGCTATCTTACCTTGTCCTCCATGTATATATGGAGAAGCGACATCAGAGCATTTGATGTATTTATAATTAAAACCAGCTTCCTCTGCAAATTTTTCTGCGAAAAAGGTTTTACCACAACCTGGTGGACCATAGAATAACAAACCATTTGGAATGGACAACCCAAGTTCTTTAGCTTGTTCTGGATTTTGGATGAGGTCTATTACATCTGACTGCAATTGCTCTTTTAATGCGGTCATTCCGGCGACATCTTTAAAACCATTTCCAATTCTCCTTGTTCTAATCCTTTGTTCTTCAGAATCAGAAGAATACATTTGCGATAGTTTCTTTGTTTGAGGTTCTCTTTTCTTAACTATTATTTCACCATTTAGGGCTTGAATAAACTCTTCGGCAGTTTGGAATCTATCATCTATATCCATAGCCATAGCTTTGTCCATAATGTTTACTAGTTGTTCGTCCATCTCAAATTGGTTAGTATTTGGAATTCTTAAAGGACGCAATCTAGCTTCAATAATAGCAGCAATTTGCGCATTCCTATCATTTTTATTTGCTGAAATGTCTGTATAAAATGGTAACATACCATATAGTAGATGATACAACATTACACCAACAGAGAACAAATCCGATTGTGCTGAATATACCCCATTAAGAGCTTCTGGAGCTTGATAAAAAGGGTTTAAACCTTCTTTCATATAAGAACTGATGCTTTGATTTTGATAGCGAGCATAGCCAAAATCAATAATCTTAGGAATAGCTAAACCACTAGATATATCAAGCATAATATTCTGTATTGTTATCTCATTATGAATTATTGGTCGCTCTAAATTATGAAGAAACTTCAATCCGTTCAGGACACCAATTGTTATTTGCTTGGCGTCATAAACTGAACATTTTTGTTCTCTTGTTGTTTTCTGAGCAACTGTTTCACCAGCTATAAAGTCATATACAATGTATACAAATCGTTTGCCATTTAAATGTATTTCGCCTGAATCATGATAATTAGTCACATTGGGGTGATGCAATTGTTTTGCTATTTCTATTTCCAAAACTCCTCCGTCTTCACTAAACTGAGTGTGGTGAAGTTTGGAACAATCAATTAATTTTAAGAAGTAATTCTTACCATTACCATCTTTAACGCGATAGGTTTCAGCATACGTTCCCTCCTTGATAAAGAATGACACATAATAAGAAGATAATGTTTGCTTCTTTTGTAACATCATAGCACAAATTTATTAAATTAAGGTTAAACCACTTATTATTATCATTATCAAAAACACGAGCATACATCCAGAATTACCTGTTTCTGGTTTTGTTGACAGTCCGGCTTTATTTAAAATTGATAGCATTTGTTTTTTTGTTTCTGTTGACTGTTTGGTCAACTCTGCCATTTCTTTAAATTTGGGTACAAGTTTTTGTATAGTTAAACGATTTTGGGGAGACAAACCATTAACATTTAGTATCTTTTCCGCACAAGTTGCTCTGCATATACTTTCCTCAACGATATTATCCACATCATCATCTAGTTTGCGAGTATACAACACATCATTTTGGCCCAATCTTTGTTCTTTTTTCGTCAATAACAAAGAAAGAGCAAAAAAAGTATTAGACAATGAATCTATATATGTCTCATCCAAAATCATATCGGATGCTGTGATTTTATCTATCACAGCTTCTAAACTCTTAAAACTTGTTATATTCTGAGGTAAGTCCATGATCTGTGAAATCAATTACACTAGTTAAGTACAAAGCAACTTAAGTGCATGGAGAGTTATTCCCTCTCCATGCATTTTAAGTGATTAGAACTCTGGTTTTTCGCCTTCGGGAACATCCATTAAATCAATTACAGCTACAACGATAGGGTGAAGTGTTTCTACACTTGGATTATTGCTGATAATCTCTTGACCTTGATTAAGTAAAGAATGTGCACGTCCCGCATCAATCCATCTGTATTGTGAGAAATTGCTACTATAATGTCTGATAAATCCTATAAGTTGATAAATCAAAGTAACACTTACAAATAGAGAATGAATGTCTTCAAGTACCTGATGCCCCATCAGAACATCCTTCTTTCGTATAGCCATGTCTGTTTGACGACGCATTTCAGCAACTTGAGAATCATGATTGTTGCCTAAATCGTTGTTCGCTTTGTCTAATCTTTCAAACTCTTCTCGCAACTCTGTTTCTAATACCTCCCATTCGTGAGCTTTTTCTGTCTCTTCCATTTTAAGGAATGTACGACGAAGATCAGCCAATAAATGCATCTTCCCATCTTCAGTTCCTTTCTCTCCATCAAAGCGACCAACAATATCAGAGAGCATCGACTGAGCTTCTGAAGTTTCATGTTCGCCAACACATGATGTGGATTGTAAATTGCGAAGTTTTCGCTTAGCTTCTTCAAGACGTTCTAAAAGATCGGATTCTTTTACTCCCGAACGTTGATTAACATCTATTTCTTTTTCAATAGTTTCTCCAATTACGGGGAATGTTACCTCCACAGTCATCATTTGTGAACGATCGACTTTAACCGTAATATCAAGATCACTTTTAGCAGGAATAAGTGCAGGGACATCATCCCCATTTATAATGATATCAGTAACATGGTCATTATAAATTGCACTAGTCCCTTCTGCATTATGTTCTCCTTGATAGACAGGTATCACTAATCTATCTCTAAGAATACCTGGTCGGATTTGCGAAGGAGTCTTCAGACCATTTCTAACTCCTATTGCTGGTATTGGTTGATTTTTTTCCAACCCTTTCAAAGGAATGAAAACATCTTTATTACGACTGCTATCATGGGCTTCAATACCAATGTTATAAGGTAATACAGCACTGCCAACAACAATACCCTGCATTATATTAACTTCATTGGGGAAACATGGCAAAGTGACACCTTTCTCATCATAAGCAACAATGGAGAATGAATTTGCCTTACCTTCCATTAATTGACACTCAATGACATCACCTATTTCATTAATCTCTACCTTGCCACTTGACCAGCCTTTATCGTTTCTTGTAAGTTCAACAAACAGTTTTGCTGGAATTACACCAGTGCATTCATCCTTAAGAAGTTTAACAGAGACAAATTCAATGGTTTCGACAGAACTAGATTCATAAGTCAAATCAAGAGCGATGGTTCCAGCTTTGATTTCTTCCTTAGCTTCGCTGTCAATACCTGATGCATATAAAGCAGCTCCGCGTGCAACAGCAGTCATGGGATCAATGCTAGTATCAACATTAGGAGTTATTTGCTCTTTTAACATACTACGAAGTACAGGGGAATAAGTAGGACCTCCTACAAGGATAAGTGAATCCAAATCTGAACCTTTAAGGTTATTACGAGAAAGCAACTTCTTACAAATATCAACAGCTTTTTGGAAAATTGGAGTAAGAACTTCCTTCATCTGATCTTTTGTGATAACCATATCAAGTTCGATTTCTGTTCCCTCATCATCTTCTCCAAATTCATCCAACTGTGAGGTAACATCACATTTATCTTTAAAAGATAATTGGTTCTTTGCCTGTTCTGCATAGAACTTCATTGCATCGCGTAGGATTTGCTTCTTTACGTCATCCTCCAAAATATCATCAATAACATAGTTCTCACGGAGATATGGTATAATAATCTCGTCAACTATTGCATAGTCGAGGTTCTTTCCTCCTAAATAGTTGTCGCCTTCCGTATCTTTGACTTGCATAATGCCATCTTCAACTTTAAGAAGTGCAGCATCGAACGTTCCTCCTCCAAAGTCAAACACCAGCCAAATGCCATCTTTCTTAGCAGAGCTTAAACCATATGCCATAGAAGCGGCTATTGGTTCCTGAAGAAGCTCACAATGCTCGATACCAGCCATCGTGGCTGCACGTTTAGTAGCAGCTATCTGATCCGTCTTGAATTTAGCTGGAATAGTTATAACACAAGCATTAATGTTGTCATCGGATACATATGATTTAAGTGTCTTCAATACTTCAGCAGAAAGCTCCTCAGAAGAGAAAGCACGTCCCATATTCTTACTTTCATATTGAGTATTTAACCCCATTGTACGTTTGAACTCAATAAAGACATTCTCATTTCCTTTCGCCCATTTTTTTGTGGCGCGAGCTTTGTCTTGTCTCAAGTCATTATATGCACTATCTCCAACTTTTACAATCTTCCTTCTTGTAAGAGAAACGCATGATGGAAGAGTATCTTTTAGGGTATCAGTTTTTTTGATGGTCGGTTCCCCGTTTTCCATCTTGCAGATAGCGGAATTGGTGGTACCCAAGTCAATTCCGTACCTCATCTTAATTTGAGCCATGGTGTACTTCTTATTGTGTTAAATATTTTGACTTACAGTAATTTGAGCAGACTGAATCATTATCCCATTGTAATTAATTTGAGGCTTAATGATTCCCGTTATGATTTGTTTACCTTGTTCAATGTCTTCATCCTCAATGAAATTTGCAGTAACTTTCATACCATCATTATATGGTTTACCTAACATATCAACAATTTCATATCCATTTGCAAGGAGATTATCTTTCATCTGTGAAATAGATCTAGATAGTTGTTTATAACCTCTGACTTTTGGATCCATTTTGAAAAGTGTCATTTCCATAAAAGTAATACGGTCTGCAATAGTCTTAATAAGAGAATGGTCTGGTTCTCCTGTTTTTCCATTGGTAGATACTGATGGATTCTTTAACAAGGCATCCAAAGATGAAGATATTTTTTGCATCTCAACCATTTCAAGGGAAAATTTGTTTAAAATGTCTTCATTCAACTTTTCTGCTTTTTGCTTAAGTGCATCTACATCAGCATCGCCTTTGGTAATTCTTTTATGAAGAATGAAATACAATAATCCTCCAAGGGCAGCGAGAATGAAGAACAATACACTTCCCCATATTGTCCTGGATTTTAAAGCAGAAAAGTCCGCTTTTTCTTCTAATGATGTATTTGTTTCTGAAATTTTTAAACCCAGCTGTTCTGCTGTTGATTTTATGTTATTTGAATTTTGTTCTGTAATCTCTCTAAGAGAATCAATAATATGAGACTGATGGGTTATAAGTTTCTTTTGAGAAGCCAATTCTGATTTCAAAGCCTCACGTGCTTTAATCTCCTTTTGAAGAGATTGCTCTAATTTTGTGATTTTTGCGTTATTAACTACCTCTGCACTAATTTCCAATGTTGTGAAAACAAGCAACAGGCTTAATAGAATTAATTTACAATTTTTCATTGTTATAGACTTTTAAAATATTATCCAAAATGATTCGTATAATTTTATTTACTGCTTTTTTCCCCTCCATCATATTAACTAATGTTGGGGAATACTTATAATAGAAGCTAATAAATAAACGGCCAACATATGATTTTCGCAATGTATTATCACGATAGTTTCTTAAAGCCAATACTTGTGGATGATTGTAATCGCCATATACCATAGTAGCAATGTAGCATGCGCTTGCTTTTTGTTCTGCTTCTGATTTATGACGGCCATTAGGAAATTTAGCGAGGTACTGCTTGTACAGATCCTTGGAATCAGAGTTAACACACCTTTCCCACATTTGTTCATCATCAATAATCTGTTGAGCTTGAGTTCTGAACCGGCCTGAAGGAAATTCCTTTAAATATTGTTGATAATGATAAACGGTTTTGCATCCATCAAATGACATCCTGTCAATAATGGTTTTTGCCTCATAGGTATGCGAGCCATTGGGGAACTTTTCAATATATGACTTATAATCATAAATCGATTTACATGCCTCAAAAGATAATTGATCAATCTTATCTCTGGCCTTACTAACAAACTTTCCTTTGGGAAATTTCTGAATATAGTTTTTATAATTGGCAATTGTCCTACATGCATTAAATGATAGTCTGTCAATTTTATCTTTAGCTTCTTTAACGTATTTCCCTTTAGGGTAGTCTCTCAAGTAAGCTTCAAGTAAAGATATAGTATTGCAATTATTATAATAGCATTCTTCCCATTTATCTAGGATAGGTAATCTTGTTTTTGGATACTTATCTCTAAATTTTTGACAATCCTGTGTTGTTTTGCAAGCATCAAACTCTGCTTTTTCCATATTTTGTTTAGCTTGCAAAGCATATTTGCCGTCAGGGAAAAGAACTAAATAATTATTGTAATCATTTATTGTTTTACAATCATGGAATATCTTATTTTCACCTCTCATATCAAGAGTAACAGATTGATATATGTTTACCAATTCCTCAACCTGATTTTTTAGCGAATTTCGATTCTGAAGATACCGTCCGTTTTTAAATTCAGCCTCCATGTCAAGCTTGTCCATATATAGGGTAGCCTTCCATGCATTATTAAACAAATTACGAATTTTCCTCATGGCAGCATCTCTATCCAATAGTAATTCTATTTTAATACTATCGTTCATTACATTATTGAATTCCTCAATAACATTATGAAGTGATGCATTTACAATAAGAGTTGAAACACGTAAATAATAATTGTTGGATGCACCTAAAGTTTCCTTGATTGACATCAAATATGGAATAGTCTTTTTTATTAGGTCAATAGCATAGCTGATTTTATCAGGCTGAGACATGTAGATGGCAAGTGCATCCTTAATTAATTTATCGTAATAACGAACTTCTTTAGGAGGAAGTTCTTGCTTTTTCTTGTTGAGTATGTTTACATTCTCTTTACAACGATCTCTAGTCAGTTTTCCGACAGCAATAGAAAGAGCATATTCTTGAAGAGTTAAAGCTTTCTCTATCTCCTCATCTTCTTCTTCGTTTGCATTATTATAATAATTTATACCACATTGAAGAATTTGTTTAGAAAGTTTATCTGCTATAAAGGTATATTGTTCATTGTAAACTTTACGTGGTACTTGAATAGGAAGACCTATGTCGAGCATAGCTACATCTTCCATGACATACTCTCCTGTAAAAAGGTGTTCTTCCAAAATAGCAAGTGGCTCTTTTGTGGAATTCATCAGCTCTATACCTGCTTCATATTGAGCTTGTGCATCATTGTTTTTTACACTTTTGGCCTGAGCAATAGCAGAATTTATTATTTGAATAGGCTCACCAATAGTTTTCTCATTTAAATAGTCATCATCATCGTCTGATGTTCCATTTTCTTCAAATAAAGTTTTTAATTCAACAACTTTTATCTCTTCTAGAAGTGTATCAATGAATAAATGAGCAACTTCCTCTTCTGTTATTTGGAAATTGGAGCCACAAATAGAATTCACTAATGCTTCTCGATAATCATCATCGTGAATGACTTTTGTTATATTGTATATCGCACGACCATTATCTCCAGTAATGAATGCCAAGATGCCCTGGTTGATTAGCGAAGAAAAGCTTTCCTTTTTCCCAAAAAGTTCAGAGGCTTTTGATAAATTCTCTTTTTGGAGATATTCCAAAGCCATTTTGTCTATAGATGATACTTGAAAAAACCAGAAGAGTGCATATTTGAGCTGGTCTTTAGGGAGATTTATACAACTTGTTGCTGTGTTCAATCCATCAATGCTTCGTAAAATCTCAGGAATATAATTGTTAAGATCTAAAGGAAAGGACACTGTTTTCTTCACCTTCAGGAATGCATTTATACGTCTGCTGTTGGCTAACCTTTCCGCGACTGTGGCATTTGCACATACCCCAAGGTATCGATATGGGTTATTGGTTATTACTCTAAGCATATTAATGAATAATTACTGTGAACAATTGTTGTTGTTTTTCTATGGGGGTTAATAAAAATTCCTCAACCTATTAGCAGGTGTACAAAGTAGTCAGATTTAAGTATAATATAATTAGTGTCTTCGAACTACCAAAAGTTCTCTAATATCAATTTTTAACAAATCTGAAATACGAGAGAGTGTATATAAATCGGGTTGTGTGGTATTAGTACACCACTTTGAGATAGTAACAGGATCTTTGCCTAATTGCTCGGCAAGCCATTTATTTGTCTTACCAGCATCTGCTAACACCGCTTTAAGTCTATTTAGATTCTCCATAAATAAAAAAATTAATTTTGAATGCAAATATAATAAAAAAGGTTGAACTTACAAACACTTTTTGTTGATTCTTTTTTCTTTTTTTTATTTTGTCTGAACTTTGGAATTTGTCACCGAAAGCCTTTACTCCCTCGGTGACTATTCGCTGTATCTGATATTTAGCAAGTTACATTACATTTGACCAATTTTTCTTTCTTTTGTGGAGAATAGCCCCCAGTTGAAAAAATCATATCTTAAGTCCAAGTACATCCCAGAAATCAGCGGGGAGAGCAACATTCTCCAAATGGATGCATTCTTTGAACAGAGGTGCTATCTGTTCGGCCGTATATCCTGCGATACCACATCCTATGCGTGTTACAAGGAAACGCAGTTCAGCATGTTCCTCTGCAAATTTGGCAAATCGTTTAACTGCTTCGGCCAAGTCAGGAATTCCTTCCATTGTTGGAATGGCATAACTATGACCTTGCAACCCCTCTCCTTGTCCCCAAATTGCTCCGAAATTACGCATGGCGAAAGCAGCTGCTCCTCCTCCGTGAAAACCGGAAGCGTTACTTCCAAATACGAAAATCTCATTTTCTTCAAGATTTCTCACGTTATCAGAAGTTACTCTTGGTCCATAATACTCTCTGGCAAATTGGCGTTTCCTTTCCATCATCTCTTCTTTTGACACGCGTCTTTCTTCGCTGTACATCATATCCATTTTCTGGTAATATGCTCTTCTGGAAGAACGTTCACGTGCCCAGGTGTTGCCAACTCCCAAGTCGTTATGGCTAAATTCCACGACATTCTCGATGGATAGCAGATCTGTTACTTCTTTAACGTTATGGGCTGAACCCATGTAGGCGAAAGACCAACCTTCTTCTTTCAATTGTTCGATCAAACGACGTAGTCCGGCTGCATTCCATTCTCTTGAAGCATTTTCAAGGCCATCGGTGAGAACTGTAACAACGGCTGAAGCATCCTTGTCATCCTTAATCCTATTGTGAAGTGTAATGAGCGACTTCCCCATAGCGTCATATAAGGGAGTGCATCCGTTGGGCATATAGTCTTTGAATTCTTTGATTTGGGTTATAGGCTGGTTGTCTATCATGGTCCTTACGTCAGGCCTGTTGGCACTAGAGTCAAATGTGACGAGCGTCAAGGTATGCTCTTGTGTCTTGGCAAACTCCTCTTGTGCACTACGAATCGAACTGATTGTTTCGTTGATTCCGGATAGTGTCGCCTCTCTCAAATAGCTCATTGAGCCACTTTCATCAACTATGATTAAGTTGAAGATTCTTGCTTTTCCTTCCATATTCTCTTCTATTTTTTTTTGATGATGTGTTTCTTGTTCCTCTTTTTTATTGTCGATAACAGGAACAGTCTGTTCCTCAGCGTCTGTTGTTTGAGCCATATCGTCAGTGTATATGGCCTGGTCGCCTGAGAAAAGGCTTTTTAGTTTGTTGATGATACTCATGATTATTACTTTTTTCCAAATTGACATTCAAATTCGTTGATGATAATCTTGAATTCTTCTGGGATATAGCCTAAAGCCACTTCCCTGATTTCTTCAGGGACTCCATAATAGGCTTCTGCAATGCTGCCTGTTATACAACCTATGGTATCGCTGTCGCCTCCTATCGAAATGGCATTTCTCACGCAGTCCTCAAAGGAATTACCGTCAAGGAATGAAACGATGGCCTGCGGTACGCTATCTTGGCATGTTGCTCCCCACGTATAACTAGGTCTTATCTGATCACATGTAAAGTTCAGGTCATAGTTGAAAAGCTGTATCAATTTTGTGCGGATTGTTTCTTTGTCATATCCTTGCCTTGCCATCATGATAGCAAGTGCCGTAGCTTGAGCACCTTTGATACCTTCTGGGTGATTATGGGTGCATTCAGCACTTTCTTTGGCTTTTGTGAGGAGTTCGTCCTGTGAGTTGAATGCCCAACCGACAGGTCCTACACGCATGGCTGAGCCGTTGCCGCAGCTATTGTAGGGCGGTGCAATTGATTGATGAGATGAGTCCAGCCAACGAAGGAATCCGCTGCCATAGCCTCCCATTGGAAAAGGATATGCATTTCCCCAGTCTGCATAATAAGTTGCCGGTTTCCCTCCATTCATAAGCCAGTCCGCAGTTGCAATGGTCAGAATTGAGTCATCAGTAAAAGATGCGTGAGGAGCAAACAGGTTAAACTCCTTAGATTTCATATTGCCGAACTCGTAGATGCTACCTACGATGTCTCCGATAATGCTTCCTATCATTGTTTTCTTGTTTTAGAATTGCTCAATCAATATTCCAGTATGCATCAGGATCTCCGTCGAACGCATCGTCAATCACATCGTCGCTATAGCCTGCCACATCTTGTGCATAAGATCCTGCATATCTACCATAGTGGGTGCCGTAGTCATCGGCTTCGTTGTAATCCTCCTCGAACACCTCATTGTCTTCGTAATCCTCATAACCTTCAAAGTCTCTCATAATTCTGAATTTTTAAAAGTGGGTGATAGAAATTAAATAAAACTTATAGGTATAATCTGTAAGATGCGGTAACGGCATTATAGCCGAAGCCGTTGACGTATTCTGTCCCAGAGAGCATTCTTACATGCTCTCCATTGACTTTGTAAAATTGCTCTCCTTCAATGATTTTCACATACAAGGTCAGACTGACAATAGAATTGTCACATATGCGCTGCACTGAAACATCCGCGATGTTGTGCCACTCCGGCATTGTTTTCTCATTATTTTCGATCATAGTGATTATGTATTAATGTGTACTAATTACGCAAAGAGATTTTGTTTGTAAGAATTCAGGCTCTTTGAGCCGGTTTGTTTGTGTATTATTAACGCATTGGAAAATGGTGCGCATAAAAACCTCCGCTAAGGAGGTAATATGCCAGGGGAATTAGAATTCCAGTCTCATTCCAATTTTTTTGACATTCTTATATGCCTCTTCGTCAAAGGTGTATAACTTTGGCGAACGGTATGGATTCCCAGTGACTTTCTTCCCGGTTTCTTTGATATAGCCCAGTTTCAGCATCTTTTTAGGAAAGTTTCTCCTGTCACGTATTGAATAGTCATCTTCGGGTGGATTGAGAATGGCAATGTAGATATTCTGTAACTGGGGCATCGTGAATTCTTTGTCGAGAAGATTGAATCCTATCGGTTCAAAATGAATCCTTTCTCTAAGCCTGTCTATAGCATCTTGAATTATTTGTGCATGATCAAATGCCAGTTTCAATTTTGATATTTCATCAATAGAAAACCATTTGGCTTCCGCTGCATCGTCACCGCCTTTAATAATATACTTGTCTCTTTTAACAAGCGCATAATAGGCTACTGTCACAACGAACTCTCGTGGGTCTCTTTCTCGCGCAGAATATGTTTTTAACTGTTCTATAAATTCGGGTTTTATGCCTTTGTCGTTATCGAAAAGTCTCATGGATGACTCTTCAAACAATTCTCTATGTACACATTCGTCGGTAGTTTCCTTCTCTTTGATAAAACCACCTGGCAGTGCCCAGCACCCTTCAAAAGCAGGTTTCTCACCTGGTTTTGCTTTGCCTCGTTTGATAAGGAGGACCTGCAAAAAACCATCTTCCTTGTCGAAGCCGAAAACTACAGCGTCTGTCGTCAATGCAGGATGCCAATATTTGGACTCCCATTTGCCTGTTTCACTATTATATTCCATTCTCTATATTTCTTTGTGTATTATTTACGCTACAAATTTACAACAATTATTTTAATCCTCCAAACATTAATGCGTATATTTTACACATTAAGGCAGATTTTCTGGATTTTGTATGTTCTTTATGTATTTAAGAGGTAAAAATCCTTTTATGAGCACTTCTGCCTGTCTTTGCCAATAGTCGCCGTCAGATGGCGAACTGTATTTCTTTTGGGTTGCTGGTATATTGACCAATTTCAAGTCATCAAAACCATCTCCTCGACGCATGTTTGGCTGGGTTGCTTCAATATCGGTAAATAAAGTATCCTCAAAGAGTGCTACTTCTAAGTCGATTTTAAGCATAACCAATTCTGCTCCTTCAGCTTTTCTTTCATCTATTTTGGGCAATCGAGGGCAGAAACTAAGCCTTACATAGTCTTCAAGATCCAGTCGTGCGTCAATATCTCGTGTTTTAGCCATATCCTCCTTTAAAGGCATTGTTATACCCTCATCCAAACATCTTTTATAAGAAAGCAGTCCTCCATATTTAATAATAGATTGGATTTTGTCCTTTTCTGTGAAATGGTATAGATTAATAATACCATTCTCTTGCAAATAATGTCTTATCTCATCCTTTTTCATCTTATAAGAAGGAGCAAAGTTGTCTTTTCCCAAATATGAAATCGGTATGTTGTTTTGGATGGCAATTCTATATTCTTCTTTGAAATATCCACGTAGGAATGATACTAATTCTGAGATTTCTTTTTCAGTCAAGCAGTATTTTCCTTCTTTATATTTTCGATGAATTGACATGGATAGTTCATCATTCATTTGAAACCCTTCAGCAGATGCATTCTCCGGTGAATACGTTTTATAAAGGCCTTTTGTATGGAAAAGTCTCTCAGCGTCTCTTTTAAAAACTGAGTTTAAACCAACGATTCGATATTTATACGCCAAAAAGTGTGCTGAGAATAAGTCTGCCACTCCCATTTTTCCAATGTCTATTATACTCATACTGGTAAGTAGGTTTCCATATGAATCAATGAGATTTGCTCGTAACCTATAAGCTCGAATCTTATGTTGAATCCCAATATTCAAACCTTTATCTTCATAACTTTCATTTTTATGAGTTTCTTTGTCGGTCCAATAAATTGTCCTTGACAATAGCAGATAAATGGTTTCGAGCAATACAGTCAATAATTTAGGATTACTTTCCTTCAATTTATGAGCTCCCTTTTGTCCCAAAGCATCCAAAATGTTGTTTAGAATATTCACACTTCCATAAATGGCTTCCTTGTTCTGCCAGTATATATTAGGAGACGAGAAAGTATGGAAAAAAGCTTTATGTGCGAAATTCAAAGCCATGTTCACTTTGTTGGCCCTGAGAAGCCGCTGAAATATTTCACTCGCTATATATGGATGATAGTATTTTATATATTTGTTGATGAACTGGATACTTGCATCATTGAATTCGATGGTATAGAAAGAGTTGGTGGCCTCGGTATAAAATTCATCTAATATCTTATGGTCGTCCACTCGCTGACTATGGTTGACATAATGGATTGCATCTTCATGATCATCCATCAATCGATAGAATCTTTCCTTAATGGTTTCCAGAACGAAGTTTTTTTCTTCATCATTTTCACCAATTGCATTTAATCCCAATTGAAAGGAGACTACTAAATCATATAGGTTCTCTTGATTTGAGTTTTTATGAAGGAATTCAGGCAAACCTATAACCAAAGGTATGAAGTGGTCGAGATAATCAATCTCTCTGACACTCATATTGTCAGCCCATTTTGGTTTGGGATTCCATGTCTGTATCTGGTATAGGTTAAAGTCGTAATGAAATAAAGTATTAGTTCTGACACTATCTTCATATTCTTTGCGGAACAACTCATATCTGGACATTATTAGTTCCATATTTATTCTGATACCTTGGGAAGCTTTACCCTCGCATTCCATAAGCATCTTGAAAGAAGACACAAGGCTTTGAAGGTCTCTGCCCTCATGGTCATTCAAATAATCCAATAGGCCAGGGATTTTACAGATGATACGATACAGTTTTTTGTATTGAACATCATTAAGACAATATGTCCATTTGTATCTCTCCATTTTATGGTAAGGGACGATAATTCTCACTCATATACTTTGCTACAAGCAGTTGCTGGAAGACCTGTTTGCAAATGGTATAATCCATCTGTTCCAATGGCTCAATTATAACATTGGTCATTTTAGCAATAGAGTCCACTTGGGATTCCCCAGTCAGTCTGAGGGCTATATAAGCCAATACACTCATATCATTGAGCAATTCAAAGATATATGAAAATTCTAGTTCTTCTTTGTATTTATCTTCTGTCTCTGCTTTTGTAGCCAACTTTTCATAACGTGCAGTACACAATGGGCCAACGTATTCGTATGGCTTGTTTGCCATCCATCCTTCAAGATATGGATGAACCTCTGTTTTTGCAGTCTCTCCATAAAAATGAAGGACATACATGATGGCCTCTTGGAAATCATCTTGGTCTACCAAGTCATCATTCTGAAATGCCTCATAAACAATTCTTGTGCTATATGCACGGTACATCATGTTCAGCACAATTTTGTGAGGATAAACGTTACTTGGATATTTATTTCGCCAAGTCCTAATATTCCTCATAGCTTCATCTAAAGATGGTCTTAAGTCAATCATAAAATTGTATGTTTAAGGTAATGCATTATGTAGTTTTAATAACGTAGTTATTACCCAAATATTGCGCTGACAAGTCCTATGATTGAAGCCAGAATGATGATGTTAAGAATATATCCAGCAAACATGTAAAACATATTTTTGGCACTTTCTTTGAATCCTGGCCCAGATCTTCCCTTGCCGTCCTCATTTCCTTCAAAACCCAGTTCTTTCAGACTGTTCTCGATACCTCTATAGACAACACCTGCAGGAGAAATGAGTTTGTCCTCTTCATATTTGATGTTGTAGTACGTTGATATTTCTGGACAACAGTTCATCCATAGCGCCGAAAGGACATTGAAAACTCTAGCGATAGCTTCTGTTTGTGTTTGTGCCAAAACTTTGTCTTCTGCAACTGTTTGTTTTTGAAGATTCACCACTTCTTTTGACTTGTCAACAATCCAGTCTGCGAATTCATAATAATTCATATTCCGACAAAACTTTTGTGTGGCGAACTTATTCATTTTACTTTCCACGAACATCTCCTGGATACAGCCTATCCATCCCGGTACATAGAAGGAATGATGGAATCCAACCACTGGTGTTTTCTGAGATAGCTCATCGATTACGGAAATGATGTCGTTGAGTTTCTCTTTCATTTCCTTGGTAGGAAACATGTCTAAAATGTCATTGTAATTTTCCATTGTTATTTGTGTTTTATTCTAAATGATAAGTTGAAAAAGGTGCGGCTATGCGGTGACAGCCGCACATTTTCAAATAAACAATATAATGGATGAAGCGACTATGCTTCGGGACCATTCAGGTTCATGAATATTACTTGTAGCAGATTTTACATGCTCTTCGTCCCATGCTTTTGGCTTTTTCCAGGGAAATAGCTTTCACATGTCCTTCTTCATTGCACCTCTTAAGAGACCTGCAGGATTGTCTAGCATGGTAAGCATAGGCGGAACTTCCCGTACTGATGTAAACCGTTGTGCTTTGTTCTAACGAGTTTACTGCAAAAAGACTAAGAAATGTGGCTAATAATAATGTTTTCATTTTTCAATCAATGATTAATGGTTACTCTATTGAATGCGTTAGTAAGCTGAGCGAGCCTAACTTTTTCCGCTCCTTTTATTGCGGCGTCGTAATCACAGTCATTGTCTCCCATTTTACTCGCCACGACAAACATTTCAAGGCTCATCAGCAGGAAGAAGAATACAAGATAGAATGCTCCTGCAAGATTCCTGGTAGTGATAATGGTCCACATTGCCTCCAACTCTTCAAGGAAGCCGACGTTTTCTTTACATTCTTTTCGGACATCTTCCTCTACATTCTGCTTCTTTTGAGTCCAGTTCTGCTCCTGTTCTCGAAGCATGATAGCAGTTTCCTTATTACCATTAAGGGTTTCAATTTTAGGGTTGGGTACTTCTGTCGTCGTGACAGACGGATTATTCACAGTCTTTGTCTGTCCATTGGGCAGAACCACAGTCGATTGATTGTTCGTGACAGTCTTCATTTTTATTGTAGGTTCAGCATTGATGTCCGCTTGCAGTCCGGCGTTGATTTTGTCTATAGAATCGATCTCTGCAGTCAAAGAGACCAATTTTTCGTCTATGATTCGCACGCGCTGCTTTGTCAGGTCAACTACTTGTGCCTCTATGGTGCTGGTCATTTGCTTGTCTATGTCCTTGCCAAACATAGTCTGGTCAAATATTGTTGAACCAATTATTGCCATAATCAAGGCGATGACTCCTCTGAAGATAACCATCGATGGCTTTTTGTCACGGGTCAATATGATTTGTCTTTCTATCATAATGACAATCGTGATGAAAAACAAAGAGACGAAACCACATGCCCATACAGGTAATCCGATATATCTCTGTGCAAAACAGAAACCTGTGACACCCCAAATGAGGATGAGGATCAGCAACGCTGATGTATATTTGCTCAATTGGCTACGGCTAGCCTCTGAACACTGTGACAGTATCTCGGAATTCCATCCTGTCAATTTACAACCAAATTTAGTCCACCAGTTCATAATATTCTGTTTTTAATGGTTATACGCTAATTAGAAATCTTTGTTATGCAGAAACGCGATTAGAGGTCATGGATGAAGCGGTCGTCGCTTGTGCCATAGTCACATTGTTGTTAGGAGAGCTCAAAATAATAGTAGCCATACCGCGAAGGAATCCACAGTCATAGGATTGTAGAGGAACTGATTCGCTGGAATTGTTGCGGAATTCCTCCTCAAGTTCTGCCAATTCTTTTTGATGGGTGTTGATGACAGTCATTTGCCTCTCCAAATCAGCTACTGTGGAAATCAATCCGGCAGCTCTACATTTTTCTATGTTAGTCTCCAGGTTGCCTTTCATGACATCATAGTTCAGGTTAATCTCACGGAAGACCATCAGGATCTTGTTCCTGATAATATTCATATTCATGTCTCTGAATGCCATATCGTTCTTCACCAATGCATCGTCGAAGCCTTTTTGTTCGAAGTTCTTGTGAAGGTATCCATATATGATGTCAATAGGCCATCCTGTAGCATAGGATACTGTCAGTGTTTTCTTGTCTGAAGAGCTATCAGATGTGTTAGCAGAATCAGTGGATACTGTTTCAGCAGGTTGCTCGGCTGGGTTGATTACTGGCAGCATCGTGATAGCTGCTTTCTCTCTCTCGTTGTTGTTCCAAAAATTAAAAAGTCCCATAATGTTTATTGTTTATTTGTTAATTGTTTGTTTCGAATCACCTTCATTGTGTAATTCTGACGCAAAGATAGTTCAAAAACAAATACCCTCCAAATTTATTGTGTAAAAAATACGCATTGGTTGAAATATTTAACATCCTTTAACGGAACACGTAAACAAAACGGGTATTTTATAACGAATTGCGATATAAAGATAAAAATAGACATTACTTAACAATAATCATTGGACAAAAATGAACATTACTATCAGGTTGTTCTTTTTATCAATTTAAAGATTCCTCAATTATTTGTATCAAATCTTTAAAAAAATGGTAAATTAATTATCTCAATTGACTTACAATTCGCAATATTTATATAAATTTGCATCAGATTTGATATAACACACATGAACGATTACGCAAAAGCCATAGACGTGAAGGAGATGGGACGGCGTTTTAAGCTGGTCCGTCAGAAATTGGGAATGACACAGACGAAGATTGCCGAGGAACTGGGTACCTCGCAGTTGATGGTCTTCCGTATGGAAAAGGGTGAGAACGTCCTTTCACCGTTCTTCCTCAGTATGCTGATGTACTACTCTCAGCATGTTTCGCTCGACGGGCTTCTTTCCAAGAAGTTCGACATTGAAGACGAGACCCTATTCAGCAAGAACTACTCCCTCAATTCCATCGTCAAGGCGAAACTGTCTCTCCTCCGGGAAGAGGTCCTGAGCCAGTTTGAGGTAGCCAGTAAGAAAGTCGGTGAGGATTTGGAAGAATCCATCAACCTCCTATAACCATCACAGCTATCATCAGCTATGGCTACAGTCAATGTCTATCAACAATACTTCGCCGCTGAATGCACTTTCAATGGCGTTGAGCGTCGTGCCGCCTCAGTGATGCTGATAGCCACTTCCGAGGAAGGGCGAATCAAGTATGAGGTGGCGGTTTCTTTCTTCCCTCATGTCTCTGAGGATGACTTTGCTGTTTCCTACGATGCCTATTTCTCCAAGGTGGTGTTCGAGGCACCTGGCCGGAGGTCGAAGAAGCGTGAGCAGCAGTTTATGGAAATTATACAAGAAGAAGCTGACTCGTTGGCTGACGAAGCCAATGGAAAGATATTTTGGGATAAACCTCTCATAGAAGCAAGGAGAGGATGATGCCCTTATAAAGGTTGTGCGGGTCCGAGTGCTGAAATCTGGAAACTTTCTGCCATCGGAAGGACTTGTCCTTTGCCCCACTTCCTGACAACTTATTGAAGAATACGAGAACCGTCTCAAAAGGGCACCTGTCAGATGTCATGATTGAGCACGGCTATCGTAATGTCATACCAGGAAACGATTAGCAAATGAAGAACGACCTTATGCTTTACCGATTTCTCAGCGGCAGTGCGCTGAAGGTAATCGCCGTGGTCTCCATGACCATCGACCACGTCGCCTATTATATCCTCAACCAACAGTTGGGGATGGGTGATACTTGGTTTTACGAAACGATGCGGTGCATTGGCCGCTTTGCTTTTCCCATCTTTGCCTTTCTTATCATCGAGGGGTATCATCATACCCGGCACGTCGGGAGATACATGGCAGCGTTGTTGGTGACGGCTATTGTTGCTGAGATTCCATGGCAGTTGTTGGGCAACGAGGGCAGCCATAACGTCGTATTCACCTTGCTCCTTGGACT
>Ga0310695_10005051_pt1 | contig 23414 bp, 19 predicted proteins | sample RumenRJG_04DNA_FD_203882 | JGI IMG/M metagenome (GOLD analysis project Ga0310695, IMG submission 203882) | Bovine rumen microbial communities from Lethbridge, Alberta, Canada - RJG_04 (v2) (version 2) | ecosystem: Host-associated > Mammals > Digestive system > Stomach > Rumen | place: Canada...
AGTGCCCTGCAAGAGAAGGAATGCGTTGAACGGGGAAATTGCTGCACCTTCGTCACGGAGAAGGATAGCGCGGATGTAAACAATGTAAGCTGCTGCGCCAGCTGCTGCGGTGAAAGGCACACCGTAACTCGGGTTCGTTTCGGTGAACTGCGGGAACTTGCCAGATGCAGCCCAATCAAACTTGCCACCGTCAACAATCACGCCGCCGAGAGTCGTACCGTGACCGCCGATGAACTTCGTTGCAGAATGCACGACGATATCAGCACCGTGTTCGAGCGGACGAATCAAGTACGGAGTACCGAAGGTGTTGTCGATCACGACCGGAATCTTGTTCTTGTGAGCGAGTTCGGAGATGGCCTCGATATCCGGGATGTCGGAGTTCGGGTTGCCGAGAGTTTCGATAAAGACGAGCTTCGTGTTGTCCTTGATAGCGCCTTCGACTTCCTTCAAGTTGTGGATGTCAACGAAAGTCGTTTCAATGCCGAACTTGGAAAGCGTATGTTCCAAGAGGTTGTAGGTGCCACCGTAAATGGAGCGCTGTGCGACCACGTGGTCACCCTTGCGGGCGAGAGCCGTGATGGCATAAGTAAGAGCTGCTGCACCAGAAGCGACTGCGAGACCTGCGATACCGCCTTCGAGAGCGGCGATGCGCTTTTCAAAAACGTCCTGCGTGGTGTTGGTGAGGCGGCCGTAAATGTTGCCTGCATCCTTCAAGTGGAAACGGTCAGAAGCGTGCTGAGCGTTGTGGAACACGTAAGAGGTGGTCTGGTATATAGGAACTGCGCGGGAATCGGTAGCCGGGTCTGCCTGTTCCTGACCAACGTGGAGCTGAAGAGTTTCGAAATGGAGCTTATTCTGAGTCGTCATATTATTTAAATCCTTTTGTGCGCTTGGCGCGAAATTTTCGCGATCGCCCGATCGTTTTGTAACTGTTGGCGTCGGGCGACGCGATAGTTAATAGTTTTGCTCAATCCTGAGCGTTAAATTTTGGCGGTATTAGGCCCGCCCGCCTTCAGCTTGGTTACACATTCGACATCGCATAGCGAAATCCTCCAGGCTTTTCCCTTGCGGGTCGCCTCGTTCGTTTGATGTGCATAATTTAAAAACTTAATCCTACAAGTCCAATAGGAAAGTAGGGTGAAATATAAAAATTTTTTAGAAAAACCGCTTGTCTATAAATAAAAACTATAACAAGACCGTAATTTTGGTAATAACGAGGGTATTTTCCTTATCTTTCGTACTTATTTACGAGAGCCTTCGCCGTTTCCAGTATCATTCACCTCGACCTTCATCGTCACGCGGATCTCGTCGCCTGGCGCGTCTTCCATTTTCATGGAGCGGTGGTACGGGCGTTCCTTCAAAAAGTTCTTGGCGTACTTCGGGAAGTAAATGACGACCTTTTCTTCTTGCGGATTCTGGTCGCCTAAAAGCAAAGATCCCGTGCGGATACGCTTGTGCAGAGATTCAACCACCTTCGAGTCTTCTTCAAAAGTTTCTTTCAGCAATTTCACCGACTCGATGCGTTGCAATTTTAACGCATAAATTTTGTCGGGGTGGTGCTGCGAAACGCAACCGATATAAATGTCTCCATGACTTATGGCGATCATCAGCGGAACGCGTGGCTTGTTTGACGGTGTTCCCCAATTGTCAGTATATTTTATCTGTACTTTACGCTTTTGACGAATCGCGTTCAGAATAGTCGGCCGGTTCTTGCTCACGTCTTCGTCGTAATTGGGTGGAGTTCCCATAAAGAGAATGCGACCGTTCAATTCTTTCGAATAGCTCTTCAAAACATCTTTCTGTTTCGTAGGCAAATTCTGGGTGATTCTTTTGGTGAGGTCTTCGATAAGGCTTGATGTTGCCGGGTATAAGTTCGCGATGCGCTGTAAAAAGACAAAATGCTAAACCATGTCGCCAAAATCCGGGAACACGAGCTTGTTTGCACGTTCAAGCGCCACTTGGTAATAAGTTTTGCCGCTGTCAATAATACGTTGGATGTAGCCGCCTTCGAGATTCGTCAAAGCCCGCATGTCGCTCTGCACCATCAGATATACAAAAATTCGCACCATACGTTCGCCGCGACCCGGATTTTCTATAAAACCTCGCTTCTGCTTTTTTTTCCAATATAAAAAAGCAGACGACAATAAATGTCGCCTGCTAATATTCTTAGGAAAGTTTTTAGACGAGAGACGCCTTGATCGAAAGAACTTCGGTCTCGGAGAGTTCCGTAAATTCAATGATTTCTTCAATAGGCTTATTCTTCTGAAGCATTTTCTTTGCCATTTCACGAGCCTTGGTATTTGCTCCTTCCGCCAGCCCTTCGGCACGACCTTCAGCACGTCCTTCTGCTCTGCCTTCTTCAAGACCTTCTTTGCGGGCGTGTTTCTTTTCTACATACATTTCATATTGGCGGTCGCTCATAGCCATAGCCTCACTTACCAAAAACTCTTCAGTAAAGATACTCAATTCCGCCTTTTTCTGCAATAGCCCGAGCATCGATTCTTCTGGCACGGCAACCGGAATCTCGTTGTTAAGCCCGTCAATAACCCTAAGCCACTGTGCCAAAAGACTTTCGTCTGAAGCATAATCGCCCTTGAGAAACTTGGGAATTTCGACAAGAGTGACCGTCTGCTTCTTGAAAAATTCCTCGTTGTCCTGATTTTTGAGACGGATGCTGTGGCGGTAATTCTTGGAATTCGGGAATCCGTTGAACATCTGCAAACTGATAAGGTTCAAGTCACGCAACCAGTAGCTGTCGCCACGAGGTTTGCTTGCAATAGTGTGCTTTGCCGTATAGAACACCAAGCGGTCGCTATAAGTTTCGTCCTCGACATGCTGAACCTCCAGAACAATGCGCTCCAAACTCTTGTTCTCGGCTACAATATCCGAAGTGGTCGTCTTGACAAAAGCCCCATCAACCGCCGGATTCACAAAAGTAAGATTGTCAATGCAGTCGCCCCCATCCAACTTGAGAATTGCATTCAAAAAGCTTGCCGTCATCCTCATGTTATTCGGATTTCCAAACAACATTTTAAAGATAGAATCGTTGTAAATATAGACGTATTTATATTTTTCGCGATACTCCATAATGCACTTGTGGATATCGCCTCCCGCCTTATGTACCTCGCTAATGGTGCGGAGCATTTCTGCGTATTGTTCCCTATTCATAATGTTTCCTTTGCCGAATAAATCGGCATTTGTTGAGAAATCCATACAGAATGGATTCCCGTAATTCGTTGATAGTTTATGAATGGATGATGCGAGATAAACGCAAGACACCTATTCACAAACCTGTTATGACAGATTGTTGTTTCCCACGCCTCGATGGCTATGGAAGGTGCTCTACGTTGATCGTCAGGGGGCCAGTTTCCCCATAGGGTGTACGCTGCCTCGAATCGCGTGCCTGTCAAGCAAACAAAGGGAGGTCGACGCCAAGCAGAGAGTTAAACAGCCCGCCCGGTTCGAGTAGTGCCAAGTCGAGTGTCGCGGTTTTAAGCTTGCTTAAAACCATGACCGAGACGAAGACACGGACGCCAAAGGCGTCAACACACGGTCAGCGGGATTAATGCTCTACGAAAATGAATATATAAAAGTCTTGTGGGGTATGCAAGAGACCCTTTTGCGGAATGTATATTTGATGTTATGCCGACATTCACCAAGTACATCCAAAACGAAGAACACTATTCCGAAGTCATTTCCCGTATCGCGACAGTCCGCGAAACGCTCTGGATTGGCACCGCCGACATTAAGGATGTTTATGTGAAACAGAACGGCGAATCGATTCCGCTGCTCGGACAACTCGCAGGACTCCTCAAGCGTGGCGTGGGTGTGCGGCTCATTCATGCAAAAGAACCCGGCCCGAACTTCCGCGAAGATTTCGACCGCTATAAGATTCTCGCAACTGATCTCGAACGCGTTATGTGCCCGCGAGTGCATTTCAAGATGATCATTTTCGACCTTGAAACCGCCTACATCGGCTCTGCAAATTTGACTGGAGCCGGCATCGGCATGAAAAGCTCCCTCCGCCGCAACTTCGAAGCGGGAATCCTCACGAATGACCCGCAAATCGTCGAACCCGCCATCGGGCAATTCGACACGCTCTGGATGGGCGCCCACTGCGAAAAATGCGGCCGCCAGGAATTCTGCGGAGATAGGATAAAATAGTGCTATCCAGCTGTTCGAATGCCTCGGGCCAGCTTTGGGGGGATGGAATGTTGTGAAAATTGTCGAATTTTGCCAAAAATGTGTCGAAATTGTATTTTAGTCCATTATAATGGACTATTTTCTGTATTTTAGTCCATTTGGGTGAACAAGAATATATATTTTAGTCCATTAAGAGGTGCCTTATGGACGAAAAAAAGCTACTACAGGTTCTTGCGGAACAGAAAGAAGAAATCACGACTAGGCGTAATTCCTGGGTGTCTCGTAGTGAAGAAGCCCTGTTTGAAATGGATAGTTCGCTTGCACAGGTGGTCATCGGTGTTCGCCGCAGTGGAAAATCGACGATATGCCACAAGGTACTGCAAGATCATGGCATCAACTATGCTTATGCGAACCTAGATGACGATCGGTTGATGTCGCTTTCTGTTGAAGACTTGAACACGCTTCTGCTTTGCCTTTATCAGCTCTACGGTACGGATATCCAGTACATACTCCTCGATGAAATCCAAAATGTTGATGGATGGCATTTATTTGTGAATCGTCTTTTGCGACAGGGATTGCACGTGTTTGTTACAGGCTCCAACGCAAAGTTGCTGAGTAGCGAACTTGCGACGCATCTGACCGGACGTTACAATGAAATTCGTCTCTATCCGCTTTCGTTTGCGGAATACTGCGCCTTTCATCAGGTAAATTTGCAAGATGTTACGACTAAGGCAGAGGCCGCTCGTAAATCGGCCTTCCTTGAATATCTGCAATATGGCGGGTTCCCGGAACTGCAAAACATTAACAACAAACGTGCTTACATACAAAGCTTATTCGATTCGATAATACTAAAGGATGTTGCGGGTCGATTCAAAATCCGCCATGCCGAGGTACTCCGTACCATCGCGAACCACATAATCAACAATTCTTGCCAAGAGGTCAATTACAAATCCCTGGCTGAGAATTTTGGACTGAACAGCACCACGACCGCCATAAAATACGTGGACTATCTTAAACAGGCTTTCTTGATTGGGCTGTTGAGCAAACATTCGTTCAAGAGCAAAGTCCGGCTCCGTAACAGCAAGGCTTATGTGATTGATACGGGATTTATTGCCAATCGTGAAAATGCACTCTCGCAAGAGAATCTAGGCTGGCGACTTGAAAACATGGTTTACATCGAACTGTTGCGTCGAGCCGCGAAGGAGTTCGATGACGTGTATTATTATAAGCCGTCGTCGCAATCTAAAGAAGTCGATTTCGTTATTTGTAGACAAGATAAAGCAAAGGAACTCGTGCAAGTTGCGTACGAGATTGATTCTGCTAAGACATTTAACCGAGAAACCTCGGCCTTAGTTCAGGCTTCGGACGCGCTCAAGTGCAGCGAACTGACTTTGGTTTGCTTCGATGAAACTCGGGATGAAGTCGTGAAAGACAAGACAATTCACATAAAAAATGCACTGGAGTGGAGCCTTGGTTCTGAAAAAGTGTAGAATGGCTTTTTTTGAAGGCTGTTGCTCCATTCTTACATTTTTAGTTTAAATTCGTACCGTAAACTATAATAAGGTTACCTCTAAAAATACATTCTTTTCCTGAAGATGGGGTTATTTGTCGTTTTCAGGCGTAAAATTATCGTAATTCAGGCGCTATCCCTTCTTTGTTCCGGGCCTTTCGACCCGCGTTGCCGTTGACCTTGCGGTCCGTCAGGTCCTTCACCTTCGCCTTGAGCAGGATGGAGTCGAACTTGCTCAAGGCCACAATCTCGTTGAGCACCTCGAGCGGGTCGCCAATCTTTGAAATCTGTTCAAGTCTGTCGTTCAGGTCGAAAAAGCTGAGCTGGTCCATAATAAAAGCCTCTTTTTTGTTGCGGACACAAGGCTAAATATGGTAAATGTTAGTTTATTTGTGGGTAGAGGATTTTAGCTAATTTTTAGAGGTTTCCTTAAATCACTCAGCTTGCGTTAACGCTTTCTGATAAATGTCGTTCATCACGAGGCCCGCAATCATAAACCCGAAAATGGCGGTGGCGTGAGCCATGGTGCCATTGATTTGGGCTTTGCTGCTGCACCATTCGTGATCGACGAGTTCGGCGTTCTTGAGTTCCGCTTCGCTACGTTCTTGACGGACTTTAGGACACATGCAAGCGGCGGTTCCGCAAGAAGAATTTTGACCGCGGTTTTTCAAGAGTTCGTCGCTGTAGACACACAACACTTTTTTGGCGAGCTTTTTCTTTTTGCGTTTGAACTTGTCGCGCAGTGCGCGTGCGAGCGGGCAACCTGTAACCTTCCAGAATTCGGCGACCTTGATTCGCGTGGGGTCCATCTTGAGGGCGGCTCCCATCGACGAGAATACGGTTGCCTTGGTGTGCGTGGCGTGCCAAAGCAACTGCATCTTGTTTTCGAGGCTGTCGATGGCATCAATGATGTAGTCGAATGTGTCTAGCTGGAACTTGTCCGTATTCGCTTCTTCGTAGATGTCCTGCAGTGCGACGACGTTTGCGTGCGGATTGATTTCTAACAAGCGGTTTTTAAGCACTTCGACTTTGACTTGGCCCACGGTTTTGGTGGTGGCCATCAGCTGGCGGTTTACGTTGGTGACGCACACGCGGTCAGAATCGACGAGCACGAGTTCCTTGATGCCGGAACGTACCAGGCTTTCGGCACACCAGCTGCCGACTCCGCCGAGTCCAAAAATGATGACGCGTTTTTGGTAGATACAGTCCATAACATCGTCTCCGAGAAGGAGCGATGTGCGGTTGAAAATGCCTTTTTCAATTCCCATGAGAATCCTGCAAAACTGGCGGAATTTAGGCGAACAGACGGACGACGCGCTTGATGCCGGCAACAAAACGGTCAATGTCGCGCTCGAGTGTGTAAACGCCAAAGCTCAGGCGGAGCGTTGCATCTAGCCCAAAGCGGTCCATCACCGGTTGTGCGCAATGGTGCCCGCTACGTACTGCGACGTTTTCTTCGTCGAGAATCATGGCGGCATCACCGACGGCAATTCCGTCCAACGTAATGCTGATAAGCGCTCCGCGTTCCTTTGGGTTGCCGAGGACTTTTACTTGCGGGATTTCGGCGAGCTGCTTCAATGCGTACTGCGTAATTTGTTCTTCGTGCTTGCGGATGTTGTCAAGGCCGACGTTGTTCAGCCATTCAATTGCTTTCCCGAGGCCGATGACTTCGGCAATGGCAGGCGTGCCTGCTTCAAAGCGTGCTGGAACGTCGGCGTAAGTCGTCTTTTCGAACGTGACGTTCTTGATCATTTCGCCACCGCCATGCCAGGGCGGCATGCTGTCGAGCACGTCGTATTTGCCGTAGAGAACGCCGATGCCAGTCGGGCCGTACATCTTGTGGCCACTGAAGGCGAGAAAATCGCAGTCGAGCTTCTGCACGTCAATCTTGATGTGGCTAGAACTCTGGGCGGCGTCAATCAAAATCTTTGCTTGCGTGGCGAGCTTGCGGACGGTCGCAATGATTTCTGCAATGGGGTTCACGGTCCCGACGGAGTTGCTCACGTGGGCGACGGCGACCATCTTGGTGCGTGGCGTGAGGAGTCTGGGTAGCGCTTCTAGGTCCAAATCGCCGCTGTCCAAAACGGGGATGACCTTGATTTTGGCGCCTTTCATTTCGGCGACGAGCTGCCAGCTCACGATGTTTGCGTGGTGTTCCAATCCGCTGATGATAATTTCATCGCCTGCTTCAAAGAACTTGCGTCCGTAGCTCCAAGCAACGAGATTGATGCTTTCGGTGGTGCCGCGCGTAAAGACGATTTCGTCTTCGGATTTTGCGTTGATGAATTTCGCAACGTCTTTGCGGGTCTTTTCAAAGGCTTCGGTCGTGCGTGCGCTCAGGCGGTAAACCCCGCGCTTCACGGAGCTGTAGTGCTCGCGGTAAAAATCGTCCATCGCGTCGATGACGCTTGCGGGCTTCTGGGTCGTGGCGGTGCTGTCCAAAAAGGCGAGCGGTTTTGCTTCTTTGTCGCCAGCGACCAACATCGGGAATTCATTGCGTAAGACTTCTGCGTTCATGGCCCCAAAGATAGAAATCCTCTATAGGTGGAGTCAAATTCAAGTAAAATATTATTAGGGTTCAAGATTTTTTTTGATTATTCATTAGGGATTGTTTATAATTCGTTATATATTAAAACTATTCATGTATCATCCCGACTTAGGATTTGTCATCCTGAGCGAAGTCGATATACGAAACTAGTCAACTTGTTGACTTAGTTGAGTTAGGTTCGAAGGAGCAGGATCCAGTTAAGTTTCAAAAGAGGAAAAAATGAAGAATCTTTTTATAGCAAGTTTGATTTGTTCTGCAATTTTGGCGCAGGGTGGTTTTGCCCAGGAAGCGCTCCGCAATGCCGTTGATTCCAATAACTGGAAAAAGGTGAAAAAGATTGTCAATTCCGGCGAACTTGAAGAAATCTATTGCGGCAAGATGTCTGCAAAGAATGCGACGAACATTTATGGCAAGCATTTTAAGCAGATGCCGGATGAAGCGTTTGCTGCATGCCCGTCTCAGTTTGCGTATGGTTTTGGTCCAAAGGTGTGCTCGATGGCAAACGCCGCGAATGCTTGTTCGGGTGTCATCAAGTACTTGCTCGCTGATGGTGAAAAGGGAAGTGCAAAGGCTCTCAAGACGCTTGACGATGTGGCTAAGGCCGCAACGAAGACGAAGGCTTTTGGAAAACAGTCTCTCGTGAGTGTCGATACCACGGTCTGGAAACCGTGTCCCAAGAAAGGTGCTGCACGAACAAAGTGCATTGCCCAGTGCAAAATTGATGCGAATTCTTTGCTTGCGATTGACCACAATGTGAACTGCAAAAAGAATCCTGAACAGATGGTGGACAAGACGATTAAGGTCTATAAGCCGTCTCCGGTTTTTGCAAGCTTGCGCGAAGGCCTTTCCGAAGGCTTCTGGAAGGCTCCGATGTCTGTTGCTGGGACATATGCCGCACTCGCGGGCAAGTATGCCAAGGTGCTCTCGATTCCCGATACCGCTGTGACGGGTCTTCATTACGTGAAGACCTGGGCCGCCAAGCATAAGGGCGCTTCGCTCCCGGGCGGTCAGCTGTTCCGCTTCTGCACGGCATGGAAGGGCAAGGTCGATCCGATTCTTTCTGAAGCTGGTTTCAGCGCTCGTTGCCCGGTGTTCAAGAATTTTGTGGACAAGCGTGACAAACAAGTTTACAAGGTCAAGGAAATCGGTGGCGTGGACTGGTTCGTCGAGAACTTGAACTACAACGATTCGGAAGGCTCGATGTGCTATGACCGCGACGATGCGAACTGCAAGACGTTCGGTCGACTCTACACGCAAGAAGCCGCCAAGAAGGCTTGCCCGGCAGGCTACCATCTCGCAACGGATGCGGACTGGAAAAAGCTTGAAGAATATGCGGGCGGTTCTCGCGAAGCTGCGCTCAAGCTCAAGAGCAACGGCAGCGACGATTACGCATTCACTGCCATGTTCGGTGGCTACGCCAACAAGACCGGCGTTTGCACGACGATGGGCGAGGGTGCTTACTTCTGGACTGCCGATTCCGAAGAGGATTCTCGTGGCAAGGCTCGCACGATGTTCAGCTCCGATAAGGATGTCGGCTCCATCTCCGTGGACCCGAGTTTCTATCTTGCGGTCCGTTGTGTAGCCGGAGCTAACGAGTAATGGAAAATTTGAACTCGGGCGCGTTTGCGCCCACTTGCACACGTGAAACTTGGGTCAAACGCCAGGCGCTGATGGCCCGTGTCCGTGATTTCTTTGTTCGTCGTAATGCGCTCGAAGTCGAAACGCCTGTGCTTTCTGCATACGGCGGAACGGACCCGCAGCTCGATTACTTTGAGATCGAAGACCCGAAGCGGTTTATGATGACGAGTCCGGAATTTCACATGAAGCGCTTGCTCGCTGCAAAGTTCGGTGACATTTTCCAGATTACAAAGTCGTTCCGCAAGGATGAATTTGGCGGCCACCACAATAACGAGTTCTCGATGGTGGAATGGTACCGCGTGGGTATGATTCAAGACAAACTCATGGATGAAGTCGAAGACCTCGTGAGTGAAATCATTGGGACCAAATTAAACGCCCGCCGCACCCGCTGGATTGATGCGTTCAAGAATTACGCTGGCGTAAATCCTTTCTGCGAAAAGCTCTCGGACTTTGCGGATGCTTGTAGCGCCCGCGAGATTCCTGTGCCCGAAAAGAGCGAAACGCTCACGCGCGAAGACTGGTGGGACTATCTCATGGTCTTCTTGGTGGAACCTGCACTCGCAAGTAACGGTCCCGAGTTCATCTTGGATTACCCGCCATCGCAGGCGGCTCTAGCGCAGACGTACGTGGATGATGATGGTTACACGTGGGCCCGCCGCTTTGAGCTTTTCGTGAACCAAGTGGAGCTTTGCAATGGTTACACGGAGCTTACGGATCCTGTGGAACAGCGTCGCCGTTTTTATGCTGATTTGGAAATCCGCAAGGGGATGAATAAGCCCTTACCGCCTATCGACGAACGGTTCCTTGCTGCTCTTGAATCGGGAATGCCAGCTTGCTCTGGTGTGGCGCTTGGGCTCGACCGCCTGTTCATGCTCGCCCTCGGTAAAGAAGAAATCGCTGACGTGATCCTCTTCCCAAGCCCCATTGCTTAACGCGCACTCTCGTCATCCTGAGGGCGAATGCCCGAAGGATCCAGTTATTTTTCGTATTACAATCCCAGCAGTCTTTTGAGTTCGTGGCGGACTTTGAGTTCGTTGAGCGTCCCGACATCGACGTGCTGGATCTTGTCGTCCTTGTCGACCACGAAACTCACGGGAATCACGCCCGGGTTTCCTAGCGCCTTGAGCGCGTCGTAGTTCCAGTGGAGCATCGTCCACGGAATTTCCATGCTCTTCTTGTACTTGCGGGCGATCTTCTTGGTATCGTCCTCGTCGATCATCAGAATCTTGAGTCCCTTCGGGCCGAAATCTTCGTGGAATTTCTTAAGAGTCGGAAGTTCCGCCCGGCATGCCGGGCACCACGATGCGGTAAGCACAATAAGCGTTGCAGCTCCCTTTTCGCTTGCGTAGTCCGATTTGCCCCCCATCACATCGTCAGCCGTGAAGTTTACGACTGTCATGGGAAAGTTCAGACGCTGGTGGGATTGTGCTTCGAACGCGTAAAACGCGAAGCCGAGGAAAATGACTGCCCCTACCCATGCGAGTATTTTATAAGTGGATGAACGCATTGCATAAAGAATTTATGAAATTTTTGGGCTTTTTAAATTATATTCTAGTGCATGGCATATAACATTCAAGATCTTTTAGCAGAAATGGTCAAACGTGGGGCCTCCGACTTGCACATTACGGCCGGTGCACCCCCTCTTATTCGTCTTTCCGGCAAGCTCACCCCCATCGGGGAGAACAAGCTCAAGCCCGACGAAACCATGCGTATGACTTACAGCTTGATGAATGAAGCCCAGAAAAAGACTTTTGAACAGCAAAAGGAATGCGACTTTTCATTCGGTATTGCAAATCTTGCGCGTTTCCGTGCGAACGCCTACTTGCAGCGTGGCTGCGTGGCGCTTGCCCTTCGTATTATTCCTCTGGATATCAAGACATTTAAGGACCTTGGTCTTCCGAAGATCATGGCCGAATTTACGACCCGCCCTTCTGGCCTTGTGCTGGTGACGGGTGCTACCGGTTCTGGTAAGTCCACGACCTTGGCTGCTATGATCGATAAAATCAATAAGGAACGTCACGATCATATCTTGACGGTTGAAGACCCGATCGAATTCTTGCACAAGCACCAGGGCTGCATGATCAACCAGCGCGAAGTCGGTAGCGATACGCACAGCTTTGCCCAGGCCCTCAAGATGGCCCTCCGTCAGGACCCGGACGTGGTGCTCATCGGCGAAATGCGTGACTTGGAAACGATCCGCTCGGCACTTACGATTGCAGAAACGGGGCACTTGACTTTTGCAACGCTTCATACAAACTCTTGCGTCCAGACGATTAACCGTGTGGTTGACGCTTTCCCGAAGGGTGAACAGCAGACTGTGCGTACGCAGCTCTCGTTTGTGCTCCAGGGCGTCATTTGCCAGACCCTTTTGCCAAAGATTGGCGGTGGTCGCGTGATGGCGTACGAAGTCATGAACGTGACGCCGGGTATCCGCGCTTTGATTCGCGATGACAAGGTGCACCAGATTGAATCCATGATTGAAATTGGTCAGAAGTTCGGCATGAATACGATGAACATGTGCTTGTGCGACCTCGTCAAGAACCATAAGGTTGACCGTTTTGATGCGCTTGCTCGTTCGTCGAGTCCGGATCAGTTGGAACAGTTGTTTGTAAAGGAAGGGGTGTAATCGATGGCTGAATTTTTGTACAAGGCTCAAAACTCTCAGGGCAACAGCTTTGAAGGTACGCTTGAAGCAAAGGACAAGGCCGAAGCCGAAGCACTCCTGCTCCGTCGTCGCTTGGTCATTACAAGCCTCAAAAAGAAGCCGACCGAAATCAAGATCAAGATTGGTTCTGGCATCAAGACCGAAGACATCACCCGTTTTACGCGTATGTTCTCGTCTATGTGCTCGGCAGGTCTTCCGATGTTGCAGTGTTTGAACATTCTCGAAGCCCAGTGCGAAAACCCGGAACTCAAGAACGTTGTGCATAAACTCACTCAGTCGATTAACGGCGGTTCTTCTCTCGCTGATGCTCTAGCGCAGCATCCGAAAGTTTTTGATTCCTTGTATTGCAACATGGTGGCTGCTGGTGAAGCGGGCGGTATTCTTGAAGGCATCTTGGCTCGTCTGGCAGAAACGCTCGAAAACAACCAACGCCTCAAACGCAAGGTGAAAAAAGCTTTGACGTACCCGGTGATGGTTATCATTGTGGGTATTGTCGTCGTGATTGCCCTTATGACGTTCGTGGTGCCGACGTTTGCTGAACAGTTCGCCGCCCTTGATGCAGAACTCCCGGCTCCGACGCAAGTTGTGATGGATATTTCTGATTTTGTACGAAATAATGGCGCGTTTTTGTTTATAGCACTTATTATTGTCATATTTGCCTATAAGATGATAATGCGAATACCGCAAGCGCAATTTGCAATGGACAAGTTTACGCTAAAGGTGCCAAAGCTAGGCGACTTGCAGATTAAATCGGCAACGGCAGGCTTTGCGCGTACGCTCGGAACGCTTTTGAATGCAGGTGTTTCTGTGATGGATGCCTTGAAGGTGGTTGCTTCAACTGCTGGTAACAAGGTTGTTGAAAAGGCTATTTATAAAATATCGATTGGCATTGCAGGCGGTAAGTCGATTGCCGAACCGATGGAAGAAGTAGGCATTTTCCCGCCCATGGTAATCCAGATGACTGGAGTCGGTGAAAAGACCGGTAACTTGGGCGGCATGCTTTTGAAACTCGCAGACTTCTACGATGAAGAAGTGGATGCCGCAGTCGATGCCGTCGTGAGTATGATTGAACCGCTCATTATCGTGTTCTTGGGCGGCGCCGTCGGTGGCCTTCTCATTGCAATGTATATGCCGATGTTTAGCATGGGCGACGCCATCAAGGGCTAATAAACGGCGTAATACTTCGTTGCTCACCCGCTCGCCGTAGGTTTACTACGGCTTCGGGGATTCGATGCCTCGTCTTACTTGTTTCTTAGCCCTTGCTGGAATGTGTGGGTACGCTACGCGAAGCTGATTCCTGCTCTCGCTAGGCTTTAGACGAAATCTCGATTTAAATGTTAAAGACGAAGTTTATGCTTCGTCTTTTTTGTGTTTCTTAACCCTTGCTGGAATCTCGCTTCTTATTTCGTCATTCTCGACCGAAGGGAGGGAATCCATAAAGTTTTTAAATTTAAAGACGGGGATTCGACGCCTCGTCCTTTTGCTTTGTCATGCCCGACTTGATCGGGCATCTCCTATTTTGCTCTGTCATCCCGGCCTTGCGATGCGCTGAGCTTGCCGAAGTGTGCCGGGATCGCCTTCTCGTATAACAATCCCTTCCTACTTCCTACCGCCTACGGTCTACTGCTTTCCCAACCGGTGTATTTTGCGGTTTCGAGAATCTCGTTGGCGTTCTTGACGCGGTCGGCGGTGGGTGTTTGCGTGTCCTTGAGCGCGTAGTCGATTTCGAGTTCCTGGTACTTGCTGAGGGCGAATGCGTGGTAGGGGAGGACTTCGACGCGTTTGACGTTGCTCAGCGTACGGATGAAGTCGCGGGTACGCGTGAGGGCTTCGTCGTTGTCGCTGATTCCCGGGACGAGCACGTGGCGGATCCAGATGGGCTTTTGGATGCGGTCAAGGTAGCGGAAAAAATCGATGATGTTCTCGTTGCCGTGGCCCGTGAGTTCTTTGTGGGCTTCGGCATCGATGTGCTTGATGTCCACGAGCAAGAGGTCGGTGGATTTCATCAGCCGTTCGAACTTTGCAAACTGTTCGCCTGTGCTCCTGAACGTGACTCCGCTCGTGTCGATGCATGTGTGGACTCCCGCCGCTTTTGCCGCTTCGAAGAATTCAATCATGAAGTCGATTTGTGCGAGTGGTTCGCCGCCGCTTACGGTGATGCCGCCGTCGGTTCCCCAGTAGGGCTTGTAGCGCACGGCTTTTTTCAGCAGGTCTTCGGCGCTCATTTCGAACGATCCGTTCTCTGTCCCGTTTGCGCTTTTCGTCCCGAAATCCCATGTTTCCGGGTTGTGGCAGAACTTGCAGCGCATGGGACAGCCCTGCAAAAATACGACAAAGCGGATTCCCGGTCCATCGACCGATCCGAACGTTTCGAGCTTGTTGATTCTTCCGAGAGTCATGCTGTAAAAATAAAAAAGTCTTGCTCCGCATGAAAGAGATATTTTGGATTACAGAATAAAGTCTGTGATTTTATGCATAGGTCTAAACAATGCGAGATAAATAGTCAAATAATTTGAGGAAAATGATTGTTCGTCGTGAGAATGAAGGCGTCGGCCAAGGTGTATTCTTCGCAGTAGTGTGCAAAACGAGTGTTGCGACGGGCTGCTTGCAGACCGGCATAACCGAGTGAAGCCGCTGACGCCGTAGGCGTCAACTCCGAGCTGGGGCCCCGCCCGCATGACGTGCTTTTTGCATTAAAAAAAGAATCCTGGCGGTGAGCCGTATTCTCTATATAATACAAACCTCGAAAAAAAATCCAATCATAGCGCGTCAGTACGCTATATTGCTTGAAAATTATTCATTTTTAATTGAAAGTTCATTTATATTTAAAGGAGTGATAAGGAGGAGTCTTTATGAAAAAATATTTGCTCGCTTTGATGGCTGTTGCAGTGGCCTTTGCAATGCTTACTGCTTGTTCCGATGAATCAGGCGTTAATAATGGCGTTGGCGGTTCTGCAAGTTTAAACATGGGATCTCAAAAATCCTCAGATTATGAAGTGGGGATTGGTTCGTGCGGTGGCGGGCATTTGGCAAAAAGAGCTGAATTCGGGGATGAATCCATTGATTTCGTTATGAACGAGGACGGTTCTGCTGTTTTTTTCTTGAATACGATTTCAGGTTGTGCCGAATATGGGCATGTAACAGATGTTAAGTTGGAACGTCATGACGATACTTTATTGGTTCATGATGTTTTTGAATATTACCCAGATTATGATAGTCGCCCCATACATAATTGCCTTTGTTTTGCCGATTATAGAGTGAAAGTCCCTGTAGAGTATATTGGCGTCAAGTACCTAGAATTTCACAATGTTTACACCATCGTTTATAAGGATAAAGAGTAAGCGAAATTTTCTATCTTTGGCGCCGTGCCCAAGATTGTTAAACTTACCGATAGAATCCATTATTTGCAGATGTCGAATGAACCGCTGAGTGCGGATGTCATCGCCGTGCGTGGCGATCGCGCGTGGTGGATTTTTGACGTAGGCGCGTGTGATGAGGCGGCGCAGTTTATCAACGCGCTGCCGCGCATTCCTGTAGAAGAAGCGGCGATTCCCGTTGACGAGAATGGGGCGAATCTTGCGGCATGTAACAATGCCGCGCGTCTTGCGAAAAATGTCGTCATTTCGCATTTCCATCGTGACCACTTGCTGAATGTCCAGCGCATGTGCGGAGGCGAGATTTCGCTAGACATCGATGCGCTTTACGTGGGCGCCTACACTTCAAAAACTTTCGGTGAAATTGAGGGCGTTGCAAAGAACGTCGTGATGAAACCGCTTTCGTTTGACGATGGCGTGCAGATTCAAATCTTGCCGATGCCCAATAGCCATGCCAAGGGCTCACTTGCGCTCATTGTGGATGATTATGTTTTCTTGGGTGATGCAACGTACCCGATGGTAGGTCATGGCTCGCCAGACGTCTATAACGTGCAGATTTTGGGCGAGCAGATTAAGCACTTGAAGTCGCTCACGTCAACGCGTTTTTGCTTGAGCCATAAGCGTGGGCTTGTGCGCGATAAAACTTCCGTGATTCAGTTCCTAGAATCCGTTTACGCTCGCCGCCAGAAAAACGAAAATTACATCGTGGCATAATATTCGCGGCATTTCAACTCGTTAGACCATTTTTAATGGCCGAAATATGCAAAAAAAGGTTCCCTTTCGGGAACCTTTTTAAGCTTTGCGGCTTCTTGCGAACGTTTGTTGCCTTGCGGCATTGAGCGCTTGCGGCATTTAGCCATCGCGAAGCGATTAGAGCACGCCGTGTGCCTGGCGGGCAATCACGTCGAGCTGCTGTTCGCGAGTGAGCTTGATGAAGCGCACGGCGTAGCCGGAAACGCGGATCGTGAAGTTCTGGTATTCTTCCTTTTCCGGGTGTTCCATGGCGTCCTTCAGCTTTTCGACACCGAATACGTTCACGTTCAAGTGGTGGCTGCTCTGGCCGAAGTAGCCGTCGAGCACCTGCACGAGCTTGTTGGAACGTTCTTCGTCGTTGTGGCCGAGGGCGTCCGGGTTGATCGTCTGCGTATTGCTGATGCCGTCCAAGGAGTATTCGTACGGGAGCTTTGCCACAGAGTTGAGCGATGCGAGGAGGCCGTTCTTTTCGGCACCGTAGCTCGGGCTTGCGCCAGGAGAGAACGGTTCGCCAGCCTTGCGGCCGTCCGGAAGAGTACCGGTTGCCTTACCGTAAACGACGTTACTCGTGATGGTAAGAATACTCGTGGTAGCTTCAGAATTGCGGTAGGTCGGAGTCTGCTTGATCTTGCCCATGAATGTCTTGAGGAGCCAAACAGCGATATCGTCGGCTCGGTCGTCATCGTTTCCATAGCGCGGGAAGTCGCCGACAATCTGGAAGTCTTCAGCAAGGCCTGTAGCCGGATCGCGGATGACCTTGACCTTAGCGTACTTGATTGCAGAAAGGGAGTCGACAACGTGGCTGAAGCCTGCGATACCCGTAGCAAACGTGCGGCGGACATCCGTATCGATGAGGGCCATTTCGGCAGCTTCGTAGTAGTACTTGTCGTGCATGTAGTGAATCAAGTTCAAGGTATTCACGTACAAGTGGGCAAGCCAGTCCATGTAAAGTTCGAACTTGTGGACAACTTCATCGTAGTCGAGGTATTCGCTAGAAATCGGCGGATATTCCGGACCGACCTGCTGACCCTTCACGAGGCATTCATCCTTACCGCCGTTGATGGCGTAGAGGAGAGCCTTGGCGAGGTTTGCGCGGGCGCCGAAGAACTGCATTTCCTTACCGGTCTGGGTTGCAGAAACGCAGCAGCAGATGCTGTAGTCATCGCCCCAAATCGGACGCATCGTGTCATCGTTTTCGTACTGGATGGCGCTGGTCTTTACAGAGATTTCAGCGGCGAACTTCTTGAAGTTGTACGGAAGACGCGGGCTGTAGAGAATCGTGAGGTTCGGTTCCGGAGACGGACCCATGTTCACGAGAGTGTGCAAGAAACGGTAGTCGTTCTTGGTCACCTGATGGCGACCGTCCTGGCCGAGGCCAGCAACTTCGAGCGTAGCCCACACCGGGTCGCCGCTGAAGAGTTCATTGTAGCTTGTGATACGTGCGAACTTCACCATGCGAAGCTTCATCACGAAATGGTCGATGATTTCCTGAGCTTCGATTTCGGTGAGTGTGCCGTTCTGCAAGTCACGGGTCATGTAAATGTCGATGAAGGTCGAGACGCGGCCAACGCTCATGGCGGCACCGTTCTGCGTCTTGATGGCGGCGAGGTAGCCGAAGTAGAGCCACTGTACAGCTTCGTGAGCGTTCGTGGCCGGCTTCGAAATGTCGTAGCCGTAAATCTTTGCCATGGCCTTCATGCCTTCGAGAGCCTTGATCTGTTCGGCAAGTTCTTCGCGTTCACGAACAACGTGTTCGGTCATGTCCTTCTTGTCGGAGAGAGCCTTGTCGGCTTTCTTCTGTTCAATAAGGTAGTCAACGCCATAAAGGGCAACGCGGCGGTAGTCACCGACGATACGGCCACGGCCGTAAGTATCCGGAAGACCCGTGATGATGTGGGCCTTACGGGCCATGCGCATATCTGGCGTGTAGGCATCGAAAACGCCCTGGTTGTGAGTCTTGTGGAATTCCGTGAAGATGCGGTGGAGTTCTGCGCTCGGCGTGTAGCCGTAGTTCTTGCAGGATTCTTCCGCCATCTTGATACCGCCAAACGGCATGAATGCGCGCTTGAGCGGCTTGTCGGTCTGGAGACCTACGATCTTTTCGAGATCCTTGGTTTCATCGGCAATGTAGCCTGCCGGGTGGCTCGTGAGAGTGGAGACAACGTCCGTGTCCATGTCAAGGACGCCGCCCTTTGCGATTTCCTTTTTCTGAAGGTCTTGCAGTTCTGCCCAGAGCTTATTTGTTGCTTCGGTCGGACCCTGCAAGAAAGATTTGTCGCCGTCGTATGGGGTATAGTTCTTCTGGATGAAGTCGCGGACATTGATTTCTTCCTGCCAGCGACCGCCTCTAAAGCCAAGCCATGCTTCCTGCATAGTAACCTCTTTTGTCTCGGATCCGGCTGTAAATACAATTAAAAAGTTGTTTAACTTTTCAGCGTTGTAGAAAAAGATGGACCCGAATTTGTGCTTTTTTCTATCAATCTTTTTTGTAAAACGCAATATACATATTAAAAAAGGGGTGGGCAAGGTATAAAATGAGCCTTTTCAGCCGAAATAGGCGTTCCAAAAAGCTTACGGAAAGCTTATGTGGTCAATTTTTGAAAAAGTCGGTTTTTTTATGTAAAAGTGCTTCAAAAATATGTAAAATACGGTTGATACAGTTGGTTTTAAAATACCTCTCGCTGGGCATACGATGCGAAAAAACAGAATCTATCTTATAAAAAAAGAAATTAAGAGGTCAACAATGAAAAAGATTCTTATCCCGATGGCTGCTGTGGCATTCTTCGCTGCCTGCTCCGAAGTAAATGATTCGTTTATCCCGGTTAATCCCGGTCAATCTGAAGTTTCTTCCAGCTCCGAAGCTCAGCTCCCGCCTGCAGGTGAATCTTCCAGTTCCGAGGCTCTGATCGGAGATCAGTCTTCGAGTTCTGAAGCTCTTCTTCCGGAACTTTCTTCTAGTTCCGCTGTGCTTCCTGAACTCTCTTCCAGCGCAGGCTCTCCGGCTGATCCGCAGTTCACTTACAAGGTTCCGTACTTGACAGAACTCGATCCGACCAAGACGTACACCTTCTACGGTGCAGAACTCACTGGTCTCGATCAGTTTAAGTATGGGCGTTACGAAGCTCGTATGAAGATGGCTGCCCTCTCCGGTTCTGTAAGCTCCATGTTCCTTTACTACGATGACTCCTGGAAAAAGGATGCAGAGCCGTGGAACGAAATTGATATTGAAGTCCTTGGAAAGGCTTCGGGTTCCTGGCAGTCTAACATCATTACCCGTGAAGGGGATCCGTCCATCAAGTCGAATACCGCTTCCGAAAGCAAACCGCTTCATGACTTTGGTTTTGATGCCACCCAAGGTTTCCACCTGTTCGCGATTGTCTGGACGCCGGAATACGTGTCCTGGGAAATCGACAGTGTTGAAGTTCGCCGCGACACGCTTGGCATGAGCCGTGGCAAGCATGCCGATGCTGACCAGGTCGCATTCTTGACCGAAAACCAGTCTCTTCGCTTTAACCTTTGGGCTTCCAAGAGCACAGCCTGGACGGGTAAGTGGGCAGGTGGCGTTGGCCTTCCGATTGAACAGCAGATTGACTACGTCCGCGTTTACGCTTATGATGTAGCGACCAAGACCTTTACGCTTTCTTGGCAGGATGACTTCGATGGTGAAGATATCGATCCGCAGCGTTGGAGCAGGGGCGATTGGGAAATGGAACGCGTGAACCTTCGTTCGGACAACGTCATCGTTGAAAACGGTGTTTGCCGTCTTATCTTGGACTACGAAGCAAACTAAAAAAGTTTGGTGTATAGACGTAAGCCTCCCAGAGAAATCTGGGGGGCTTTTTGTGTGTCATTCCCGCTTTGAGCGGGAATCTCCTTTATAAAACATTTTTTGCTTTTCTCAAAATGTAAATGATTGTATATTGAATTCTAGTCATTGGTCGTTAGTCATTAGTCGTTACTGTTTACTGCCTACTTCCTACTGATAACTAATACAGAGGTAATCATGAAAAAAATTTTTCTTACGGCTCTTGCCGCAATTTCGCTTGCTTTTATGGCTTGCGCCCCCTCCAAGCTAGACATTCAAGAGGCTTCGATTACAAGCGATGTTCTGATTGAAGTTCGTCAGGTGTTGAATGATTCTATTAGTTTGTATGTCGGGAACGTTTTCTATTTGAATTCTCGGCAGGTTGTGGCTGATGACATGTATCCGTTGCATGCGAGTACGCGTGACCCTGCTGAATTCGAAAAGCTCACGCCGACAGACGTGCTTAATAGCGATGAAGAGTTCCTGAATTACTTGCGCCGCAAGGCCCCGGACGTGATGAACGTGGGCATCGTGATTGGCGAAACGGCATACAACGAAGTCGGCTTTGACGAAACTGCCGCCGTCGAAAAGCTCACCAAGATTTTCCAGAAGATTCAGGGCGGTTCACTTAAGCTTTTCCACGAAAAGAACGGTGAACTCACCGACATGAAGAAGATTTATTAACTTTTGAGTTACTAGTTCTTAGTTACTAGTTACAAGAATCGTCATGCTTCGCCCGTAGTGCGAAGGATCCAGTAAGTCAGCATCGTCATTCCCGCGAAGGCGGGAATCCAGTAACATTTTCTATTACACTGTCACCCCCGACTTGTTCGGGGGTCGCCTTTTTTATTGCGTTTATCGGGGCGTTACGGGGTGCCCCCGTTAGAAAGGGTAGCGGAAGCCCGTAAGGGCTGAAGCGAGGGGAAGACTTGCCCCTTTTCTAAACTCAAAATCCTTCCTACTTCCTACTTCCTACTTCCTACTTTTCTATCTTTGTGCCCGTAAAAAATCAAAGGAATAGCTATGTCCGAAAAAATGACTTCTGCGCAAGTGCGCGAATCCTTTATCAAGTTCTTCGAATCCAAGGGCCACCTCTTTGTGCGTTCTTCGCCGGTGGTTCCGCATGACGACCCGACGCTCATGTTCACGAACGCGGGCATGAACCAGTTCAAGGCCATCTTCCTTGGCGACAATCCGAAGGGTTGGAAGCGCGTATGCAACAGCCAGAAGTGCCTCCGCGTTTCTGGTAAGCACAACGACCTCGATGTCGTGGGCCGCGACAACTACCACCACACCTTCTTCGAAATGCTCGGTAACTGGAGCTTCGGTGACTATTATAAGAAGGAAGCTATTGCTTGGGCATGGGAACTCCTCACCGAAGTTTGGAAGCTCCCGAAGGAACGCCTCTTTGCTACGGTCTATCAGGACGATGACGAAGCCTGGCAGATTTGGAAGGACGTGTCCGGCCTCCCGGATGACCGCATCATGCGTTTTGATGCACACTCCAACTTCTGGGAAATGGGCGACACCGGTCCGTGCGGCCCCTGCTCCGAAATCCACTACGACCGCGGCGACCTCGCTACGCAGGCCGAAACGTTCAAGGACCCGATCAAGGGCGTGAACGGCGAAAACGACCGCTACATTGAAATTTGGAATAACGTGTTCATGCAGTACGAACGCGTGAGCGACGGCTCCCTCATTCCGCTCAAGGCCAAGAACGTCGATACCGGCATGGGCTTCGAACGTATCTGCGCTATTCTTCAGGGCAAGACCAGCAACTACGACACTGACGTGTTCACTCCGATTATCGCAAAGATTGCTGAACTCTCTGGCGTTCCGTACAACGATGGCGAAGCTGGCACTCCGCACCGCGTGATTGCCGACCACATCCGCGCTATTTCGTTTGCAATTGCTGACGGCGCACTCCCGTCTAACGAAGGCCGTGGCTACGTGCTCCGCCGCATCTTGCGCCGTGCAAGCCGCTTTGCTCGCCTGCTCGGCCAGAAGAAGCCGTTCATTTGCCAGCTCGTTCAGGTCCTCGCCGATACGATGGGCGATGCCTTCCCGGAAATTCGCGAGCGCAAGGAATTCGTCGCTTCTGTCATCAAGAGCGAAGAAGAAAGCTTTATTCGTACGCTTGACGCTGGTCTCGAACGCTTCGCCGCCATCTCCGCTGAACTCAAGAAGGGCGACAAGATTCCGGGCGACAAGGTGTTCCTCCTTTACGATACCTACGGATTCCCGCCGGACCTCACTGGCATCCTCGCCGAAGAAAAGGGCCTCCTCATCGATGAAGAAGGCTACGAAAAGTGCATGAATGAACAGAAGGAACGTGCCCGTGCCAACATGAAGCAGGGCATCAACACGATGGGTACCGAAGGCTGGACGCAGTACAGCGAAGCTAGCACGAACTTTGTCGGTTATGAACTCTCCGCTTGCGAAACGAAGGTTGTCCGCTGGCGCGAAGACAAGGGTGTTTTGAGCATCGTTCTCGAAACTTCTCCGTTCTACGCTGAAATGGGTGGCCAGGTTGGTGACAAGGGAACGCTCGTTTCCGCCGACCTCGAAATCCAGGTGTTCGACACCGTGAAGGTGAACGATACGGCCCTTTGCCGTGGTAAGGTTGTGAAGGGCGAAGCTAACGAAAAGACGATGGGCGCCGTGTTCATGGCTACTGTCGATAACGATCGTCGCGCTGACATCCGCAAGAACCACTCCGCAACGCACTTGCTCCAGGCCGCTCTCCGCGAAGTGCTTGGCACTCACGTGCAGCAGCAGGGTAGCTTCGTTTCGAACGAACTCCTCCGCTTTGACTTCAGCCACTTCAACGCCATGACTGCTGAAGAAATCCAGAAGGTCGAAGACATCGTGAACGCGAAGGTCATGGAATGCTTGCCGGTCCACACCGACGTGATGGACGTCGATGAAGCTAAGGCTAGCGGTGCTATGGCTCTGTTCGGCGAAAAGTATGGCGACAA
>Ga0310695_10005053_pt1 | contig 23407 bp, 14 predicted proteins | sample RumenRJG_04DNA_FD_203882 | JGI IMG/M metagenome (GOLD analysis project Ga0310695, IMG submission 203882) | Bovine rumen microbial communities from Lethbridge, Alberta, Canada - RJG_04 (v2) (version 2) | ecosystem: Host-associated > Mammals > Digestive system > Stomach > Rumen | place: Canada...
CTTTACCATTATCAGGACTACGATGGCAGGGAAATCGACGCCGTCATCCAGTTTGACGACGGCACGTGGAGTGCGTTTGAAATCAAGCTGAACCCCGATGATGCCGATGAGGCCGCAGCCAATCTGAAAAAGGTTGCGTCCATTTTCAAGCACAATCCGCCGACGTCGCTTTCCGTCGTTGTTGGAAAATCCGGAATTGCGCACAGACGCGAGGATGGCGTCTATGTCCTGCCAATAACTTCGTTGCGCCCATGACAGCGTGACCAGCTGGGAGAAACGCAAAACCCTTGGAAAATGGGCCTTTCGTGGGGTCTGTCCCTGCCCAGTTCCATCCGCGCGAAATACTCCTCCCTGCGCCGCTTGTCGTCCGAGAATCTACGCAGCGGAAATAACGCTACGCCTTTCTCATCAGACGGAGGTGGAGATCGGATCGATTGACGTTGAAGATGCTGTGCCATTTCCTGTTGTTGTAGTGATGATATGGCAGCATATGGCGGCCAACCATTCGGGATAACGCGCCATAACTATGTTGCGCAGTTGACTTGTGGCATAAAATAATGTATACTATTGCCAAAATCAGCAAAGAAAGTGTGGATTCAATGATAATTGGGCGAGAAGAGGAAATTGCAAAATTGAATAGCGCCGCAAATTCTGGAAAAGCGGAGTTTGTTGCGGTTTACGGTCGTCGCAGAATAGGCAAGACATTTCTGATTCGGCAGACCTTCGGCAGATTTTCATTTGAGCATACTGGCATTCGAAAGCGCGGCACGGCGAAACAGCTTGAGGAATTTGCGAAGTCCCTTGCTGCGCAAGGGTATCCCCGCTGCAAGCGACCGGTAGATTGGTACGAGGCATTTGACTTTTTGAAGGAGCTTCTTGTCGGAAAAGGAGAGGGTCGAAAGATTGTGTTCCTTGATGAATGCCCCTGGATGGATACGCCTAAATCTGATTTCGTCGGGGCCCTTGATCATTTCTGGAATGGCTGGGCTTCGGCCAGAAGCGACATCATGCTGATAATATGCGGATCGGCGACATCTTGGGTAATCGAGAAGATAGTCGACGACTATGGCGGGCTGCACAACCGGCTGACGCGCCAGATATATCTTCGCCCGTTCACGCTTTCGGAATGTGAAGCTCTTGTGCGAGCCAATGGACATGTCATGAACCGGGACCAGATTTTGGAAGGATACATGATAATGGGCGGCGTTCCGTACTATTGGGATCTGCTTCGAAAGGATATCGGGTTTGCACAGAACATAGACGCGCTCTTTTTTGCCGCGCATGGTGAACTTTCCGAGGAATTCGACCATCTTTTCCTCTCTCTATTCAGGAAGCCGAAGCTGTACATTTCGATAATCCGCGCACTTGGAACGAGAAAGTGCGGCATGACCCGCAATGAAATCATCGCGGCAATCGGCGCAACGGGAAACGGGATGCTCACTCGTGCCTTGAAAGAACTTGCCCAGTGCGATTTCATACGCGTCTATGCAGAGCCAGGACGCAGGAAGCGCGACCTGATATATCAGCTGATAGACAATTATGTCCTTTTCTATTTCAGGTTTATAGACGGGCAGACCAATTTGATGCCGAACTTCTGGAGCGTTTCGCAGACAACGCAGGCCGTGCGCGTATGGTGCGGGCTTGCCTTCGAGCGGGTGGCACTCCAGCACGTCGCCGCTATCAAACGGAAGCTCGGCATTTCCGGCGTTGTGACGCGCACCTATGGTTGGAGATTCCAAGGCGATGGGGAAACAAATGCCGGCGCGCAGATCGATCTCGTGATAGACCGCGACGACAAAGTCGTCAATCTCTGCGAGATGAAGTATACGGCAGGGCCGTTCTCTATAACCGACGAGTATGACAGGCGTCTCAAGGTCAAGCGCGAGGTTTATGCGGAGCAGACCGGGACGAAGAGCGCAATCCACCTTACAATGGTCTCTGCGCACGGACTCAAGGCAAATGCCAACGCATTCGACGTCCAGTCAGTCATTACGCTCGACGACCTTTTCAGGGAGTGACACTTGCGACATCGCTCCGTCGTGTATGGAAAAGGAACTTGTTGCCGAAGACCTTTTTAGGGACGAAGGTTGACTGGTGGCGGCCTTGGCTCGTCCATCAACTGACTCGGCCGTCGCGTCACTTCCTACACCACCCGCGCCGCGAAGGAAATCGCCAAGCTGCTGGCAATGGTATCATGAGCCGCGCCGGAAAAGCGCGAGTAATAGGGTTTCGTGAGAGACCCTATTGGCTCCAGCGACGCATCTGGTTCAGCTCTTGAGCAGTTGGCGGCGAAGGGCGATGGCGACGGCTTCCGCGCGGTTTGCTGCGCCAAGCTTTTCGTATAGCGTGGCGAGATGCTGCTTGACGCGAACCTCAGTTATGGAGAGCATTTTCGCTATGTCGCCGTTGGAAAGTCCGCGCGTTATCGAGGCAAGGACTTCGCGCTGGCGCGGTGTCAAGTCGATCTCGCGTTTTGATTCGCCGAGCGATGCCTGTATCTCCGGCGAGAGACGGCATTCCCCTCGCGCGGTGGCGCGGATTGCGTCAAGCAATTCTTCGTTTGCGATGTTCTTTGTCACCGCTCCTATCGCCCCTGCGTCGAGTGCCCGCGAAAGATCAGCAGACGAGCCGTAGGTTGTTAGGATTAGCACCTTCGACTGCGGCGACACCTTCAAGAGCGCGGCAGTCGCCGCCGCCCCGTCCATGTCTGGCATAACGAAGTCCATGACCACGACGTCGGGTTTAAGTTCTTTCGCCATGCGCACCGACTCTTTGCCGCTTTCCGCCTGTGCGCATACCATGAGGTCGTTTTCAAGGTTTATGAGCATTGCGAGCCCTATGCGGACTACGGAATGATCGTCAACTATCATGATTGTTGTCTTCTTCATTTGCCAATCTCCACGGTGACTTTTGTTCCATTCCCAGGGGAGCTTTCGATATGCATTGTGCCCCCGATTGCCGCAAGACGCTCTTTCGCGCCCTGTAGCCCGAAGTGCCCCTCTATCGGTCCTGGTCTCGTCGCCGGATCGAACCCGCAGCCATCGTCGGCGACAGAAAGCCGTATTCCGTCATCGTCCTGCGAACCCGCGATTTTGATATTGCGAGCTTTCCCGTGCCGTGCGGCGTTGACCGCAAGCTCGCGGACAATGCAAAGTATCGCGTGTGCCGTCGAGTCTGAGAGTTGATCGCGCCTGACGGCGAACCGCACCGACAGTTTTGCATCGCCAGTTCCTTGTCTAACTGTCTTTTCGACGGCCTCCGAGAAATCGTCCATGCCAAGTGTGTCGCTTCTCAAATCCCAGATGCACCGTCTTAGTTCTTCGCGGCATGAGAGAAGCGTCCGCCGCGCTATGGCGAGGAATCTTGCAGAGGCGCTCGTATCGGCAGGGAGCGTCTTCGCCGCCGCGTCGATCTGGAACGACACGCCGGTAAGCGTCTGCGAAATCGCGTCGTGGATTTCGGTTGCAAGCCGAGTGCGCTCGTCGATGCGCAAATCAGACTCGATCTTCGCGACCTCAGATTTGAAAAGCTGGCGGCTTCGTCGCTTTACGACCACTGCGAGTATTCTATTATACACGCTGAAAAACACGATAAGCGCGAGCAGCGCGGCAACGACGAAAGCGAGCCGCCGCGCCGTCCACCAAGAAGGAGTCCGTATGACGCGCACATCTCCGTCCGAGCGCGGCACGAGAGTAAAGCCGCTGATGCGAGGGAAGGGGTCAAGCGGATTCCAGTTTCCCGTGTTGACGAGGACAACACCCGTGACTTCGATTTCGCTGCCGAGGGGAATGTCGTGCACTGCGCCTTTACAGCTCCAGAAGTCCACTGGAATAACCCTGCCGCCACATGAAAGGATCATTGGCGTGTCTGCGCGACTTTCATCTGGCGGCGTCTCTATTACGATGCCGCGCAAGGTGACGAGAGAGCCGCTACGGTCACGCAAAACGATTTCCATATCGAAGTTATCTGCAAGTGGGGTCGGCACGGTGTCTTCTTCGGCAAGTTTAATTGCCGCCGACTCTTCGGGTGAAAGGTGACTCCACACGGCTCTGTTGAGATTGAGCTTGAAGAGATCTGTTTCGGGGAATCCCGCAACGGCTATGGCGTCGCCGCATTGTGGCGGAGGCACGTCTGACAGGATGGCGCCGCAAAGTTGCCCTCCCTCGATTCGCAGAAGAATTCGCCGCCCTGCGGCTACCGCAAGCACTCGCCCATCTACGCGCCGCAGCCCCATGCTGGCGACTTCCGCAACAGACTGGTGTCGTAGGTTCTCTATCGTCGCGACATTGCGTATTTTTGGCGCGGAGAAGGGATCTTTAGGTGCGGGCATGGTAATCGAGAATTCATTTTCGGACTGCACGAGAAGCTGGGGGATCATGAAACTGCGCCGACCGACGTATGGAAGGATGTTCGCTACCCCTGTTACAGAGATTTCTGCGCCGACAAGCCGCTCAAGAGGTTCCTTTTCTGCGCTGACTGCGGCAACGAACGGCCCCGAAGTGCTACGGAAAAGGACGAACTTCCAGCGCGGGTCGATTTCGTCCGTCACTATGTCGGAGACGATTCCACTCATGGAGACAAGACGGCTGTCTAATGAAGCGTCCGAGAGTCGCGCGGCGGTAATCGGCAAAGGTTTCGGGGCGTCTCCTTTGCCGAGGAATTCCGCAGAGTCGATGAAAGCATGTTGCCAGTTGTATTCGTCGATGTCGATGTGCCCTGACATCTTCACGTGCGCACCTGGCTCAATCAACAATCTGTCCGTTGACTTCATGTAGGTCGCGCCGCTTGCATCCATGATGGCATAGGCGGAGTGGTCGGGATTGTCCTTATCCATTGCCGCCGTCACGGTGCATTCTATGGAGAATCGTTCGCCTTCATGAACGCCGCTCCATACCGCCTGTCGCAGTTCGGCGGCGGTAGTAAGGACGGCAAGTATTGGTACGACTGAAATCATTGTGGGTATTTTACCATATTTTTACCCATTTCTTATCCGCCCGCCCCCCTATCCTTTAGGATAGGTGGCGGGGTGCGCTAAAATCGCAATTGACTGCACGGCAACCAAAATGGTATCATACACGGCGTTGACAGATTTCGATTTGGAATCCAAAATTGTCGGAGAGGCGAAAATGTACATACAGCGCTTTATGGATGGGTTGCTCGCTAAGGCGATGAAAACCAGCAACTCGGTGTTGGTCACGGGCCCGCGCCAGGTCGGGAAGTCTACCATGATTTCCCATGTGCTTCCCAAGTTGCGCTATGTGACGCTCGACGACCCTTTTGTCGAAGAGCAGGCGAAGAACGATTCTCGCACCTTCATGCAGCTTAATCCTCCTCCCGTTGCGATAGACGAAGTGCAACATGCGCCAGTTCTGTTTAGATTCATCAAGATTGAGGCAGACAAGAATCGCCGTGCGAAGGGGCTTTACTGTCTTTCCGGTTCGCAGCCGTTTCAGTTGATGCAAGGAGTGAGCGAGTCGCTGTCTGGCCGTGTTCGAATACTGGAAATGAATGGGTTGTCTCTTAGGGAGATCACGGGCGATTCTTTTTCGGAGCGTGTGCTGCCGACGGACGAATACGTATTCTCGCGCTCGAAGACCGCAAAGGATCCTGGGCCTATCTGGCAAATAATCCATCGAGGCGGCTATCCCGAACTGCAAGATTCCGGGGTGGACTGGAATTCCTATTATGCTGACTACGTGAAGACCTATCTTGAGCGTGACGTGCGCAGCCTCAAGGCGGTACACGATCTTGCCGCCTTTCGCCAGTTCATGGTCGCCGCCGCATCCCGGACTGCTCAGGTCTTGAACTACTCCAATATTGCCGACGAGATCGGCAAGGATGTTGGAACGGTCAAAAGCTGGGTGTCGATTCTCGAGACTTCCGGAATTATATATCTACTGCAACCGTATGCGGCGTCGGAACTCAAGCGGGCGATTCGCGCTCCAAAACTGCATTTCAGGGACATGGGGCTTGTGGCTTATCTTACACGTTGGCTGTCTGCGGAGTCGCTGGCGTGCGGCGCAATGGCTGGGGCCGTATTCGAGAGTTTTGTAGTTTCGGAGATTCTCAAGAGTTTCTCCAATGCGGGACTTGAATACCGTGATTTCGTGTCGTATTACCGTGGCCGCGACAAGATTGCTGTCCAGTGCGACGGGCAGAGGGTTGAGACTGAATCTGAAATAGACCTTGTCATCGAGGAGAATGGAGTGTTGTACCCCATCGAAATCAAGAAAAGCTCATCGCCAAAGGCGAACGATGCCGCTGCATTTGTTGCCTTAGACAAGATCAAGGGCAAGAAGCGCGGGCAGGGGGCAATCGTCTGCAACTGCGCTGCGCCGATGCATTTGCGCGACAATCTGCTATCCATGCCTGTCTGGTATCTTTAACGTCAAAACGCCCCTCTTCTGCACTATCCCCCCCTATCCTTTAGGATAGGTGGCGGGGTGGGGAAAAATGGTGTAAACTATTAGAACAATGAAAACAAAATTCGCCTCGGCATCATCGGCGGCAATGGCCGCCGTCGCAATCTGTCTGTATGCAAATCCTCTGTCGGCGGGGGAGGTCTTGAAAATCTCCATTCTGCCTGGCGAGTCATGGTTCGGCGCGGTCGTTTCGTGCGGACTAGACATGCCCTGGACGGGAAGCACAAAGGGCTTCTCCCGCGACCTTCGCAAGGACAGCTATACAAACCAGACGTCTCCTATGCTGCTCTCCGACAAGGGGCGTTGGATATGGTGCGACGATCCGTTTGCATTCACGGTTGACGGCGGCGAAATCTCCATCGAGACGTCCGGCTCGGCTTCAGCAGAGACGGGAACTGCAAAGTGCGGCACTCTCCGCGCGGCGTATCTCTTCTGCATGGAGGCGCACTTCAGGCCGGAAGGGAAGATTCCCGATCCGATGCTTTTCTCCGCCCCGCAGTACAACACGTGGATCGAGCTAAACTACCACCAGAACCAGAAGGACTTGATGTCATACGCCGAGGGAATCCGCAACAACGGCTTTCCGCCTGGCGTTCTCATGATCGATGACACATGGCAGACGAACTATGGTGTCTGGACATTCGACGCGTCGGCGTTCCACGATCCGAAGAGCATGATGGATAGCTTGCACAAGATGGGCTTCAAGGTGTCGCTTTGGATATGCCCGTTTGTGTCGATGGACTCCCGCCCGTATCGCGCCATTGCGCCGAAGGGCGCGTTTCTGCCCGGCGCAGACGGTTCGCCCGAGCCAGTTGCATGGTGGAACGGAAAGTCCGCCGTCCTCGACTTGACTTCCCCCGTCGCCGTTGACTGGCTGCGTGGAGAGCTTGATCGGCTCGTTCGCGATTTCGGCGTAGACGGCTTTAAGTTCGACGCGTCGGATGTTCATTTCTACACTGGCGAGGGTATGCGCCTTCCGGCGGGAACAGTCCCCGTCGACCAGTGTGCCGCGTATGCTGCGTTTGGGAAGTGGTATTCGCTCAACGAGTATCGCGCTTGCTGGAAGAACGGCGGGCGGGCTCTCGCGCAGCGGCTAAACGACAAGTCCTGTACATGGCGCGACCTCACCCAGCTAATCCCCGACATGGCGGCAGCGGGTCTTCTCGGACATCTCTTCGTCTGCCCCGACATGATAGGCGGGGGGCTTCTTGGCAGCTTCAAGCCGGGAGTGCCAGTTGACCAGGAGCTGTTTGTCCGCTCTGCGCAAGTCCACGCGCTATCGCCGATGATGCAGTTCTCCGTCGCGCCGTGGCGCGTACTCGACAAGGAGCATCTTGCGCTCGTCAAGGCGGCGGTGGATCTTCGGCAGAAGTTCGCGCCGCGCATTCTCGCACTCGCAGACGAATGCTCGAAGAGCGGCGAGCCAATGTTGAGGTCGATGGAGTATGCGTTCCCTGGAAACGGCTACTCTGCGGTCAAGGATCAATTTGTCATGGGCGACTTCCTCATAGTCGCGCCTCAGATCGAGAAGGGTGCAGAGTGCCGCGAAGTCCGCCTCCCCGCCGGACGCTGGCTCGCGGACGATGGCGAAGTCTTCACCGGCCCCGCCCGCATCACCGTCAAGACGCCCCTCTCCCGCCTCCCGCACTTTATTGCGCAATGATATCCCCCCTGTCCTTTAGGATAGATGGCGGGTGTGGGGGAAACCTCGTCCTTGTGGTTTAATTTTCAGTCTGCCACAACTGCGCAAAATATGCTATACTAGGCGACATCGAAAACGAGGGATCACGCCATGCCATTTTCAGCAATCATTAAAGAGGTTCAGAACTACCCTACAGATGAGAGGGTGGCGCTTGCTGATGCCGTTTTGCAGACTCTGAATCCAGTTGACTCTGCGATTCAGGATGAGTGGCTTCAGGTTGCGGACAGGCGGCGTGGCGAGATGCTGATAGGTTCGGTTAAGCCAATCCCTACTTCTGATGTTTTGTCTGAAGCATACGCACGTGCTAAAGCATGAAAAGCGTGATGCATCCAGAAGCCCGAGAGGAATTTCTCGCGGCGATTGACTACTACAACGAAGTCGAGCCAGGGCTTGGCATGGCGTTTTATTCTGAAGTTGAATCGGCAATAGTGTTAATAGAGAACTATCCCGATCTTTGGAGTGAAATTGGCCGCGGCATTCACCGTTGTCTTGTCCGTCGATTCCCGTTTGCTGTTCTCTACTCTAAAGAGGCAGATCGCGTTTTCATATATGCAATCATGCACAACAAACGAGAGCCGGGATATTGGTGCGATAGATTGAGTTCATAAGTTGCCCCCTCCCCCCGTCCTTTGGGATAGGTGATGCTCAAGACGCCCCTCTCCCGCCTCCCGCACTTTACCGCACAATTATACCCCCCTATCCTTTAGGATAGGTGGCGGGGTGGTGAAAAATATTGTAAACTATTCGGCAGACAAAGGAGGATAGTATTCATTATGCAACATTGCCTAAAAACATTGTCAGCAGGTTTGTTCGCCGCATGCGCCGCATTTTCGGTGTATGCAAGCGACAGGAGCGCCCCGGCGCTGGTGTATCTGCGCCCAGAGACGAGCTCGTTCTGGCATACGGCAACGAACAGCACGATGACGCTTCCCGTAGACTTCCCATTTGGCGCTTCGTCCGCGACGCTCACTATCACCGGTGCGTTCGGCTATAGCCAGACTATATCGGATATCACGACATCTTCCGTGACCGTAACGCTTCCTGAGGCGACGATGTCAGAAAACGCCGCCGCGACCGAGGATGTCTATGACTTCATGCTTGAGTTCAACGATGGAACCGTCAAGACGGCGAAGCTTGGCCTAATCTCTGGACTTGGCGAAGGGCGCGGCACTACGCGCTGTCTCGCGCCCGCATCGGGTTCCGCATGGGAGAAGGTGAAAGGACAAGTCGCCATTCCGATTCCATACGGCATGACATCCTTTGAGATAAATGGCACACCTACCGATACAGGCCTCGACGGCGCCCAGGGCTGGTATGCGCTCAAGCTCAAGAGCGACATTTCCGCTGCTCTTTCAGGGATCGTAGGGGGAAACTCCTGGTCGGCATTGCTTAAAGGTGCAGCCACAGGATTCTTCCTCATTCTTAGATAACCAACTCTTCAACCTTTCAACCCTTCAACCTTTCAACTCTTCACAGGAGACACACCATGAAAAAATCAACAATGCTCGCCCTGCTTCTCGCCCCCGCCGCGCTCTTTGCCGATCCGTCGGTCGAACGCGTGATCGTCCGCCAGCAATGGCCGTGGTCAACCGACGTAAAGGTAGAATACAGTCTATCGGGCGTGGACGCGAACAATCCCGTCAACATCTCCGTCAGGGCGTTTAATGGCGAAACGGAACTTCCCTCGGCGAACCTCGACGCGGCCATCACGGGCGAGCGATATGGTGTTACCGATGCCGTTGGCTCGTTCACAATTGACCCCGTTGCGGCATTTGGCACGGAACAGGTCGCTATCGGCAACTTCTCTGTGCAGTTGACGGTTACGGCATCGGCTGCCAATATGCAGGACATTCTTTACAAGATTGTCGATCTAGACCCGCCATACAACGCCGTCGATGTCAGGCGTCGCGACTTCTACAATGGCAAATACGGCAACTTCGTCACGAACTACACGGCCATCGACTCGACTTTTTCGACCTCTCTCGACGACGTTCTGATTTGGCTCGATGTCACGAACGACGTTTACAAGACCGACAAGATGGTCTTCCGCCGCATCCCCGCCGCTGGGAAAAGCTACATGATGCAGCAGGGGGTCTCGGCTGTCAACGACGGCGCTGGCGTGGAGGTTTCCTTCACCAAGGACTTCTACATCGGCGTGTACGAGGTCACGCAAACGCAGATGAACAAGTTCTACCGCTACTTTGGCGCCGGCTACGACTATTCGGAGTTTCCCAACGCTCCGGGATCGGGTCACATTTATTGCGACAGCTATGAAACCAATGCGCTCTACCGCGCCATGCGCCCCGCGTCGGGCATGCAGTTCAGCAACGGCAATGGCACGGTGCTGCGTCGTCATGACCAGTCACTCACCGACCACACGAAAGTCGGTCCAGCCAATACTGGCAACACTTCCAACAACGAAAGGGGAACGCTCTGTTACAACATGCAGGACAAGACCGGGCTTCTTGTAGATTTGCCGACAGAGGCGATGTGGGAATACGCCTGCCGCGCAGGGACGACGACGGGGCTCTATTCTGGCAAGGCGTACAGCGAGGCGGAGGCCCGTAAGCTTTCCACGATGAACAGGTATAGCGGGTCAAACAAGAGAAACGCCGACTTGACACGTATGTCGAATATCGTCGGCTCCTACAAGCCGAACGCATGGGGGCTCTACGACATGATCGGCAACGAGCGGGAATGGTGCCTCGACAAGTGGCAGGATGCTGGTAGTCTGACAGGCGGAGAGAACCCCGTGTCAACGACATACGCCTCCGGCAAAGACGGATACCATGTCCAGCGCGGAGCCGGAATAACCACGGCAAACGCAAGCCACTTGGTCACCTACAGAATCGCCCGCCACAAGGACTGGTCGGGATTGAGTAGCGCAGGCGACGGGGAACCTCACGGCGTCCGCCTCTGCATCTACTGCGACCTGCACGATGACGGCACGAAGTAGCAGTAGGTTTACAACCTATCCAACAATCAAGGGCGAGGATTTCCCTCGCCCTTGATTGTTGGATTTTCAGCCCACCACAACTGCGTAAAAGAGGAATTTCTCGCAGAGATTGACTGTTACATAGAAGTTGAGCCGGGATATTGGTGCGATAGATTGAATTCATAAGCTGTCCCCCTATCCTAAAGGATAGATTGCGCCGCGTGGTGATGCGGTGTATAATGTTCGTGAAGCTTGAAAATATAAGGAGCGTTTCATGAACGAATATTGCAGAGCCAGGTTTTCTATTCTTGCCGCGACGATGGTCTTCGCGGCTGTTAACACAAACGCCGCAGAGCCGATTCGCTGGTTTAACGGAGTTTGGGATGAGCGCGGTGCGCCGCAGGGAAAATTGCTCACAGACAACGGCGGCTGGTGGGGCGAACGCGTCTGGACGGGCGTTACATACGGCTACGAGGCATCACTGGGGAGTTGCGGTGACTATGCTGGCGGCAACACAAATGTCTTTGGGCGACGGCTTATAGACGGTCGCACCGGCGCCAGGCAGTATGTCCAAGTCCGATCGCCGCAGGGCAAGCCGATTGTCGCGGTCTTCGACTTCAAGCGCCCGTGCGTCTTCAACGAAGTAGATCTTGTCTCATCAAGCTCGCCAAAGGCGACCGCTTCGCTATCCGTCTCGCCCGACGGCACGAACTGGACGGTCTTTGCCGAGGCGTCCTGTTCTGAGGCATTGACGCGCATCCGCCCCGAAGCAACGGGGAAGGGACGCTATCTGCGAGTGTCGTTCCATTCGGCCGATTCGAAAACGACTTTGCTCGACGAGGTGCTGGCATGGGGCGAGGGCGAGGTGTCGGAGGAGTTCCCCGATGACGCCCGGTCCGCCACTTGCTCGTGGACGTTCCCGCAGTCGATAAGAGGCGAAAAGAAGACGCGCTATGCGGAGACGAAGTTCGACGAGTTCGCCGCCGGCTCGAAGACTGGCGTAGAAATCGTCGCGCTGGACGCCTATCCGGACAGGATCTCGGCTCCTGTCCTTGGTCGAACGCCGGAACAGTATTCGCTACGTATGGCGCGGAACGAGACCGAGGCACGCTATTTCGCCATCGTGAACACCACACGCGAAACGAACGCCGTGGCTATAGCCGTCGAGGGATTTGACAACGGCGTGGCGGCCGAGTTGCTAATCGGCGGAATCATCCGCACGAGCGAGAACAAACGAAAGCTATCGAAGCAGGAGATATTCGATCTGAAGATAAAGGGCGAGGTTCCGGATGAGATGTTTGAGGACCGCTACGGGGTGCTTCCGTTCTTTGGCGTGGAGTCGATGCCGTCCGTGGCCATCCTCTCACGCCATGTAGTAAATCGCGAACAGGTGCGCGGGTTTCCGTCTGCCGTGCCGCTCCGCCCCGGCGAATGCGCCGTCTTAATGCTCCGTTTCAAGACGGACGGGGCCAAGCCTGGCATCCGTGAGGGCGTCTTTATCGCTGGGAAAACGCGGATGCCGCTTTCCGTCGAGGTAGTTGACCTCACGCTTCCCGATCCGCCCGTGTGGGTCTATGCCTGGGGGACATTCACGCCGCAGTTTCCCTTCGAGTCGAGGACGCGCTTCGAGCGCGACGCGCAGGCCGTCGTTGATCTCGGCGTCTCGCAGTGGCGCATGCCAGAGAAGGGGACAAAGCTCGAATACGCGATGCGGAAGCGTCTGGGCAGCTGGTTCATGTCGCTTATCAGCGATGGTCAGCTCTTCCACGCTGTCTATGGCCACCGCGTCAAGTCGCTGACCGATGCGCACAGGAAGCATTTGTCAGAAAGCGTGGAGCGGGCGCTCGCGAAGGCCGCCGCAATGGGTATTCCGCCGGAGCGCGTCGTCTTCGACCTCCCCGACGAGATAGGCCCTGGCAACGCAAAGGTCGCGGGCGAGATGGCGCAGCATGTAAAGACGAATTATCCGTCCGTCTCCGTATTTTGCAACCCGAGCTTCTGGATGCGCACTGACTTTGCTGGTGCCGCGATGATGACGAACAGTCTTTGCCCATGGTACAACGACTATGTGGACGTCTCCGTTCCCTACCGCTCACATCTCGAAAACAAGATCAAGCGCGAGGAGATCTTCACGAAGCCGAGGCGTGTTAACGCGCAGTACGCGCACCCGGCGGCGCGGGCGGGGCGGTCGATCGCCTGGTCGAGCTTCCGCTATGGAATGAACGGCTATGCCTGGTGGTGTTACTACTGGCCGACGGGCGGGACGCCGTGGGACATTCGCACTTGGAGCATCTATGGCTATGAAACGAAACAGGTGATGCCGCTCGAAAATGGCGTAGCCGTCACGCCCATGTATGAGGAAATGCGCGAGGCGTGGGAGGATTGGCGGCTCCTGACGGCGCTCAAGGAGGCGGGAAAGACAGATCTTCTTGATGCGCTCATCAAGGAGTTCGGCGATTCCTTCGACCCTCCTAACATGGAAACGGCCCGCCCCTACAAATGCGATTTCTTCAAGCTTCGCGACAGGGCGCTTGAGGCGTTCAAGAAATGATGCGCATGACGAGAGCTTTTATTTTGGCTGCAATGATTGCAGTTTTCCTGCCGCTGTGCGGCAATGCACAATTTCCATCCGACGGCGGATTTCGTATTGGCTGCAACTATTGGGCGTCGCATGCTGGGATGAAGATGTGGAGCCGGTGGGATGCCGCGCAGGTCGAGAAGGATCTTGGCGCGCTTGCCGACAACGGGATAACGGTTTTACGAGTTTTTCCGCTTTGGCCGGACTTTCAGCCGCTTACCGCGCAATACGAGTGGGCGGGAACGTTCCGCGAGTGGGCGCAGAACGACGGACCGCTCAAGAACCCTGCTTGTGTCGATGATGAAATGATGCGGCGTTTCCGCGATTTCTGCGGCATGGCGGAGCGGCGCAACATGAAGCTCGTTGTCGGTCTGTTGACAGGGTGGATGAGTGGGCGGCTTTTTGCGCCGCCTGCGCTTGAAAGATTGAACCTTATAACCGATCCGACGGCGCGGATGTGGGAAGTCAGGTTCGTCCGCCACTTTGTGAGGGAGACAAAAGATTGCGCTGCAATCGCCGCGTGGGATCTCGGCAACGAATGCAACTGTCTCGGCAAGACCGATTCCCGATCCGAGGCGTGGTCGTGGCTATACGAAATCTCCTCGGCGATTCGTCTTGAAGATTCCTCGCGACCTGTTGTCGGCGGGATGCATTCTCTTGAGTCAAGTCCGGACGCTACATGGAACATTCGCGACCAGGGCGAACTTGTCGATGTCCTTACGACCCATCCCTATCCTCTCTGGACCCCTGGCATGAACTTTGAGCCGTTCAATTCGTTCAGGAACGGTCTTCATGCCTCTGCGGAGTCGCTTTTCTACTCGGGGGTTTCGGGGCGGACGTGCTTTCCCGAAGAGGCGGGCGACATGGGGCGCAATGTCTGTTCCGAGGCAAGGGCGGCTGGCAATGTCCGCAATGCGCTATTCACGTCGTGGGCGAATGGGCTTGGCGCGTTCGTCTGGTGGTGTGCGTTCGACCAAGGTCACCTTGATTTCCCGCCATACACTTGGACTGCGGTAGAGTGCGACCTTGGACTTTTTGGAAAAGACTACCGTGCAAAGCCAGTTTTGAAGGAGATGCGCGACTTCTCCGTGTTCCTAAAGTCGTTTCCATACGCGAAGTTACCGAAACGACAAATCGACGCCGTTTGTCTTGTGAGCGAGAGAGGCGCGGCGTTTCCGCAGTCATTTGGAGCGTTTGCGTTGTCGCGGCAGGCCGGATTCGATATCGAGTTTGCCGGTGCGGAAGGGGAGTTGCCGGAATCGAGCTTTTACATCTTGCCCTCTGGCGAGGGATACGATGCCTATTCGGTTGCGGCATGGCGGCGCATTTTGTCGAAGGTGAAGTGCGGTGCAACGCTGCTTGTCACGAAGGGCGACAGGATGGCGCTTGCGGACTTCCGCGAGGCTACTGGCAACGAGCTTGACTATTCCGCGAAGGACACGCCGTCGGAAGTCGAATTCTCGCTTGCCGATTTCCGTAGCCGCGCCATTCGCGTAAGGCGCTCTTCTACCGTGCGCGTTTTGCCGATGGAAAGCAAGGCCGTCGGGGTTGATAAAGACGGCGACGCGATGGTGACGGTCGCGAATTTCGGAAAGGGGCGTGTTGTGTTCGTGAATGCGGCGATCGAGCGGGAGAGTTTCCGCAACGCGGGTGCATATTTTGGCGACGGTCTTAATCCGCTCTACCTTGTCTATCGAGAGGCGGCAAAAATTGCTGGCGTGAAGCGCGTTGTCGAAAAGAACGAATCCTGCCCTAACGTCGGTCTTACAGAACACAAGCTGTCTGATGGAAACACAATCATTGTTGCCGTCAACTACGATCCCGTGAAAATTACGTGTCCTGTTAAACTCAACGGCAACCTTGGTCGCGTCTGGCGTGGGAATGTTTCGCCCGACAGCATTCGTCTCGGCACCAACGATGTCGCCGTGTTTGAGGTGGTGATTCAAAACACGCAAAGGTAGCGTATGACAAAAACAGGAATGCTGTGCGGGACTCTTCTTGTGGCGTCACTTTACGCCTATGGCGCGGAAGATGTCGCCTGTCATACAGTCACCGTGCCTGTTAATGCGGGATATTGCGGTAAGGCGACATGGATTTCGGGTGACACGCTCTCGCCTGAGAAACCTGCGCCAGTTCTTCTTAGAGAGTTTGCACTTGGCGTGAAACCGACGAACGCCGTGTTTACTGTCGCTGTCGCGGGATGGTGCGAAGTTTATGTGAATGGTGAGAAAGTCGGAAAGGATGTTCTTTCACCGGTGACATGCCAGCCGGACAAGCGCCTGTCGTCCGTCTCTCATGATGTCGCGCCATTTCTGAAGAAGGGCGAGAATGTTGTAGAGGTTCTGCTTGGCAACGGCTGGTTCAACTGCTTTACGAAGGACGTGTGGGGCTTTTCGTCCGCGCCGTGGCTCGGTGCACCGAAGGTCTGCGGCGAGCTTGTTGCAGACGGCAAGACGCTTTTTGTCACGGACGGCAGCTGGACGGTTCGCGATTCGCCGATAGTGTTCAACGCGCTCAGAAACGGTGAATACTACGATGCAGGGCGCGAGGGCAGCCGTTCGAACGTTCGCGCCGTCAAGGTTGAGGCGGCTCCGGCCATGGCCGTTTCGCCGGAAGACGCCGTGCCTTGCCGGGCTTTCGATCCGATTTCGCCAGTGCGTTCGTTCCCTGCTGGAAATGGCGGCACGATCTACGACTTTGGCTCCAACCGCACGGGCTGGTGCGAAATCGAAGTCGTGGGCGATGCGGGCTCGAAGGTGACAATCGACTACGACGAGTGGCTGACGCCGACCAATACGCTTCTGGGCGAAATCGGAATTTTTATTCGAAAAAACAATGATCCGCGTCCGGCGCAGCACGACGAATACACGCTTGCTGGTAAAGAAGGCGGGGAAAGGTGGCATCCTCGCTTTACCTACCACGGATTCCGCTATGCGCAAGTGCGCACGGAAGGGAAAGTGGAGCTTAAGTCCATCAAGAGCGTGTTTGTTCATTCTGATTTCGACTCCGTTGGTTCTTTCAAGATTTCTGATTCCGTTTTTGGGAAACTCCAGGATGCGACGCGCCGCAGTTACCTTTCGAATTTCACTGGGATTCCCACGGACTGTCCGCACCGCGAGAAAAACGGCTGGACGGGCGATGCGCAGCTTGCGATGGAAACGGGGCTCTGGAACTTCGACGCAAAGGCGGGATATATCCATTTCCTGCGAATGATGCTTGATGCGCAGAAGCCAGATGGGAAGGTCCCCTGCATTCTTCCTTGCACGGAGAAGTTTGGTTATGGTTGGGGATCCGGACCTGCGTGGGACGCTATTCTCTTTGAGATTCCGTGGCGGATATTCCGCTTCTACGGCGACGACGCCCCGGCGAAAGAGGCGTATGGCGCAATGAAGAGGTATCTTTCTTTCATTGGCGGCAAGGCGCGGTCGGATGGACTTGTTGAACATGGACTTGGCGATTGGTGTGCGCCGACGGGCGTCAAGGTCGCGCCCGTACTCCTGACGGACAGTGCGTATGTCTATGAGTTTTACCGGCGCGTCGCGTTTTGGGCAGAGCGATTTGGAGAGGGCGATTTCGCCGCCGAATGCCGCAAAAAGGCGGCAAAGGTCAAGGCGGCTTTCAACAAGGAGTTCTACAAGGGCGGCGGCGTCTACGCCGAAGGCGAGCTTACGTCTCTCGCCGCGCCGCTCTACTTCAAGGGGCTTTGTGCGGCCGGGGAGGAAATAAAGGTCGTCGGCGCGCTGCTGCGCAGAGTCCGCGAGAACGGGCACAAGGCCAAGTTCGGCATCCTTGGCGCGAAGTGGATTCCGCGTGTCCTTGCAGATTACGGCTACATAGACGACGCCTGGCGCATCTTTACGCAGCCAGACGCTCCAGGGTGGGCGGCATGGGTTTTAACCGGAGAGGACACACTTTGGGAGTCGTTCGACGGCAATCCCTGGGCGGCATCGCATAACCACATCATGTTTGGCGACCTTTCCGCCTGGGCATTCGAGTATCTCGGGGGGATCAAGATTGACGAGCCTGGCTTTGCGAAGTTCCATGTCGAGCCGCATCTGCCGGATGGCGTCGAATCCTTTGAGGCCGAGTTCAGAATCCCTTACGGACGAAAGATAAGAGTTCGTGCCTGGCGAGAAGGCGGCGAAGCGAAGTACGACACGGCTGGATGTAGATGCATAGGGACAGACCATTCTAACCCTATGATAACAAGGGAATGGAAGGAAACGACAAAGTGAGAACGCTATGCGGAGCAATTCTTGCGGCAATCGTGACGCACTGCATGTCTGGCGCCGTTGCTGCAGCTGAAATAGAGGACGGCCCTGTCAAGAAATGGCCGCTTCAAGAACGCATCGACGGCCTTGCGAGAAACGGCGGCGGCACGCTTGTCTTGACTGCGGGAGTGTATCGCACGGGTGCGCTGTTCTTCAAGCCGGGCGTCAATCTCCGTCTTGAGAAGGGCGCGACGATTGTCGGGGTGGACGAAGCGGACGGCTACCCAATGCGCGAGACGCGCATCGAGGGCGAGACATGCACATACTATCCCGCGCTTGTAAACGCCGACTGCTGCGACGGCTTCACGATCAGCGGCGATGGTGTCATAGACGGACATGGCGCGAACACGTGGGAGGAGTTCTGGACGCGGCTTGCCGAGGCGAGGAAGAACGGCGTGGAGTTTCGCAACAAGGACCTCATGCGTCCGCGCGTCCTCTACGTGTCGAGGTCGAAGAACGTGGACGTCTCTGGCGTGACGTTCAAGAACTCCAAGTTCTGGACAACACACTTTTACGACTGCGAAGATGTGATTGTTCATGACTGTGCGATATTGGCCGACGTGCTGAAAGACTCCAAGGGCAACGAGCTAAGGGGGCCGTCCACTGATGCCGTCGACATAGACAAGTGCCGTCGCTTTACGGTTCGCAATGTCGATATCTCCGTCAACGACGACGGCGTTGTCGTGAAGGGTGGCAAGGGGGCGTGGGCGGATGACTACGTGACGTTCCCGGGAAACGGTCCATCAACGGACGTCCTCGTCGAGAACTGCACATTCCGCCATCCGACCCATAGTGCGCTTACGCTTGGCTCCGAATGTCCGGCGGCGACTAACGTGACGATGCGCAACTGCGTCGTGGACGGCTGCGGGGATCTTCTCTACTTGAAGATGAGGACGGACACACCGCAGCGCTACTCAAACATTCTTGTTGAGAATTGTCGCGGCAGATGTGCCACGATTCTTCATGCCGCAGCGTGGAGTCAGTACCACGACGCAGGAGGGCGGACTGAAGCCGAGCTCAAGAGCTACGCGTGCGGTGTGACGCTCAGGAGTAACGATCTCAAGGCGCAATGCGACGTGGACATCAAGCGCGACGACAGGCTCTTTGAAATAACAAACCTCAGATTACAGAAAGGAACTGACGTATGGGAATAGCAAGAGCGGCGATAACGGCGGCAACTGCGGCGGTCTGTTCGGCGGTCTTCGCTCGCGAGCCAAACTATGACGAGGCGAAGGTCTCTCCGTACACACTCGAGGATCCGCTTGTTTTTGCCGACGGACGGAAGGTGACCTCCGCGCTGGAATGGCAGGCTCGACGTGCCGAGATACTCGACATCTTCGCACGTGAAATGTATGGACAGCCACCGCCTGCGCCCGCGACCGTCGTCACGGAACTTCTGGAGGAGGGGGCTACGCTCGCTGGTCTCGCCATCCGCCGTCAGTACAGGATGTGGTTCAGACGGGACAAGTCAGGCCCATTCATCGATTGGCTCCTTGTGCTGCCGAACAGGATCGACGGCGTCAAGCCCAAGAATGCCGACGGACACGTAGTCTGCGAGAGTGTCGGGAAAGCCCCTGTCGTGCTGATGCTCAACTACAGAGGCAACCATGCGGTCTTGGACGACCCGGAAGTGCCGCTTCCGGAGAAAGCCACCAATTGCGTGTACGGCGACGAATTGCGGCGCCCGCAGGAGTCCTTTCGGGGCTTTGTGCGCCGCTCATCCTCCCGGACGACAATTCCGGTCGAGGCGCTTGTGGCACGTGGCTATGCATTTCTGACCGCAAATTACGCCCAGGTCTCGCCCGACCCCGAACCAGCAGACGAATCGCTGGCCTACACCGGAGTCTTTTCGCTGTGGCCTATGCGTGATCCGACCCGCGACGACAACACGACCTCGCTTGGTGCCTGGGCATGGGCTCTCTCGCGAGGCCTTGACCTTGCGGAGCGCATCTCCGAAATCGACGCGCGGCGTTGCGTTGTCACTGGCTCCTCGCGCCTTGCTAAGGCGGCGCTTCTTGCGGCGGCGCGCGACGAGCGCTTCGCCGTCTGCGTCCCCAACCAGACTGGCGGCGGCGGATGTCCGCTTGCGAAGCGAGACTTCGGCGAGAACGTCTCGACGGAGATGAAGATGTTTCCGCATTGGTACTGCAAGGCCTACGCCAAATACGTTGACAACGAGCAGTCTATGAAGTTCGACCAGCACTTGCTGCTCGCGGCGATTGCGCCGCGTCGGCTTCTCGTCGAGGGGTTCAACGAGGGATGGTTCGACACGAAGGGCGAGTATCTTGCCTGTCGTGCTGCGTCGCCGACGTGGAAGTTCCTCGGAAAAGAGGGTTTGCCGGAAGGGGATTTCCCCGCGAACTACGACATCTGTCTCGTAGGGTCGTTTCTCGGCTATGTCCGCCGTGGCGGGATGCACGGACTTTCGGTGTATGACTGGCTGTGGATGCTCGACTTCGCCGACAACGCCTTTGCAGGTGACACCTCGCATTCGGAGATGTCCGTGAACGCCAGGGACTTCTGCATACGCGATCCGTTCGTTCTTGTCGATGGCGGGCGGTATTACCTTTATGAATCGAAACCGTGGAAGGGTGGGCGCGGCGTCTTCGTCCGCGAGGGAGTCAATCTCGAAGACTGGACGGAGAAGCGTCCGGTAATGACATGCCCGGACTACTTCCCAGTCACGGCGGTATGGGCGCCTGAAGTCCACAAATACAATGGCCGCTACTATATGTTCGTCACGCTTACCTTCGATACTGAGAAACTTTCGTCGGTTTTCGCCCCGGAGGAAGCGGCGAAAGCCGCCAAGCGCGGCACATGGGTGTTCGTCGCCGACACCCCCCGCGGCCCGTTCGCGCCGGTAAGGCGCGGTCCCGTCCCGCCGGTGGAGAGGCAGACACTGGACGGTACGCTGTATGTCGAGGATGGCCAGCCCTACATGGTCTATTGCCATGAGTGGGGGCAGATATGGAACGGCACGATCGAGTATGCCCCCCTGTCGGACGACTTTGCGTCGTTCACTTCCGAGCCCGTGGAAATGCTCAAGGCGGAGAACGCGGTGCCGGGGGCAGGACGCATAACGGACGGACCGTTCTTCTGGCGGTCGGAGAAAAGCAGTCGGCTGTACATGATCTGGTCGAACTTCATTCCGGAAGGTTACTGCGTCCTCGTCCGTTCGTCGCCGTCCGGCAGGATCGCCGGTCCGTGGTCCAAGGACGAGGTGCTTTCCGCTGACAACGGGGGGCACGGGATGATTTTCAAGGATCTCGACGGTATTCTCCGGCTTGTGATGCATGAGCCGAACATTCCTGAGGGTGCGGAAAGGATGAGGGTCTTTGAACTTATAGATGACGGCGAGAAGCTCAAACTGGTCGCTCGCCATAGCCCACCAACTACTAACAAGGAGAACGACAAATGAAACGACTCGTATTCTGCGCGGCGGCGCTTTCCGCCGGAATTGCAATGGCGGCCCAGCCCGCAGCTACGGCGCTCGTGACGGTTGATTTCACGAACGAAATCGGGGCGATAAAGCCGATGCATGCCGTGAACAACGGCCCGTCTGTGAAGAAGCCAGGCGGCGACCAGAAGAACGGCAACTTCGAGGACTACAAGGCCGCGAGGATTCCGTTCGCGAGGACGCATGACTCGATAAACTGCGTCGCGGGCGGTGCGCATACTTGCGACATCAACGCCATCTTCCCCGACTTCGACGTGGACGAGAACGATCCGAAGAACTACGACTTCGTGTTCACCGACCACTACCTCGACAACATCCGCCGCGCGGGGACGGAGGTGTTCTTCCGCCTCGGGCAGACGATAGAGCACGGACCGAAGAAGTATGGCGTCCTGCCGCCGAAGGACTACGCGAAGTGGGCGCGGATTTGTGAACACGTGATCCGTCATTACAACGAGGGCTGGGGCTGGGGTCTCGACAAGGAATGGACCACGAAGAACATTGCATGGTCGAACCAGTTCAACATCGTCTATTGGGAGATATGGAACGAGCCAGACCTCGATCCGTCAGACGGCGAGCTGCCTAAGAACCCGCGCTGCTGGGGCGGAACGGTGACAAACTTCTTCCAGCTGTACGAGACAGCGGCGAAGCATCTTAAGGGCAAGTTCCCCGGTCTTAAGATTGGTGGTCCGGCGCTCGCCTACAACATGTCGTGGGCAGATCGTTTCCTCGCCTACTGCCGCGACAAAGATGTTCCGCTGGACTTCTTCTCCTGGCACATTTACGCCGTCGAGCCTAGGCAGATCGCCGAGAGGTGCAATCACGTCCGTGCTCTTCTTGAGAAATATGGTTTCAACAAGACCGAATCCATCCTGAACGAGTGGAATTATGTCAAGGGCTGGGTTGATGATTGGCAGTATTCGCTGGAAGTGGAGTCCGGGTGCTTCAACCAGAAGGGCGCGGCCTTCATCATGGCGACGATGGTTGACTGCCAGTCTCGACCCTTGGACATACTGATGTTTTACGACGCGAGGCTCAACTCCGGCATGAACAACATGTTTTCGAAGCCGACGTATCAGCCGCTCAAGGGGTACTATCCGTTCTATGCCTGGTCGAAACTCGTGGATTGCGGAACGCAGGTCGCATGCACTGTCCGCGAAGGGCGTGGCAAGGTGTCCACTGCAAACACGGGCACAGTATTCAAGAGCGAGAACGGCAAGCCCGTTGGGAGCTTTCGCGCGGTCGCGGCGAAGGGTGCCGATGGCTCGGGTGCTGTCATTGTCGCCCGCTACTCCGACGACAACAACGTGACCGACACCGCAGAAGTGTCTGTTTCCGTGCCAAATGTCTCGCTCGTCAAGGCGCGTTGCCACCTTACGGATGCCGTAAGGACATACACCGAAGTTTCTCTCGACCTCAAAGGCGACGGCACTGCACTTATCCGCATGCAGCCCAATTCCTTCGCCATCGTCGAATGGTAGCAGACAAAATGAGAACACTTTGCGGAACTTTTTTTGCGGCGGCGGTGTCCGTGGTGGCGGCGTGTTCAGTCTTCGCGGCGGCGGTCGATCCCCTCGCGGGAGAACCGGAGGGCGAGCGCATCGCGCTCTGGCCGGAGGGGAAGATGCCGTCCGTCGAAGAGCATCAATACAACGCGCCGTTCATCGAGTGGTTCGTGCCGTCGAATAAGACGACCGATGCCGTTATGGTAGTAACGTGCGGTGGTGGCTACAATATCTGCAACTGGGTGCCGAAAGGGTCGATGGGCGGCGATTTCCGCGACTGGTTGCTTGAGAAGGGCATGACGGTCGTGCGCTTCCACTACCGGAGGACATTCACGCTCGACGTCGCCGAGGGCGCGACCGTCACACACGCACCACCTCCGGGCCTGATGCTTTTCGTCAGGTAATGGCTGCGCAATCAATAAAACCAAAATCAATACAAATCAATAAAACCAAAATCAATACAGGAGATAATACGACCATGAAAACGAGAAGAGAGTTTTTCACGTCTGCGGCGTGGATGGGCGCGGTGGCGATGGCGGC
>Ga0310695_10005054_pt1 | contig 23404 bp, 17 predicted proteins | sample RumenRJG_04DNA_FD_203882 | JGI IMG/M metagenome (GOLD analysis project Ga0310695, IMG submission 203882) | Bovine rumen microbial communities from Lethbridge, Alberta, Canada - RJG_04 (v2) (version 2) | ecosystem: Host-associated > Mammals > Digestive system > Stomach > Rumen | place: Canada...
GCGTATGCCACCTGGTCGGCACTGGGCATCGCCCTAATTACAATAAGCGGCATCTTCTTTTTCAAGCAGATGCCGGATTTGGGCGCCATTATCGGGCTCGTCCTGATTATTTCAGGCGTCGCCGTGTTGAATCTATTTTCGAAGATGGATATCCACTAGGTTCACAGAACCTTTTCCATATACACGCACTCAAACGTGTCACGATGGGCTTTACCGTTTTCATTGAAGCGGTAGCCCATTTTTTCATAGAAGCCAGCGACATTCACGCGGCTAGAGATTTCGACTTTCTTGAAGCCCGCCTCGCGCATCCACTTTTCAGCTTCGGCAACAACGGCCTGGCCTAAATGTTTGCCACGGTATTCCGGTAGCACTACGACGCGCCCGATTTCGGCAACACCTTCGGCGGCATCGCCCACCTCGAACCAGCGGCACGTGGCAACCGGGTAAATATCATCCAGAGCAAGAATGTAATGGCATTTTTCACCGTCATGCGAATCGATTTCGGCATCGAGCGGAATCTGGTATTTACGCATCATTGCGGCGATGCGCACGTAATAGGCTCCCGCCCGTTCACATTCCTTTGTAACGCGGATGATATCCATGCGTTTAATCGGACATCAATTCTTCAAAAGTGATCTGACCGGCAAGATAGGCCTTGCATTCACCAATCATATCTTCATAAATGGCGGCACGTTCAGCCGGTGTCACGTTTTCCCTGCGGGTCTGTTCCACAAGCGTAAGCTTGCTTCCGTCGCATTTTGTCACAGAACTGACAACGGTTCCATAAAGTTCGTCATCTTCGTCTTCTTCATCTTCACTGTCTTCTTCGGCGGCAAGCATGCCCCTGCATGCAGACGCAGAACCGACATCCATCGCAATGTTTTGATTCATGATGAAATTATTTCCGTCAAAGGTAAGGTCACCATCTATCGTTGTTGTCAGTCCGTTAAAGACGCCCGTACCGACAATTTTCCAGTAGCTGCCATTCAGTTCACCTTCGCAGATGACGTCAAGCGAATTGTTGTTCGGATCCAGATTCGACAACATGGTGATAACGGCCAGCAGGTCTTCCCTGGTAATTCCAAGTCGATCAAGTTCCGGCTTCAAATATTCGTCAGGAATCAGCGCATACACCTTGTCGAGCCCTTCAGTGGGAATCCAGTCCTCGAACATGCAGGTAAACGTGATTTCCTGCCCCAAGGCGAAAGTTTTCTTAACTGCGCCCGTCTGACAGGTTTCTTCGATTACAAAGTTGGGATCCGCTTCGCTCAGTTTATCTTCAAGAACCCTGAGCATCATCTTCTGTTCCGGAGTAATTACCGCCTCTGCGCTAGCACTAGAGCCGGGGTTTACTCCGCCCGCACTTGACACGGGGGCGTCGGAATTGGAAGAGGTTGAACTGTCGCAGGCAACCATGGCAAAGGACATGGCTATGGCGATGGCAAGAATTTTTGTTCTCATAATAGGTCTCCTTTTTTATTAACAACATAATAAAAAAGGAATAACCCGTCAACTCCCTCTTTTCCGACCCTATTCGTCTTCAGAAATACCCATCAGGTTCATGGCCGCTTTCCAGGTTTCCTTGTTTTCGAAACCGTCGCGTTTTCCGCCGCCGTAGCGGGCGTGCGCGAATTCCTCGACAATAGCCTCCCAGCCTTCCAGCTTGCCATCCTTCACTAACGCATCCAGATTGACCGCGGAGGCGGCGGAAGCTTCCCCTGCAGCAGGCCCTTCGGCAAGCTCAGGGACCTTGGCAGCGACATATTCCTTACAGATGCTTTCGAGCTCCAGGAGCCATTCGCGGCTGTCCGCCGTATTCACACGCTGCTTGAGCACCAACATTTTCGCACGAAGGGCACTTTCGGCGGCATTCTTGGCCGCAACGGCCTCACGGGCGGCATTACGGCGTTTCACGCGCCACAGCCCCGCCAAAAGCACACAAATCGCCACGATGAAACCCACCGCAAACGGAAGCGGATTGAAAGGTTCATTCACATGCACATCCACACTCTCGCTACGCAAATCGAGCGGCTGGCCCATGGGAGTCGGGATCTCGAAGCGCATCGCAGGCACATGCAGGTCGCCCGTATCGCCCGCAACGATCTTGTAGGTAAACGTAATCGAGGCGATTTCCTTGCCGTCCTTGACGGAACGAGCCGATTCCTGCGACATTCCCACCTGGGTAAGGCCTTTTGCGTTTGCAGAACCCGTCGGCACCACCAGAAGGGCGCTCCCCTGCACACTCCAGGAGACCGTCACCGGGAATTCAAACGTATCGCCCACGGTAACTGCGGGCATTCCGCCCTGCGGACCCGCCACAATCGAGATTCCGAGCTGCTCCGCAGAAGGCATCTGGATTTCAGGTGTTGCCACGGCGCTATCAACCGCCACGGAATCAGCACCATTCACATTCAAAGAATCATTTTCCATACGCCGACAATATACAAAAAGCCGAGAGTTGTGAGCAAGCTCGCTTGCTCATAACCGAGGCGCCAATTATGAATCTGCGCAGCAGATTCCATATACAAAAAGCCGAGCGAATACATTCATCACTGGATCCCCTCCGTCGCTTCGCTCCGTCGAGGATGACAAGAGGGGGACACTCATGTGCTTTTATGATGTCGAGGATGACGTAAGAAAAAAGGTCGAGGATGACTTTAGACAAAAAATGCCGGGGGGAGCCCGGCATTCAATCTTTTTGCGTTATGGAGCTTTATTCCGTCACCTTGAACTGCAGGGATTTCTGCCCCTTCGCGCCGCTCAAAACGGCCATATACACGCCCTTCTTGACCGAGCGATCCAGTTCTACGTTGGCCTTGCCCTGCACGTCGACCGAGTAAACCTTGCGGCCCTTCACGGTGAACAGGGAGAGACGTTCGTAGCCAGCCGGAATCATGAAGGTGCTGTTCCTGGAATCAAAACGGAACTGGTCTGACACAGCGGCCTTTGCAGAACCGATCGAGACAATCTGTTCGCCCGCCTTGATGCCCAGATCCACACTGTCCGCAGAGTCAGCTACAACAACGGAGAACACATCCAGCGCGACATCGCCCTTCCAGGAGACGCGGATATTGGAAGTTCCTTCAGTCGGCAGAGCAATCTTGTTATAGAAGCCCTTGATGGTCGTGAGGCCACCCGTAGACGTGTATTTCACGGAATCCACGGTCGCTCCTTCATCGACACTGTAGCGGAGGTAGCCATCGCTGTTGGCACCAACCTTGGCATAGAACACATAGTAACCGGCAGCCGGAATATCCATCAACGTATATTCCGCCCAAGCTTCAGATCCGCTATTCTGTGAAGTCAGGTACATTTCATTCTGCACGCCCTTGGCATCCGTTTCGACAGTCTTTGCGTTGGAGGAATCCATGTAGTTTTCACCCTGGATTGCATAGCCGAAGTTCCCCACACCGTTTCGAACAAACTCATACTCTCCGCCACCTTCAAGGATAGAGCAATCGGTATTCGCCGGGCTCAGCCCCACACTCGAAAGGCCCTTACCGGCATTCAGGTTCTTCATCAGGTTCTTGACATACTTGCCCGAAGCGGTCAAATTACCGTCGTTCCAGCCACCATTAGGACTTGCGCCACCCGTCAACGCGGCAGAAGTTTCACCCTTGTCGCTAATGGACCAGTTGGCCCAGCTCACGCCAATGGTTTCAATCCAAGAAATCCAGGTGTCATTCATGGACTTCGTGAAATTGCCGTCGCCGCTAGATTCGGAGACACCCCATTCGGTAATGATGACTGGGAAATCGTTGCACTTCGCACGGAGTACGTTGTAACGCAGAGAACCATGTCCACTGGTAGATGCATAGAAATGCAGCGTGTAGGCGATGTTCTTCTGGCCGGTAATGGGATTGGCACGTGCCGCCTCGGTACCCTGGGAGTAGTTCGGGGTACCCACGATAATGATACCGTTCGGGTCGTTCGCACGGATCTTCGGAATCACCGATTCGGCATACTGCTTAATCGTGTTCCAGCTCGTGAGGGAGCCGCCGGCATAGGTGTCACTTGCACTGCTGCAGTTTTCATAAAGCGGTTCGTTGTACAGTTCATAAAGAACATGCACGTAGCCCTTCTGCTTCACGTAACTCGCGATATTGCCAAAGAACGACTGCGCACTGGAAGCATTCTTGTGGGCACAATGGGAATGGTAGTCCACAATAATGTAGATACCTGCCGAAGCGGCATAGTCGATCATCGCCTTCGCACGAGACTCGTTCAAGTCATGGATCGGCGTACGCACCACGTTTCCACCCCAGTCATTGGCGATGGTCTTTACGGCACCTTCAGTAAAGAACTTTTCGAAGCCCCAGTCGTCCCAGAAGAAGCTCATGCCGCGCAGAATGTACGGCTGACCATTCTTGTCGACGACGTCAAAACCTTTAAGAGATAACTGCCCATGTTCCGAAATTGGAGTCGCCAAAGCACAGGCAGAAAACACCAGCAATCCCGTTAAAAGTTTTTTAAGCATCATTTCACTACCTTATTTAATAATTAGTAATTCCAGTATTTGACGAAGAAACCATTCAGGAACAGCGAATAAAGCAGCTGCATGGACGGTTCAAAATAGAGCGAGTTCGTTGTCTTGAACGGAGTATTCAGAATCACATCGTTGCAGGCAGGAGTATAGGCAGACAACGTAGCATTAACAGTCCACAGCGAGCAGAATGCACCGCGGAAGTGAGCGCCACCCTGACCGGCCTTGGGCTGTTCACCCTGGTAGATATACTTGATCAGGGTCTTGGTGATATCGCCAGCCGTCGAGGTGAAGGCGAAATTGCCAGCCGTTTCGGCGAGGGTCTTTGCACGATCGTCACCAAACCAGTTGTAGTCCCACATCACGCGCAGCGGAATACGGACACCTTCAAGACCAAAGTAGTCGCAGAGCTTACCCGTAGAAGAGTTGTTCTCCGGATTCGTCGGAATGCCATCCGCATTGCTCCAGTCCGGCCAGAGGCCGTTACCAGCAGCCTGAACCTTGAGCATATAGGCGTAGGTTGCGTCGAGAACCTGCTGCCAGGCGGCACTGCGTTCCGTATCGTACTTAATAGCGAGACGGATACCCACCAGCGAGAAGTAGCTGGTATTGTAGACATAGCCGTCGTTCATGTGCAAGCCATCGTTACCCGGCATAAACAGGTGCGTGGTCGGGTTGACTTCGGTACTGTAAATGGCGCCAGCAATGCCCTTTGCATAGTTCAGGTACTCAACATTTCCCGTTTCGCCATAGGCAAGGAACAAGGCCGTCATCACGTCCAGGTCGGCATCCGTAGCAGAGCCACCCGTTGCATCGGCAGAGAAACCGCCCTTGAATTCGTCGCCCTTGACCATCCACTTCATAAAGAAGAGACCGTCGGCAGCGCTCACCGGGTATGCCTGGTAATACTTGAACAACCTGTTAAACTTTTCCCAGTCCTTCATGAAGTAGGTAATCAGCATACCGTAGCCGATACCTTCGGACACCGTGTTCAGCGGAGAGTCGAACTTGATACGGGCAGAACCCTTCAGCTTTTCGACCATTGCGCCAAGGTAGGGTTCTTCCGAGGCAGGGACTTCTTCTTCGTAGGTCACGTAGAACTTGGCAATCCAGTTGTTGTACATGGTCTGCACAGCCAGCTGATTCGGAGTCGGGAACACGGCATAGTAAGTCGAAGCGCCGGGATCCACCACGGGAGCAGAACTTTCGCTAGACAAAACCAGTCCGGAATTTGCGTCGCTCGAAACAGCGGGAAGGCCCGGATCAACAGATGCGCTGGAAGCAATACCGGGATCAACCGCGTTGGACGGCGAAGAAGAGGAATCGTCGGAACATGCCATCAGCATAGCCGTAGTAACACCCAATACCGGCAGAAGATATTTTTTCATAAATAGCCTCGAGAAAATGGTCTAAACACTCAACCTACAATTTAAATAAAAATGCCGAAAAAATAAAGTAAAAACGCGTTTGCATGTATACAAATGGAACCGGTGTGAAGAATCGCACATCACTTTCAGCGCCATGGAACTTTACGGCACAAAAAAAAGAACCCCGTCCGAAGACGGGGCCCTAAAAGTCTACTTCAAGTAAGAATTACTTGACGAGGATCTTCTGAGTGAGGTTTGCAGAACCGGCAACGCGAACCATGTAGACACCAGCTTCGAGGCCAGCGAGGTTCATAGCGGAAGCGGTAGAGCCCTGGAGGACAACCTGACCCTGGAGGTTCATCACTTCAGCCTTAGCAGCGCTGTTGATGCCGCTGAAGGAGAGAGTACGACCAGAGAGGATAGCCTTGGCAGAAGAAGCCTTGGCGAAGTTACCGATAGAGTTAGTGCCACCGGCACCGCATTCACCAGACCAACCGAGTTCGGCGATGGTGAGGGTACCTTCCACCTTAGCGGCGGTAGAGTTCTTCAGACGGATCTTCAGAGAGACAGCCTTGGTCTGAGCAACGGTGATCGGCTGCTTAGCCTTGTCCCAACCGTCCTGCTTGAACTTTGCCCACGGAAGGTCGAGGCTAGAGGTAGAACCCGTGGTAGCCGGCATAGAGGTGTACCAGGAGTCGTAACCGTTAGCAGCTTCGTCCCAGCCGAGTTCCATCTGGAGGGCCTGAGAACCAGTCCAAGAATAGACAATGCAGTAACCGTTATTAGCGGAAATGTCGATCGGGGTTTCAGCCTTGGTCCAGTTGAAGCCGATACCAGCGATAGCCGGAGTAGAGGAAGCACCACCAGCGGCAGACATCGTCACCTGGAGGCCAACACCTTCAATGAGGTTACCGCCCGGGATGATGGAACCATCGGTTTCATCGGTGGTGATGAGCTTGTAGGTACCGTCGGTGTTGAAGTCGATCGGGTCGAAAGACATTTCCTGACCGTCCTTGGTGTCACCAACGTAGGCGAACCACCAACCACCAGTGGACTGGTAGCAAGCTGCACCGTAGTCGTCACCAGTCTTGTCGCAAGCAACCGTTTCCGGGACCTGGACCTGGTAAGCATCGACGTTCATGTTCCACAGGGAACCTGTAGCCATGGAAACGCTAGCGGCAGCGAGGCCGAAGATAGCAAGATTTTTCATAATTCTCTCTCTTTGTTAGGGTTTATTGTTTATGTGGCTATAATATAACACTAAAAATGACTTTTGTCTTGCAAAAAAAACTTTACAGCGTTGTTTGTGGGCAAAATCACTTTTTCTTGGCGTTGTACTTAATCTCGGGTCTCAGGACCTGACCGACCGTCACCAACAGGGAGACGATGGGGGCCTTGTGGTCGCCCGAAATGTCATAAAGCGCCATTCCGCCAAATCCGTTGTCCTTGACAAAAGTCGCCAAAGACTTCATTGAAGGAATTCCGTTGAAGACGATCGTTTCGGAGGAGCTCACCGCCACCTCGCTCTGGGTCGCCTCGTCGAACGTGACCTGATAGTCAGGTGCGTCGAACACGTTCATCAATTCTTTATAGGTCAGGTAACCTTCGTTACCACTTCCGAAACCCTGATGGCTAGAACCGAGACCCGTTGCCCCGAGGAAGGTCTTTCCGTACATGGGAACGACCGGGACCACGTTTTCGGAGGAAATTCCCGCTTCGGCGTAGGCCTTCAGGACTTCCTGGGCGTAGGAGAAATCGGAATTGGGCTTGACGCTGGATTCCTCTTCGCTCATCTGGTCGGTCAACATGACCATCGCCGTGGTGAGCTTGGCAAGGGCTTCAGCCGGGTAGAGCTTTGCGGCATCAGACGAACCGGCCACCGTCGCAGAGACATTCACGCCGGCATCGGCAAGGGCCGTCACGAGGGCACCCCAGGAGGCGTATTCTTCCTCTTCGGCGGGCATCCAGTCAATTTCGATACCGGCAAGGCCGTACTGGTCCACCAGGGACTTCGCGGCTTCGGCCAGGGCGGCACGGGCTTCTTCGCTAGAAGCGACAGCCTTCATGGCCTCTTCGTTACCGACGCCACCCACGTTCACCGTGAGGCTCACCTTCTTTTCCTTGGAAAGGCTAGCGAGCTTCTCGAAGTTGGGATTGTCGTTTTCGTCCGAGTTCGTGATGCTGGAACCGTCTTCGCTAGGAATAAAGTAGCCGTAATGGATGTGCGTCAGGAATTCGTAACGGACATCATCGGGGGTAAACTGGGAATACTGGAGCCAGTTCGGGAAATATGTTCCTACCTGAAATTCAGCTGCAAAAAGCAGCGCAGCGGAGCATCCTAATGTTGCAATAAATTTCTTAAACATATCGTCACCCTTTCTTAAGTTTCAGAAGTTTCACCGGACTCTTCAGCGGCAGCCTCTCCGGACTCCGCCGGTTCCTCTGCAGCAGGTTCTTCAGTGGAAGGTTCTTCCGTAGACGGAGTTTCCGCAGCAGGATCTTCTGCGGCAGGTTCGGTCACTTCGGGTTCAGGCGGATTTGCCACCAGGAGGCTGTCCTGAACGACGCGGATTCGAACAAGGCGTTCGCCACCTTCATCGTTCCAAATCGGATAGACCAGGCCATCTGCCGCATTCTGGCAGAAGTAGTAGGCGCTATAGTCCATAATTCTCGGGCGTGCGCCCAAGGTATCGGCCAGGTTCACAATCTTTGCGAGCGTGGCGTCGGAAGAAGCGTCCTTCGAAACGACCGTCTTACCCGCCTGGGCGTTCCCAGCCGGAATCGTAATATCGGCAGCGGCGCAGGCACGATAGGCACGACCTTCAAGGATTCCGAACGCAGAATAATGCTTTTCGTAAAGATCCGGGTCGTACTGGAAGTTATTGAGATAGGCAAGGTCTTCGGCAGAATTGGGCGCACCGCCGATCTGCTGCTTGTTGAAGCGGATCACCATCGCCTTCTGTTCCTTGTTGAGTTCGGCAGAACCAGCCCACATAGCTTCCGGGTATCCGGACATCAGGAAGGCCATCTTTGCCAGGGCTTCGTCAGCGAGGAAAGCTTCGTTGTCGGCATTGTAAAGTGCCGTAGCGTCGGCCTTGGTCGCAGCATCCTGCATCGAGTCCAGACGCGGCTTGTTGTCTTGAATGCGAAGCCTATTGATAATCTGGTAATACTTGACATCAGGATTCAAGGTGAGGTAAGTGTCAAGATCAAAATCCGAAGGCAGCTGATAGTAGGCAACGTCACGAGTACCGTTACCGGGGTTGGAGGTCTTGACCACCATATCACCGGAATCAACGGAGTAATCTGCGCAGGCACCAAGAACCAGGGCCGTTCCGATCAGTGCGAATTTTACTTTTTTATTCATATTCAAATTCCCCTTAGAAGTTGACCGTCACGTCAGCCATGATAATGTTCTTGGAAATATCGAGCTTGGCGGAGCTGATCGCACCGGTAGCCATATCCATATTCTTGTAGTCGATGGAGTTCGTCAGGCGGCCGTATTGCACGGTAGCGTAAGCACCGGCACCCAGCTTGTAACGAAGCCCCGTCAAGAGCAACATTTCAGAGGACTTGTCCAGGACGCCCATGTAAGGCACGCCGAAGTCGAGGCTCAACATCTGGAAACCGGTAAGCAAGGCAATCTGCTTCCAGGAGAGGTCAAGGCCTGCCATGATGCGGGAGCTAGAACGTTCCAGGCCATCCTTTTCGTTAGCCATCTCGTAGGAACCACCCAGCTTGACGCCGAGGTCCTTGGAGAGGTTAGCAAGGCGGGCCACGTCGACATTGAGGCCACCGCCTACGCGCATATACTGCGTGCCGGTGCCGAAGTCGTACGGATTTTCGAGAAGGTTGACCGAGTCGGCCATGTAGAGACCGAAGACCACGCGAAGGGCGATGGCGTCGTTCCACTTGCCGTTCAAGTCGATATCGCCACCGGTACGGTTCGGAGTTGCATAACCGTAGGGCATCGCGATGTTCGTAGACGGATCAAGCACCGTCGTCGTAGCGAGCAAGTCGGTACGCTTCAGGGACATGTTGTTGTAGCCGTTACGATAGTACTGTGCATACTTGAAGTTGTTGTAGAGGCGGTTGTATTCCGATTCGTAGATGGTCGGATCCTTCACCATCATGTTCGAGGAGTTCAGCGGAACCGATTCGTACATGGTGAAGTAGAGGTTTTCGAGAGAACCCGAACGGACACCGGAAAGCAGCTCGTCTGCCATGGGGGTAGAGAAACTTGCGTCACTGTTGAGCACCGGGATGTTCGACAGCACGGCAGGAGTCATAGCGAGTTCAGCCTGGAAATCCTTGTCGACCTTGATCACGTTCGCCTTGGCATCGAAATCGATGGAGCCCATGGAAGCGTCGGCATAGAGGTTCACCCTGAGGGCGCCCTTGTTATGAGCGGCGGCAATCTGGTCCATGGCAGCCTTGGTTTCGGCCACGTTCTTGTAGCTGAAATAACCACGGTCCGTATTGAGCGTGCCGTCGGCATTCACAGCGGTGTCGTTAACGACAACCATCGACTGCTTCTCGGTCGTCACGTATGCGTCGCGGTAGTAGCTCCAGTAGGACAGAGCGTATTCCACATCGAGACCGAAGTGGAAGTCACCCGGCATCAGACGCTTGGAATCGAAACCGAGTTCAAAGCTGAGCACGTTATCGAGATCGTAGTAGAGAGTATCGAGGGCCGTATACATGTTGGTCGAACGGGAGCTACGGACGCGGTCGAAGGTGTAGACTTCGTTCACGCCAAGCGTAATGCCGCTCAGGTCCACACTACCGGCGATAGCCGTCATGTAGCGGTCAGACTGGTCAAAGTCGAAGAAGACCTGGTCCTTTTTCTTGGCCACGTTACGAATACGGGCCAAAGTACCGTGGAGCTTCACGTCATCGAAGGCACCGAGCTCACCAGTGGTCACCTCGACGTTGGCACCCTGCATCAGGCGATCATTAGAACCATCCAGATTCTTGTCGGCCATGACTTCTGCACGGTGTTCGGCAAGGATCGTCGGCTCAAAAATGAGATCAGGCATCGGCTGGTAAACGGTCAACGGGGTGTAACCCACGCGCATGTGGCCCAAGTTGAACTTCATGTGCTTATTCAGGCTATAGCCGTCATAAGACCACCAAGTCGTGATGGGAGAGTTGTTGCCTTCGCGGTGAGCATTCTGCCAGTCCTTGTGGAAGCGCAGATTGAACTTCGCGACACTTTCGGAACTCGGGCGAACGGAGAACACCATGTTCATGCGGGTGTAGGCCGAGGCTTCGTCCAGCTGAGAATCCTTAGTCAGGTCGTCAGAAGAAATTGTCGAGTGCAGGTAGCCCGCCTTGGCGTTACCGTTGATGGCAAAGCCGAGCGCGTTGGCTTCGTAGTTCGTCAGCTTTTCGAGCAGGCTCAGCTGGCGACCTTCGACAGAAGTGGTATCCTTGGCTTCTTCCTGAGCGAACGCCACAGAAGCAACCAGCAAGGAAGAAAGGAGGACCGATTTATAACCCATAAGCTTCAAATCTTTATACATTGTTTGCCTCCCTTAGAACTCTACGTTGATAGTAGCCTGAAGGATGCTACGGGTGAATTCATGTTCAAGTTCGGTCGCCTGAGATTCGCGGTTCTCGATGGCGACATAGTCAGGAAGGTTCGTCTCGGTTGCCGGCACAAAGCTGTTGTCGCTGGCACTGTATTCGCCACCCAGCAAGGTACCACCCAGGCCCACGACCGAGTAGGTATTCTTGACAGTAGCCTGTCCGTAATTGATGGCCAACCAGGCGTGCGGAGCGAGCGTATAGTCGAGACCGACCATCCACTGCATCTGCTTACCCGTCATCACAGGCGCCACGGAAACCTTGAGGTTGCTCATGGCGATTTCCTGCATCAGGGCGCCAGCCGCATTGAGTTCGGCGTTGATCATCTGGAAGCCAGCGGAAATACCGAGGCGCTTCCAGTAGCGGGCATAGAGGCCAGCGTTGATGAAGTCCGTCTTGAATTCCGCAGTAGAAAGGGAACGTTCGGCATGCTTGTAGCTACCGCTCAATTCCAGCGGCAGGCTGAATCCGAGCAGGCCAAGAACATCGATCTTGGCGCCACCGCCGAATTCCGTGTAAGAAGCGGCGTCGAGGCCACCCATACCGGCCACCTGATCCATCTTGGTGAACAAGCCCTGGACTTCAACCAGGTTGTCCTTGCCGAAGCCTGCCAGCAGGTTTGCGCGGACACCGGTACGGTTCGTGGTCGCAAGACCGTTGGGCAAAGCCATCTGGATGTTGGCATCGGAGAGTTCGTCGATCAGGGCGAGTTCCTTACGAGTGTAGGTCGCCGTGGTGTAAGAAGTCTTGGAGTACGGAGCAATGTTGTAGCTCTTGGTCTGGCCGTTTTCCATACCAGCATCATCGTTGGTCAGATACTGGGAAACAGGAGCGTGCTTCGGCGTAAAGAAGTAGAGAGCGTCGAAGGTGGAGTACAGCGGAGCGTAAGGACCGTACTTGGTCAGGTCGCCATCCTTATCGGAGTTCATGACGCGAGCCGCGATGAAGGACGGGGACTGAGCCAGGGAGTTGTACCAGCTAGAGTCGTTGCGGATGTAATCCACGGAGACCTTCGCCATCCAGCTATCTGTCTTGTAACCGACATTCAGGTTCGCGTTAATGGCGAGGCCCTTCTCGATTTCGTCTTCGGAGGTAATGGTACGGAGCGTGTCGTAGATGTTTCCGAGATCATCCCTGAAAACAATGGGACCTTCTGCCATGGTGGGATTACCCTCGGCATCAGGAATGACCATGTTGTATTCGTCGTACTGCGGCACCACACCGTAGACTGCAGCAGAAGATTCGGTGTAGATCTTGTCCATCGAGTAGGCGACTTCACCGGTCAGGTCAGCAATCAAGCTCTTGTTGCCCATGAGGCCGGCAATGTCGGCACCGATACGGCCCGCAATAACTTGAGTGGACTGAGGCAGAGAGTCGTGGAAGTTGATTGGCTTCCTGATGTAGGTATACCTGGAGTCAGAACCACCGTTAGAACTATAAAGGTCATTCTTGTAATAAGTGTAGGCCTTGGAGTCTTCGTCGTCCCAGACATCCAAGAAGGTCACACCGAGCATCAGGTTCTTGTTCAGCGGATACAGTTCCAAGTTTGCGGCCAAGGCATACTTGTCAAAAGTTCCTGCCTGGGAAGCACCCCAGATGTCTTCGCCGGGGAGGAGGTTACCTTCGGCACCGGTCGTATCGAGACGTTCGGCGCGGCGGAGGCGGGCAAAGAAACCTTCGGCACGGAGTTCACCCAAGGTCGGGCCCATGTCCGCACGGAACTGGAGGTTGATACCTTGCAGATTGCGCTGGTTACCTTCGATGAAGGCTTCCTTCTGGGCCATCTCGCGGTTACGTGCGAAAATCGTTGGTTCGTACATGATGTCGACACCGGGCATGTACACGGTCAACGGAGAATACTGCTGACGGAAGTCACCTGCGGTCCAGTGGAAATTCTTGCCGATGTTGCCTTCGAGGTTAATCCAGGGGGCATTCACCATGGTGGCGGAGTTGGCGAAGTAGTCCTGCATGCCTGCACCCAGGCGGAGCACGATGTTCGCTCCCACAAAATCCCAAGGACGGAAATGCATGTCCAGATCCAACTGGACAAATTCAGCGATTTCGCGGTCCGGCAGAGTGTTGAAGCCGTTCACGTCCTGGTCGGATTCGACATTGGACTTGTTGTAGACGGCACGGACCGTACCGCCGATATCGACACCCTTGCGGGACTCGATGGCATCTACGGTACTATCTATCTTAGCCTGATTGTCGGCAATTGCGGTAGCAGAAGCGATTGCGGAAACAGAGAGCAAACCAAAAATGAGTCTTTGTAACATACTTAACCTCTACTAGAACCACATCTTTGTTTCAACAGCGAAGTAATGGCCCTTCCAATCGTTTTCCGGGAGGAACTCGTCGGAGTTGGTCATCCACTTGTAGCGGAAATGCAAGCCTGCGCGGGGAGTGAAGTCCCAGTCGAGACCGAAACCAAGAGCTGTCTGTGTAATGTTAATCGGAGCTTCTTCGTAAACGAAGGCGCCATTCTTATATGCAGCCGGGTAGGCAGAACCCGTCACCGGCAGGCCAGAATTAACCGTGCGGATGACATAGGCGTTGGGGGCGCAAATCTTTTCGAGACCGAGGATCAGCAAACCGTGAACCGTGGGAGTGATGGCCACGGCCGGTTCAGACTGAATGAACAAGTCCCAAGCGAGCATGTCCTTCTGGTTTGCGCTGTAGGCAAGCGGAGTGAAGGAGGTGGACACGCCGGAAAGTGCCGTGTAGACGGACATCATAATGTTGCGCTGGATTCCGAAGAAGTGACCCACTTCGTAACCGGCATCGAGAACCAAGCTGGCGTTCCACTTGACGTGCTGCGGAGCGTCTTCGGTAGCGGCTTCTTCTGCGGAGTTGTAAGGAACGAAGCCTTCCCAGAGTTCCCAGGTACCACCACGAAGACCACCTTCGAGGTTGTTGAGCTTGTTGGTGGACTTGGCACCCACGCGAGCCACGTTACGGGCCTTGTCGTTACCGTTACCGGAGTCAGCCGTATAGAGGGTCTTGAACTTTGTCCAGGAGTTAGAGGATTCCCACATGGCACGACCGTTCAGGTTGTACTTGAAGTCGATCATGTCGTCGCCCTTTTCAATCTGGCGATGGATGCCGTACTGCACGTCGAAGCGGCCGAGTTCAATCTGCGGTTCCACCTTGATGTTAGCACCGACCATGTTCGGACCGTAGCGGAAGGTACCCGCACCCACGTAGAACTTGTCCTGGCGCCAGGTACGATAGCGAGACGGATCCGTCATGCCGAAGGGAGAATAGAAGTCCGGAGTCAGGTAAACAGCTTCGACCGTGATCGGTTCCCAGTGCTTGTCCTGAGCCTTGATATAGAGGCCGAATGCCGGAGAGGAACTACCACTGGAGTAGTATTCCTTTTCGTTCTTGGCGTAAATTTCGTCGCTTTCGATTTCCTTGAACTTCGTGGAATCATCCCAGCTCAAGGCAAGGTCCATCATCAAGTAGAACTTGGGAGTGAGGTTACCCTTGATGTCGATAGAGGCCACATGGTTGTCGACAACGTAAGCGTTTCCGTCGGCATCCTTGAAGGAGTATTCCGGTTCGTAAATGGCGGAGTTTTCAAAATCAACACCCAAGTAGTTCGCACCGACCGTCATGTCGGCACCGGCGATTTCGATCTTTTCCTTGGCGATACGGCCGTGGTAGACCATACCGTCAAAGTCGTAGGTACCGGTCATTTCGAGTTCGCCCGGCTGACCACCCAACATTCTGGTACCGTCGCGGGTCGCGATATCGGCATCCATCGGCTGGGACAGCATGAACTGGGCCTTCAAGTTGTACGGCAAGGTGTGCACATCGAGGAAGAGACCACCGAAGGAACGGTTGGTCCAGAATGCACGGCCACCTTCCTTAACCGGGTGGAAGTTCTTTTCTTTATAGTAGGTACTCACGACCTTTTCGTCTTCGAAGGTTTCGTACTGCGAAGCGAAGCGGGCCATGGTTTCGCGTTCCCACATGGTAAGGGGGCTACTGTTCGCCCAGATAACGCCACCGGCCTGGAAAGTCGCACCAAAGCCACCGGCACGGACATCGATACCGGCCAGCATGTTTTCGTTGGTGGAAATACCATAGTAGTCGGTCCAGTGGTCAAACGGGACGCGCTGCGCGTGGTTGAATTCACCGGAGTTCGGGGCAGTCGCATTGCTGTTCTCGAAGTAGCCGGAGAAGTCGAACGGCAGGTAGAGGTTAGAGAACACCGTCAAGAAAGAAGACGGGGACACGACGATACCCACGTTCAATGCAGACTGGATCAGCGTACGCTGACGGTCGTTCATCTGCAAGTCGGAAGATTCGTAGTAGTCAAAATGCTTGAGGCGAATGGTCATGTCGCCCGAGATGGCAACCGGACGGTCGTCCTTACCGACAACGGTAGAGGCGGCATATTCCGCCAAGGAGTCCATGCGGGCATCCACACGTTCCAGTTGTTCTTCGGGAGTTTCGACAGCCCATGAAGCAGCGGCCAATAAGCCCAAAGCTAAGCAGCTTATTCTTTTATGCATGAAAATCCTCATTAAAACTCATTGCGGAACGGATAGTTGGCCGGGCCCATGTATTCAGGCATCGTCTTCTTGATCACGATGTCATCCAGCCAAACCTTAAACGCGGTGTTTTCGTCTTTACGGACTTCGATACGGAAGCCCTTGAAGTTTGCCCAGCTGAACGGGAGCATGACTTCGCGGGTGTTCTTGGCATCCCAGTACACACCGGTTTCACCGAAGGTCTTGAGGGGGATGCTGAAGTGTTTCCATTCCTTGGTAATGTCGCCGAAGCTCTTGGAACGGAGCTTCACCTGGAGGGATTCGCCGTTGCTCTTGACGCCGTCGTCCAGAAGCACGAACAGTGCGTTTTCGCCACCTTCGGCGCCCTTGATCCAGAATTCCAGGGCACCATCTTCAAAGTACGGGGTCAGGTCGACAGAACCCGCAATACAGATAGCCACGCCGGAATAGTCGCTGGCAATAAGTTCGACCTGCATTGCCAGATCGCCTTCCATGGCACCGGCGGCATCGGTCATAAACGGTTCGGGGTTTTCACGGGGGTACTGGTAGGTGTATCCACCGCCGCGAGGAATGCCTTCGCGCATCACAATCGAGGCGACATCCTTATTCTGCTGGAACGGCTTGGGTTCCTTGGGAGTAAAGCGCAACACGTCACGGTCGCGGTAGTCACTAAAACTAGCCGAAGCAATGGACACAGATGCCAAAACTGCAGCGATAGCAAAAGATGGTATTCGCATAGAAAATCTCCAATCGTGCGGAAATTTAACTTATTTTCTTGTAAAGTAGTGTTAAATTACGTTTATAAGCTACTTTTTCGCACTTTTAGCCATCGTAAGTATAGATTTTTCAATGAGATATATAACAGCGGCCCCACACATTTGCGTTTACACGGGTAAACCACAAATAAACAGCCGAACGATCCCTCTGTAAAAAAATAAATTTAGATTAACAATATGAATATCAAGAACACATCCCTTACTTTACTGGCGGCGCTCGCATTCTCGCTCAGCGCCTGCAACAGCTCCGATGGCGGCGGCAACTTGACTGCCGCGAACAACAAGGACACGCCCGCAGATCCTACTAGCAGCGGCTCCACTTCGGGCAGTTCCCAGAAACAGGTCATCGACTACACGCTCGGCAAGGCCATGAACGCCCGCATCGGCAAAGGTATCAACATGGGCAACACCTTTGACGCCACCTGCGAAAGCTGCTGGGGCGCAGGCCCCGTGGAACTCTCGCAGGTCCAGGCCATTGCAGCAGCCGGATTCAATTCCATCCGTCTCCCGGTCCGTTGGGACCTGGAAGCTGAAAACGAAGCGCCCTACACCATCGCACCCGAATATCTCGCCCGCGTGAAGGAAGTCGTGGGATGGATCAACGCCGCAGGACTCGTGGCCATTATCAACATGCACCACCACCAGTCCTTCCTGAACGACGTCGCTAACCCCGAAGCAGAAGTAAAGAACCAGAAACCCAACCTCGAAAACGCGGAAAAGCACCTCGCGCGCATCGACGCCATCTGGTCACAGATTGCGGCCTACTTCGCCGACGTGCCCAACGAAAAACTCGTCTTTGAACTTTTCAACGAGCCCAGAGGCGGTGTTTCAGCAGACCTTCATAACCAGATGATCGCGAGGACCTACCCCATCATCCGCGCCACGAACCCGGGCAGAACCATTATGTACGGGTGTAACGACTATAACGCCTATACGGGTATCCGTTCCCTGAAGCTCCCTGCCGACGGCAACATCATCTTCACGCCGCATTACTACGTTCCGGCCCAGTACGCCCTGCAAGGCGAAAACTACAACTGTCCCGAAACGATTACGACGTGGGAAGGCACTACAGCAGAAATCAACAGCATGCAGGAAGACTTCGACAAGCTGGTAAGACTCGCCGACGAGCTCTATCCGGGCGGACTCCCCATCAATATCGGAGAATTCGGCGCCACGGAATGCGGCGGAATTCCTTCGAGAGTCAAGTGGGTCAAGCAGTTCGTGAAGCAGGCCAAGTCCCACAACATCAGCTGGAACTACTGGGGATTCACCAACGTGGGCGGCTACGAGATTTTCGACAAGGAACTGGGAACCTGGTCCGACACCGAAACGCTCGATGCGCTCCTGAAGTAAGATTCTACGAACAAATGATATGCAAAAGAGAACCCGACCGGGTTCTCTTTTTTTTGTGATGAGGATTGCTTTAGTGGGAGAGGAGATCCCCACCTTGGTGGCCATGCGCACTAAGGCAACACGTTGCTTAGTGCTGTCCGCCCGCCTACGCGGGGATGACATAAGAGAAGGCGACTGGAAGGGAATATAAACAGAGAAGCCCGCACGGATGCGGGCTTCTTCTTAAGTTCTAGGGGGACCGATTAGCGGTTCACGAACCACTGGGACTTGATGGTAGAACCCTGGCGCATGCGCACGATGTAGGTGCCAGCCGGGATGCTCGAAGCATCGAAGCCAACGGTGTGCACACCGGCAGAGAGGTTCTGGTCAAGCAGATTCTTGACACGGAGACCCTTGACGCTGTAGACATCCACGGTAACGCGGCCAGACTTGACGAGGCCCAGGGTCACGTTTTCGCGACCGACCTTGAGGTTGGAAGCGACAGACGGAGCAGCCACCTGCTTGATTGCAACCGGGATATACACATCGGCGGGGATCGTCGTCGGAGCGGCCACGGAAATCGGAGATCCGCTACCTGTCAGGTTGAATACGGCAGCACCGACCTTGGAATCGGCGGAGCCATCCGTCAGCACGGAGAGGATCGTCACGCTACCCGTATGGGCGCCATCCGGCGTATAGGTAAGCTTGGTCTTGTCCTCGCTCATGGTCAAGGTACCCGGATAGTTCGGATCCAAGTAGCCAACCTTGAAGGTCACCACATCGCCATCGGCATCGTTTGCACGCATCGTGGTCAGGGTGATATCAATCGGGGCAGTGTTGGGCTTGCTACCCATATTGGCCTTGGCATAAATCGTCGGAGCCATATTGCCGCAAATGAGCTTCACATTGGCGGTTGCAGTACCCTTTGCATTTTTTGCAGTATAGGTCAAGGTCACTTCACCTTCGCCAGCAGGGGTAAAGGTAAGGGAGTCGCCCTTGAAGGTCACCTGGCCGGCAGTCACCTTGGCTTCGGTCACAGAAAGCGACGATGCCACAGTAGAAAGCGGGTTCTTAGCACCAAGCTTTGCAAGAGTGAACTTGGTAGCACTCTTGTAGCTAACAGCAATCGTCGTGTCCTTAAGAATCGGCTTACGGTCGGTCATGGTCACAATGATACGTTCCTTGACCGTAACATCACCAGAGGTCACGCTATAGTTGATAATCACCTTATCGGGAGAACCATATTCTGCGCTCTGGAAGGTAATGGAGTTGTCCGTCTTGGTTACAGTGCCGGAATTCGTGGTCACTTCGGAAATTGTTCCGCGAAGACCCAGATCAGTAGAGGAGAACGTCTTGGAGGCACCTTCGGCAACGGAAGCCTTGATCGTGTTACCCATCGGATGAGAAGACGGCACGAAGGAGGTCCACTTGTTGGTGCTCATATAGGCGGCAAAAACGCCGGCCGTGGTATTGGTGCCAGAGAAACTGGACAGGGTGGCGTCCAAGTTCGTTGTATTGGTGCCGTAGGGGAACATGGCAGAAGACTGAACCGTTGTTCCATTCTGACCATTTCCATTCGTACCGGCAAACCACATACAGCCGCTCAACTTTTTCTGGTCCATCCAAGAACGCCATCCCGAAGCATCGCTCACAGTGGTCTGATTCTGGCCACCATCAGCAGCGGAGGCGCCCCATTCCGTCACGAAAGTCGGCGCATTGTCCGGGATATTGCTCTTATAACCATCATGTGCGCCCGTTCCTGCATAGAAATGCAAGGTATAGGCGATGTTCTTGTATTTGTTGTGCAAACCCTGACCAGCCTGCTGACCAGGCTGAGAAGACCACGACGAAGAACCAACGATAATCAGGTTTTCGCTGCCCGCATTACGGATAGCCGCAGAGACAGATTCTGCATAAGAATTAATCTGGCCTGCACCGGCGCTAACCGGTTCGTTATAGATTTCCCAAATCACGTTCGGAACATCCTTGTATTCCGTGGCCATTTCCTTAAAGAAAGTGACCGCTTCGTTGGTCTCTTGATGAGCATTATGGGAATGCCAGTCCACAATCACGTAGACATCGTTTTCGATAGCGGCATCCACAATTTTCTTGATCAAGTTCTTGGTCAGGGCCTTGTATTCGGTACCCGTAGAAAGGTAACCATAGCTAGTCACACCCTTGTTTCCATCAGATTCAGAAATCGGGTCCTTATTTTCACCATAGTACTTAATGGCCATCGGCGCACGAATAACACCGATATTGAAATTAACCGCGAACCATTCCACGGTAACCGGGTCGAACAAGACAGCCGGATCGCCCGTGGACCAGAAAAGGCTGGGGCCCTTGAGCTGAATGGGAGTGGAAGTACCCGTCTTTTCACCACAGATGTTGGCGCCGCAAGACACCAACTTACCAAAGTGGCTAACCGGACCTGCAAAAGAGCACAAGGATGCCGCCAAAAGGACGCCGGTCATTTTCTTTGCTATGGACATAAAAACCTCTTATAAAAACTTGCCTAATAAAAATAATCACTTATTTTTTATTTAGGAGGCGTTTTTTGTAAAAACTCTGTTTCTTACTGTGTACACCTAGCCATTTTTCGTTTTCAAAGTGTTCCCAGTGATACAAATCACCGAGCATGTAAATATTTGTTCATCAAAAAGATGCTGATTTTTTAGTAGGATTGCAGCTCTTGGATCCTATCGGGCCTACGGCCCTCCAGGATGACAGAAATGGAAAGGGGAATATCTTTAGTAGGAGAGGAGATATAAGTGGGGATGACAAATGTGGACAAGAAATGGCTACGGACGCACGAGTGTGCCGCCCCAGTGCTCGTCAAAAAATTCGTGGAAAAGGGGCTCCGGGCCGTGCCGAAATTCCTCGATGACTTCGGCGACGGGGCGACCGCTGCGGTAGAGTTCGCGATAGGCGCGGGAAAACGCCTGGACGCGTTCCTCGGGGAAGCTTTCTGGATGAAGGCGCAGGGCATGCAGATTTAGAGCACCGAAGCGGATGGGATTGCCAGAAGCCTTGGCACACGGGGGAACATCACGGTCCACCTTGTGGGTGCCCCCCACGAAAGCGTAGGCGCCAACCTGATTGCGCTGCTGGATAGCGGTGACACCGCCGATAGTCGCATACTCACCGATACGCACATGGCCGCCCAGCTGGCAGCTGTTTGCGATAACGACGCCCGTGCGGATGTCACAGTCATGGGCGACATGCGAATAGGCCATCACAAGCACCTTGTTCGCCACACGGGTACAACCGCCCCCCTGCACCGTGCCGCGGTTTAGCGTGCAATATTCGCGGATGGTGCAGTTTTCGCCAATTTCGAGACGGGTCGGCTCGCCCGCATACTTCAAGTCTTGCGGAGGGCCACCGAGGATTGCACCGTCAAAAACATGCGTATTCTTGCCGATGGAAACCCCTCCGTAAACATGTACGCGGGATTCCAGAACCACGCCTTCGGCAATTTCGGCACCAGCATCGACCAAGCACCAGGGGCCAATAACGGCAGATTCGTGGACTTTGGCCTGCGGATGAACAAATGCGGAAGGATGGATCATGACCTAAATTTACTAAATTTCGGCACATGGGCGGTATCATCATCACATGCCTCACCGCACTGTACGTGCTCCTGTTCCTATTCTTCATTATAGGAGTTATCCGCACGCACCGTTACAGGGGCCCGAAGGCTACTCCGAGTGTCACGGTCGTGGTGCCGATGCGAAACGAAGAGGAATTCGCGCAGCGCACCCTGGAAGCTCTCGCCGAACAGGATTATGTGGGCGAATGGGAAGTGATCTGCGTCGATGACCGCTCCACCGACTCCACCAAGGAAATTTTGGAAAAGTTCGCGGCGACGCACCCGAAGTTCAGGGTACTGTCACTGCCGCAAGACCTGCCTGTTATCGCAAGCCCCAAAAAACGCGCCCTCGAAAGCGCCTTCAAGATTGCAAAGTACGAAGTGCTTTTAACGATGGATGCCGACTGCATTCCGCGCAAGAGCTGGATTACCGCGATGGCAGGCCGATTTGTGGACGGCATCTGCATTGTACAAGGTCCCAAGCAGAACAACGGCAGCCGTACGATGCCGCACCTATACCAGAAACTGGAAACACTCGGCTACACCGCCATGGAAGCGGCAGGTTTCAGCTGGGGACACCCGATCGTGGCCTCTGCCGCATGCCTCGCCTACAAGAAGGACCTCTTCTTTGCCGTGGGCGGTTTCGGCGACCTGGTGAACCTTTCGAGCGGCGACGACGACATGCTCATCCACAAGATGATGAAAATCCCGGGCACCAAGGTCTGCTACAACCTGGACAAGGACGCCGTCATCGAGACCGCACCGGTGCATACCTGGAAGCAGCTCTTTAACCAGCGCGCCCGCTGGAGCAGCAACGGCACCAACTACGAGAGCAAGGCGTACATTCTGATGCTCACGCTGATTTACACCTACTACATCTGGATGTTCATCAGCCCCTGGTGCGTGCTCTTTTTGGATTGTCCGTGGCAGTGGTGCGTGTTCAGCATCCTGCCGAAGGTGGTCGTGGACTTTGTGTTCCTGATGATTGCTTCTTGGAAGTTGCATTCCAAGCGCAAGATGCTCGCGTTCTTGCCGACCGAAGTGATCCAGATTCCGATGATTGTGTTCGCCGTGCCAGCGGGAATCACCGGAATGTTTAGGTGGAAGTAATCAAACGTTTTTTCTGAAATAAGGTCTCGCGAAGGCACTTTTTGAGGTTTTGTACCTATAAACAAAGCCTTTACGGTCGTTTTATAGGTATGAAAAGAACAAAAAAAGAATGCTTGTCGCGTCATCGAATGGCTAAAGCAATAATGATACCTATAAACGAGGTCCAATGTAGCTGTTTTATAGGTACAAAGAAATTAATTTGTTCACAAAATCAAGAAAACGTACCTATAAAAAGGATTTTTTTCGAAGTTTATAGGTACGCCTAGAAAAAAGAATATTCCGTTTACCTATAAAAGTCTCTTTTCTCCCCTTTTTATAGGTAAATTTGGAGACAGCATTGAGAATGACTAGGCGATAATCTCTTTCGCCCAGGCGAGGGCGGCTTCGGCATTCGCAATCTTGCCGTCGAGCTGCAGTTCGAAACTCGCCTTGATGATGTCACCCATCTGCTTTCCCGGTTTCACGCCCAGGTCCATGAGCATCTTGCCCGTCAAGTAGGGCTGCGGAGCTGCTTCGAGCAGGTCATATTCAGCGGCAGCCTTCCAAAGTTTTTCGGAGAAGTCGCGATTGGCCGCGAAGAATTCACAAGGAGCGCACTGGACCAGCAGACAAAGGAGCTTCAAGCCGCCGAGCTTTAC